>Ga0307377_10008127_pt1 | contig 10704 bp, 9 predicted proteins | sample TR3MG_FD_202535 | JGI IMG/M metagenome (GOLD analysis project Ga0307377, IMG submission 202535) | Soil microbial communities from Risofladan, Vaasa, Finland - TR-3 | ecosystem: Environmental > Terrestrial > Soil > Coastal area > Acid sulfate soil | place: Finland: Risofladan, Vaasa | collected... | reverse complement strand
TATAAAAAGAATTAGAAATATAAGACCTACGGACATAGATGGTGTAATGGCATACGGAACACAACTGTTTGTTTGGTTTGAAGGGAAAGTAAAAGGTGTGGAGTTAACAACAGGACAACGTAGATTGTTTAAAGATTTAAGTAAAGTAATTGCGAAAGGTGGATCTACTGCGTATTGTGTGATTTTTGAACACAATGTACCGACAGATGAGGATGTTCTTATGAACGAACAATTGGTTAGTGAATATTATAATAGTTCAACACAAAAATGGCACAAACCAAAAAAACCAACAACAGTTCTCGACGCAATTAACATGATTGAAGATCATGAAAAAATAAATGAACTAAAAACAACATAAAATGGCAATCAAAAAAACAGATTTTTCGGCAATTAAAAATAAATTTTCAGATAATGCGTCATTTAAACCTGATAGATTCTTTGATTTAGGTGATGCTTTTTTAGACGCTTGCGGAATTCCTGGTCCCGCTATGGGTCATTTAAATATGCTTCTTGGGCATACAGATACAGGTAAAACAACCGCATTAATAAAAACAGCAATAGATGCTCAAAAGAAAGGTATATTACCTGTTTTTTTAATTACGGAACAAAAATGGGATTTTTTCCATGCATTACTCATGGGACTTCAATGTGAAAAAGTGGAAAATAAAGAAGATGGTGGTTGGAGTTGGGATGGTTTTTTTCTTTTCAATAATCATTTTGATTATATCGAACAAATCACGGATTATATAAATAAATTATTAACTGCACAGGAAAAAGGTGAACTCGACTATGACCTATGTTTTCTATGGGACTCAGTAGGATCTGTTCCATGTAAAATGACCTTTGAAGGTAAGGGTGGAAAACAACATAACGCGTCTACATTATCGGATAAAATAGGAATGGGAATAAACCAGAGGATTAGTGGTTCAAGAAGATCAGATAGAAAGTTTACTAATACAATGGTTATTTGTAATCAGCCTTGGGTTGAAATTCCAGATAATCCTTTCGGTCAACCTAAAATCAAAGCAAAAGGTGGCGAGGCTGTATGGTTAAATTCAACATTAGTTTTCTTATTTGGAAATCAGAAAAATGCGGGGATAACGAAAATATCAATCACTAAAGATGGTAGGAAAGTTAAAATTGCTACTAGAACTAAAATTAGTGTGATGAAAAATCATGTCAATGGTCTTGGTTATGAAGATGGTAAAATATTGGTGACAGCTCATGATTTTATGAAAGCTAGAGGTGAGACAGATGAAAAGAAATCAATCGACGAATACAAAAAGTTCGCTGCAGAGTATATCACTGAGCGATTAGGTGTATCTTTGGATGATGGTGATGCGAGAATTGTAATGGAAACAGAAGAGTAGTAACGAAAAAATAACGGCAAATGCCAACTTTACTTGTTGATGGTGATAATTTATTAACCATTGGGTTTTACGGGGTTAAAAATTATTTTTATAAGGGAGAACATATTGGGGGGATATTCCATTTCCTCAATACTCTTCGATTATCGTTTGAAAATTATCATTTAGATAAGATTGTGGTCTTCTGGGATGGTGATGAGGGTTCTCTTTCTAGAAAGAGAATATATAGTCATTACAAAGAAAAACGGAAAGAAAAACTCAGAACCGAAGAAGAAAAAAGTTCTTATCTCTATCAGAGAAATAGAATTAAACAATATTTGGAAGAAGTATATGTTAGGCAGGGTGAATTTGAATTTTGTGAGGCAGATGATGGCATAGCCTATTATGTACATAACTCCCCAAATGAAAAGAAAATAATATTTTCATCTGATGGTGATTTAACACAACTGGTTTCAGAAAACACACAACTTTATAATCCCTCTCATCGGAAATTGTACAAACCAAAGGATACCTTTGTGTACAACCATGAAGAAATTTTAATCGAAAATATCAAATTGGTTAAAATATTATGTGGGGATCCTTCCGACGATATAGCAGGAATAAGAGGAATGGGAATTAAAACTCTCAAGACCCTGATGCCTGAAATCGTGACTCAACCCTTGACCTTAGAATATGTAAGGTATAAAAGTAACTTTTTATTCGAACAGGATAAAGAAAGTAAAATTATACAGAATCTTATTACAGGGGTTACTAAATATGGTGTTTTTGGAGATGAATTCTTCACCGTAAATAGTAGTATTGTAAGCCTTGACGAACCTATTTTAACAGATGAAGCGCGTGAAAACATAAACTTATTGATTAATGAAAATCTTGACCCCGAAGGTAGGTCATATAAAAACACAATGAAAATGATGATGGAAGATGGGTTATTTAATGTATTACCTAAATCGGATGATGCATGGATAAAATTTCTCAACCCTTTCCTCAGATTAACGCGAAAAGAAAAAAATAAAAAATATTTAAAATTTTTAAAAAAATAAGATTATGCAAAATCAGGACATAACAAAATTCGAGTTTATTTTAACTCTTGAAAAAAACATTGTAATACAGAGATTTTTTAATGTTAGTCACTATAATCCACAGGCGAAAAACTCGGTGGATCTCTATGAATGTGTGTCTTCAATATGTAGAGAAATTGCTCGAGATTTACAAACTAAAACTGAGGATATTATGTGTGAAAACCCAGAAATTGTGTCCGAAGAACAACGGGCTGAGGAAATAAAAAACTTTAAAGAAGAACACTTTTTATTGCGAATAAAACTAGGTGAGGAACTATTTATTTCTAGGATTTTCCCGGCTCACATTTATCACCCAAAAGTAAGATATGCGGTAGATATTAGACCGAAGGTTCGAAATATTTTAGCAGAAATAACAAACGTTCTATCTGCTAGGAAATTAAATAAAAGATACCTTCAATATGAGTTAAAATAGGAGTAAAATACAATGAGCGAAAAAAACTTTGGATATTTAGGAACAACTTTTCAACAGTCACTTCTAAAAACCATAATTGAAGATAAAAAGTTTGCCATAACAATAGTTGATGTAATTGAAAGTAAGTATTTCGATGGTCCTTACTTCAAATATATTATGGAGAACATAAAAGAACTTTATAATAAGTTCAAAGTTATCCCCAATTATGAAACATTATCGCAGAAAATTCTGGCAGAAAATTCTGAAACATCAGCTAAGATTAATCTTGATACATTAAAAGGTATTGAAGAGAAAATTTTAGAAGATGCAAACTATATTAAAGACACATCTCTCAAATTTTGTCGTCAGCAGGTCTTAAAAAAGACATTAAAGGAAGCTGAAGAAATAATGAACAATGGAGATTTTGAAAATTATGATAAAATTGAACAAAAAATCCAAACCGCATTACAAGTTGGAGCAACAACTGATGAGGTAGTCGATATTAGTGAAGGGGTAGCAGAATCGCTGGATGAAGATTCCAGAGTACCAATCCCAACAGGAATTAAAGGTATTGATAATCTTCTTAAAGGTGGAATGGCAAAAGGTGAGATGGCAGTGTTACTAGCACCGACAGGAATTGGTAAAACAACATGGTTGACCAAGGTTGCTAATACCGCATATAACACAGGGTCAAATGTATTACAAATATTTTTTGAGGATAGTATGAGAGATATTCGTAGGAAGCATTATGCTGTTTGGACGAATATTACACCCGATGAACAACCCAAATCTAAAGTTGAAATCGTTGGCATGGTAGAAGACATGCAAAGTAAAAAGAAAAATTTCCTTAAAATGGTTAAGTATCCGTCGGGAACTCTTTCGATTAGCGACATTAAAAATAAACTGAGGAAATTGGAATCTGAAGGTCTTAAAATAGATCTATTAGTTCTTGATTATGTTGATTGTATAGCTGGCGAAAGCACATCTATGGGTGAAGAATGGAAGGGTGAAGGCGCTATCATGAGAAGTCTAGAAGCAATGACTGATGAATTTAATATTGCCATATGGACAGCAACTCAGGGTAATCGTGAGAGTATTTCTTCTGAGGTTGTTACAACTGACCAGATGGGTGGTTCAATTAAAAAAGCTCAAATTGGTCATGTTATTATATCAATTGGTAAGTCACTTGAACAGAAAGAAAATAATTTAGCTACGGTTACATTACTTAAAAGCCGTATCGGTAAAGACGGAGTTGTTTTTGGAAATTGTAAATTCAATAATGAATTGATGGATATTGACACCGATACACAGAATACCCTTCTTGGCCACGCAGAAGTAAAGGCTGAAGAAAGGAATGAACATATTTTGGATGTATATAGAAAATCTCTTATCATAAAAGAAGAAATGAAACATAAGAAAGAAGCGATTAAGAATGAAATATCTCCGAATAAAGATTTTGATAAGCCAATTCATGTGACACCCCCACCAGCAGGTGTAAGTGTTGCTAGCGCCGTAGGTACTGTTGAAACAACCCAAGAGGAAAAAAATAGACAAAGGTTAACTCAATTAGCCAAAGAACGACAAATGAAAGAAACTATAAAACATTTAGAAACAGTAGAGGTTAATTCTGGGTAAATACCATTATAGGAAGTATGTAAAATATAATTGGAACCCATAAACAAATAAATCTATGATAGAAAACGAATATAAAAAATATACTAAAGAAGAAGTATTAAAAGCAACCCTCGAATATTTTAACGGTGATGAATTGGCAGCCGATGTATGGACAAGGAAATATTGTCTGAAAGATGATAAAAATTATTATGAATTAACTCCTAATGATATGCATCGGAGAATCGCCAAAGAGCTAGCAAGAATTGAAAGGAAATATCAAAACCCACTTTCAGAAGATGAGATTTATAACACCCTTAAAAATTTCGAAAGAATAGTTCCACAAGGATCCCCGATGTCGGGAATTGGTAATAATTTTCAAGTTGTTTCACTCAGCAATTGCTTCGTAATTGGAAATGACGGAGAATCTGATAGTTATGGTGGTATTATGAAACTCGACCAAGAACTAGTACAATTGGAAAAGAGACGAGGTGGTGTGGGTGTTGATCTTTCATTTGTTCGCCCATCTGGAAGTCCTGTAAAAAATAGTGCAATCACATCAACGGGTGTCGTCCCATTTATGGAAAGATTTTCCCGTAGTACTAAAGAGGTTGCTCAAGATGGACGAAGAGGTGCTTTAATGGAAAGTATATCAATACGGCACCCAGATTCCGAATCCTTTATTGACGCTAAAATGACTAAAGGGACAGTAACGGGGGCTAATGTTTCTGTTAAAATACATGATGATTTTATGGAAGCTGTAATGGCGAATACCCCATATACTCAACAATATCCAATAACAGGTGAACCAAAGTATACTAAAGTAATTGATGCTCAAAAACTCTGGAAAAAAATTATTCATAATGCCTGGAAATCCGCAGAGCCTGGTGTTCTTTTTTGGGATAGAATTATAGAAGAAAGTGTTCCTGATTGTTATGTTGATTTAGGGTATAAAACAATAAGTACAAATCCGTGTCTTCCAGATAATGTTTGGATTATGACATCTTCAGGACCCCGTCAAATTAAAAATCTTATCGGTCATTCATTTTTTACTTTAACAAATGGAGTTAAAGATCTTTCAACACATAAAGGATTTTTTTATACTGGTAATAAGGAGATATTTAAAATAAAAACTAAAAAGGGTTATACTTTAGAAGGTACAGATAATCATAAAATTAAAATCATCACAAACAAAACTCGGTATAAAACGGAATACGAATGGTCTGAAATAAAAAATTTAAATATTGGTGATAAAATTTCGTTGGGTAACAATCGTAATGTCGAATGGAATGGTAAAGGTAATTTTGAGATTGGATGGCTTTTGGGTAATTTTGTCGGTGACGGAACATTATCAGAGAATACATATTCATTAAAGTATTGGGGAACCAATAAATCGAATATGAAAAAACAAGCCGTTAAGTTCATTAAAAATAATTTACCGCATAGATCTGATTTAGGAATGGTTAAAAATCCAGATATATTAGTTGAAGGAGTTAAAAGTTCAGAACTAAAAATTATTGGAGAAGAATTTGGTATATTTTCAAATAAAGAAATTAATAATGAAATAATTGAAAAATTATCATCTGATTTTTATAGAGGATTTATATCAGGATTATTTGACGCAGATGGAACAGTTTCACATAATAAAGATAAAGGTATCAATGTGAGATTATCATCATCTAAAATAGAATTATGTAATTTAGTTCAAAGAATGTTATCAAGATTAGGAATTATCTCAACCGTTTATGAAAATAGAAGAAGTAAACAGATGAGAGAGATGCCTGACGGTAAAGGAGGTAGAAAAGAGTATTTAATTCAATCATGCCACGAATTAGTGATATCTAAAAATAATGTATTAGAATTCCAGAAAAGGATAAATTTTACTGACGAGGAAAAGTATACTAAACTTGATATATCAATTTTAAGATTAAGTAAAAGAGGTTTATATTCTGAATCGTTTGTCGATGAGATTGTTTCAATTAATTCCTGTGGAACTTCTGATGTTTATGATTGTCAAATTACAAGAGATCATCAGTTTGAAGCAAATGGTGTTATTGTTCATAATTGCGGTGAAATACCTCTCTGTGCCGATGATAGTTGTCGTTTATTGGCAATAAATTTATTTGGATATGTTATGAATCCATTTACGGATAATGCTGAATTTGATTGGATGCTTTTTAGGGATGATGTAATAAAGGCTCAAAGATATATGGATGACATCATTGATTTGGAGATTGAAAAAATTGATGCAATATTAGCAAAAATTAAGTCAGATCCAGAAGACGAATCATTGAAATTAGTTGAGATGAGACTTTGGGAACGAATTAAGGATAAAACAATTAGAGGTCGTAGAACAGGTCTTGGAGTTACAGGAGAGGGTGATATGTTAGCTGGTCTAGGGTTGAGATATGGTACAGATAAAGCAACGGATTTTAGCGTCGAAGTACATAAAACACTTAAATTAACCGCTATCCGATCATCGGTTATAATGGCAAAAGAGCGTGGTGCGTTTCCAATTTATGAACCACAACGTGAAAGTGAAAATCCCTTTATTTGTAGGATTAAAGAAGAGGATACCGAATTATATAAGGATATGTTTATATATGGTCGTAGAAATATTGCATTACTTACTATCGCCCCGACAGGTACAGCGAGCATTATGACCCAAACCACTTCTGGAATTGAACCAACTTTTTCTTCTTTTTATAAAAGACGTAGAAAAATTAATTCACAGGAAAAAAACACTCGTGTTGATTTTACTGATGAAGAAGGTGTTACATGGCAAGAATATCCTGTGTTCCATCATAAATTTGAAATGTGGTTGAAAGTAAAAGAATATGATGTTGAGGTTGTAAAAGGTATGGATGATGATGAACTTAATGAAGTTGTTAAACAATCACCATATTATAAAGCAACTGCGAATGATGTAGATTGGATTAAGAAGGTGGAGATGCAAGGTCGTCTTCAGAAAAACATTGATCATAGTATATCTGTTACTGTTAATCTACCAGAAAATGTTACTGAAGAGTTAGTGGCGCAGGTATATGAAACAGGTTGGAGATCTGGTTGTAAAGGAATGACTGTATACCGTGATGGTAGTCGTAGTGGTGTTCTTTTAACAGGTTCAGAAAAGAAAGAAGAACCAACTGAGATTCATGTACCTAAGAGACCAAAGAGATTAAAAGGTGAAATACATCGTTTTCAGAATAATTTGGAAAAATGGATTGCAGTTGTAGGGTTGAAAGATGGTAGACCTTATGAAATTTTCACAGGAAAACTTGAAAATGGATTAAGTACTTTATCCCCAACTGTTAAAGAATGTGAAGTTGTAAAAAATATTGTTGATGGTGTAGATGAGGAAGGTAAGCCAATTAAAATAAAAAGATATGACATCGAATATATTGATAACGATGGAAATAAACAAGTACATATTGGTTTGAATCATGCTTTTAATCCAGAGTTCTGGAATTATGCAAAAATGATGTCAGGTGTTCTCAGACATAAAATGCCAATAGTGTATGTATATGAATTGGTTGATTCTCTTAACTTTAAAGAAGATAATATTACAACATGGAAAAATGGTGTGGTTCGTGTAATAAAGAAATATATCAAAGACGGATCTAAAGCTAAGGGAACATGTCCTGAGTGTGGAAGTGATCATCTCGAATTTAAAGAAGGATGTTTAACCTGTATGGCGTGTGGAAATTCAAAATGTGGTTGATATGGGAAGAAGAACGATGTATATAGAAGTTACATATAAATCTGAAGATTCAGATATAAAAGTAACACAAACAAAGAAAGAGATTAAAGACGAGAAAAAACGTGTACTCAATTATCTCAAGGAACTTATTGAATTGGATTTTCATGAAACTTATAAACTAAAAATAAAAGAGTTAATATTTGAGGAATGAGGACATATCAAGACATTGACGAATATGACGAATATCTTCAAATGAGAAGTGAAGAAGATTACGAAGTCGCAATGAAATTAAAACCACAAAGAGATTTAGAAGAACAGGAGGTATTGGATGAATTATTTCCTGAAGAATAATTCTAAACCCGTCGAATTCGACGGGTTTTTTATTTTCTATATAATTATCTTTTTTATTTCATTATATTTATGAAATATGGCAACATACGGAATAGATTACCCATTTAGGGATAGTACAGTTGGTAGTTATTTAAAAATGACGGCTACACCAGAGCGTGAAGTTAGGGCAGATCTAATACATTTATTGTTAACAAGAAAAGGTAGTAGATATTTTTTACCTGATTTTGGTACAAGATTGTATGAATTTATTTTTGAACAAAATGATGTCGTATCGTTTAATCACATTGAAGATGAAATAAGAGAAGGGGTTAGAAAATATATCCCAAATTTAGACATAAATTCAATAGACGTAATGTCAGCGGAAGATGACCCTAATACATCGCAATCACCGCAAGAAGCGGAAGATGAGAGACTTTTTAGAGTATCAGATAATCCATCTAAACCTTATACGGCGCGAGTTAAAATAGATTACACAGTTAATAATGGTGCGTTTTCCACATCAGATTTTATTATAATTAACATCTAATGGGACGAATAAAATTATGTGATATTATAACGGAATCACGAGATGTACTTGAGGGATTTAATGAAGCAGAATTAGCTGAAGATTACCCAGTTAATTTTGATATTTTTAGTTTTAAAAATATGAGGAGTTACGCTGAGAAATTAAGATATGCCGAAACTCATTTGGGAAAACCATTAGGTAGAGGGTCATCACGAGTGGTTTATAGAGTTGATAACGATAAAGTATTAAAACTTGCAAAAAATAAAAAAGGTATTGCCCAAAATGAAGCTGAAATAGATTGGGCTGATGATTATTACTTTGAAGATATGTTGGCTAAAATTTTTGATTATGATAGGGATAATAGTTACTGGGTAGAAATGGAAGTGGCGTATAGAGTTAAATCCAATGACTTTCAAAGACTGTGGGGAATGAATTTTAAAGATTTATGGGTATATCTTAAAAATAAAAATGATGAAAATAACGGTAGAAGGTCAATGTTTCATATCGACCCTGAACTAAAAGAACAATTAGATAGTAATGAATATGTTGCAGATGTTGTAGATTTTATGATAAATTCAAATTCACCAGATGGAGATTTGAGTAAAATGAATTCGTGGGGGTTAGTTCATAGACCAGAGGGTGATGCAATAGTTTTAATTGATTTTGGTTTAACAAATAATGTATATCAATCATATTACGCTTAATAAATAAAAATATGTCAAAACAAATATCATACGGAGTAAGGGATTTTGCCAGTCTTAGAGATGAATTGGTAAAATTAACAAAACAATATTATCCCGATTTAGTTTCCAATTTTAACGACGCATCCATTTATTCAGTATTATTGGATTTAAATGCTGCGGTGTCGGATAACCTACATTTCCATATTGATAGAGTATGGCAAGAAACAATGTTGGACTTTGCACAGGAAAGAAAATCACTATTCCATATTGCAAAAACATATGCACTTAGATTACCAGGATCTAGACCATCAGTTGCACTCTGTGATTTCAGTATAAACGTACCTGTAAATAGAGATAAAGAGGATGAAAGGTATGAAGGAATATTAAAAGCGGGAGCACAAGTATCTGGAGGTGGACAGGTTTTTGAAACTGTTGAAGATATAGATTTCTCAAGTCCATTTAATAGTAGAGGTGAATCAAATAGATTAAAAATACCAAATTTTAATAGTAATAATAAACTCATATCATATACTATTACTAAAAGAGAAGCAGTTATCAATGGAATAACGAGAATTTATAGAAAGGTTATTACCGATGTCGATCAAAAACCATTTTTAAAATTATATCTTCCCGAAAGAAACGTTTTAGGGGTCACATCTGTTATTCATAAAGATGGCACTGGGTATAACGCCAATCCAACATCTGACGAATTTATGTCCACCGTAAATAAATGGTATGAAGTAAAGACATTGATGGATGATAAGGTATTTGTGGAAAATTCAACATCAGCATCAGATAGTGATAATTTTAAAGCTGGTGATTATGTTAAAGTTACTAAGAAATTCTATTCCGAATATTCACCTGAAGGGTATTTTTCATTGACATTTGGTTCTGGTAATGTGGATCCAATGGATAATCTAGACAATTATATGTCCGGAACAATGAAAGTTAACCTAGCAACTTTCTTAAATAATACATCATTGGGTGAAATTCCCAAATCCAACTCAACATTGTTCG
>Ga0307377_10008125_pt1 | contig 10705 bp, 15 predicted proteins | sample TR3MG_FD_202535 | JGI IMG/M metagenome (GOLD analysis project Ga0307377, IMG submission 202535) | Soil microbial communities from Risofladan, Vaasa, Finland - TR-3 | ecosystem: Environmental > Terrestrial > Soil > Coastal area > Acid sulfate soil | place: Finland: Risofladan, Vaasa | collected... | reverse complement strand
GATGAACTCGTATAAATTAACCTTTTTAATTGTAAGTGGAATCTTTATAATTTTAACAATAATTTGGGGTGTTTATATTGTTAAGTTGCAATTAGAATTTACAAATACTTGTGAGATAAAATGTTACAATAAAAATATGTCTTATGATGTAACATTTAAAAGTTTTCCGTGGAAAACTCTTAATGGTAAATGCTATTGCAAAGAGCTTATAACCGAAGCCAAATTATATGATTATAAAGAACCAGAGGTAAAAGAAAAATGAATGGTTCAACTAATCGGGCGATTTTGAAACTCAACTCTAACGAGTTGCACTTCGTGAGGCATAATATCAGTTTAAAGGAAAATAAAATATTCTTTTTATTTTCCCAAATTGAAAATCAAAGATTTTCAACTTCTTTAAACAACAATATTAAATCCAATTCAGACGGGGGGCTCCCAGTAGGGTTCAACTTGGTGGAGGTTGGGAGAAACTAAGATGAAAAAATCAAAATTTAGTAAATTAAACATCTCAAACATAGTAGCCAATGGTAAATTTTCTTTTAAAAGAAAACTGAATTATGAAGAAATGGAAAAATTAATCTCTAAAAGCCATTTTGGTTGGGGAATTGTTAATCAAGAAACCACACCCCAATTATGCACTTATATAGTTAGGGAAGATAAATCTAAAATTTATATTGGATTGTGGCATACAGGTTCTTTTATAATGACAGGGATTAGGTCTGAAAAAGAAGTTAAGATTTATTTTTATGAGATTTTAAAAGAATTAAAAAAGATTGTTCCAAAGGTTTTTGAAAATAATGGAGGGAAGAAATGAAAGGAGGACTAATTAAATAAATAACAAAAAATAATGGACGCAAAAACAATTTACTTCATTGCAGGGTTCATAATGGGAGTTGTGCTGTGTGCAGCCATACCCAAAATCCCTATAGGGCTTAGAAACCTATATTTAGAATACAAAAAGAAACAAGAAGCCAAAAAAGTTTCTGAAACTAATGGACAGGAAGTAAAAAAGAATGGAACAGACACACAAAACAATTTATCAGAAAATTTGTAAATTAATGTCTACAAACGGGTTTGTAATCTTTATGAATATTTTGAGGGTGGTTTTGGTTGTTTGGGCTATTTTGATTACAATTTACTTAATTAAAAATATTGAGGCAGTCAAATTTTTGTCTTATGATAGTTGTAAATATTGTATGGAAAAAACAGGGGCTGTTTGTTACTTGCCCAGAATTTAAATATGAAAACAAAAACTTTTACACACAATAAAATAGAAAAATGTAGATTATCTAAAAAAGACATAGATACAGAAACAGAGGCATATTCAATTATTTTGGATTGTGTTGGAAATGAAATCAAATCTGTTGGATTTTATAAGACAGAAGATTTAAAGGATTTGCTTAAAGGGAAGGGTAAAGCAATCCAGCAAAATTTTATGGAAAAACAAAAACAGATTTTAAAGAATATAATGGGTTCGAATCCTGCTTTACAAAAACTTTTTCAGGGACAGGAGGTATACGAAATTGCAAATTAATTCAGGGGCATTATGGGGGCTAATTGCTATTGTTTTAATTTCAATAATAGTTTCCAGAGTAAGAAAAAAGAGAAGTGAAAGGGGGTGGAAGAAATATGGCGAAGAACAAGTCTACAGACCAGAAGAGTGGGAAAACAGACAAGGAATGGGAAGAGGAGAATCAGAAACAAAGGGGATTATTGGAAAAAGCAATCCAGCAGAACCAAGAGTTAGTCCAGGAACTCCAGAAGAGACAGGTTCAGGAAGAGATGTCCAACGAAGTGATATTCAGAATAAATCTTCTTCAGGGAATATCCCAAGTTTGTCAGGAGATAAGGGAATTAGCAAAGCAAACAAACGGAGTGGCATTACAATTCCAAGCATTGAACCAATTTATTAAATATAAAGAAGAACAAGAAGTTGAGAAGGAGGAAAAGACCCCTTAAAATAGTGTTTATCTTTTAAGATAAAGAACAACAAAATGGAGAAAATAAAGGGGAAACAAGAGAAAAAAGGTTTATTAAATAATCACCTGATTGTTTATTTTGGTTTTTTATTAAGTAAAATATAGTTCTTTTTAGGGGGTAGATTGTTTAATCCACCTCTGAACATAACCAGAGGTTCTCCTTCTCTTTTTGTCGTGACTTCCAAAAGGTCTGCCTAATTTTATTCCTTTTGCTTTTGCTCTGTCCAAACCAGAGTTGATTCTATTAATTGTTAATTCTCTTTCATATTCAGCAAGAACCATAAGCAAGTGCAAAAACATTCTACCTTCTGGTGTTGTTGTATTTATGTTTTGAGTTACTGAAATAAAATTAATTCCTTTTGTTCTAAATTCTTCAAAGAGTTTTATTAGGTGAGCAAGACTTCTTCCTATCCTGTCCAGTTTATAAACAATAATGCAATCAAACTTCTTATTTCTCATATCCTGCAACATTAAATCAAATTGAGGTCTTGATTCTTTAGAACCTGATTGTCCAATATCAGAATACTCTTTAAGGATTTGAATGTTCTCCCTCTCACAATAATCTTTTATTGCTTTTTGTTGCATTCCCACATCTTGTTTGTCTGCTGTGCTTATCCTGTAATAAACTATTGTTTTCATTTTTTTTCTCCTTCCTCTTTTGATTTGAAAACAAATATCTTCTTAAAATAATATGGAAGAGTTGAGACACCCAAAAGAATTTCTAAAATAGCAACTGGAAGAATTGGTTCATTCACATAAAAAGTTAAACCAAAAATCCCGCAAAGGATTCCATACAGTAGTGTAAAAATTGCTCCTAATCCCAGAAGAAGGGAATAAATGTGATATGCTTTCTTCATTTTGAGTCATTTATTATTTATTTTGTTTGTTTTTCCTGATTCAAAATTTTAAGAATCGCTTTTAATTTTTTACATTCATTTATTCTTCTATTTAAACAGGAGATAGCCCCCACTAATAATAAAAAAAGCAAAAGAGAAACTCCCACAAAAGGTTCTTCACTAATTATTTCCTGAATTTTCCCAATCATCTTTAATATTTGCTACAATCAATAGTTAGCCCCTCTTTTACATAAGCATCCCAAGTTCCCTGTTCCTTGAAATAATTTATCTGCATTTCACAGGCAGAGCATTCTGGATTATACAAAAATTTAATTTTGTCTGGAATTAATCCTGCTCCAACCAAATCTATTGATTTGTTTTCTGGGATGACAACTCCATATTTTAATATCTTCCCGTCCATAACCCAAGCAGGAGTTCCAGAAATTACAGAGCATAAAATTTCATCTTCATTTTTTTCTGTTGTTTTTGTTTCTGTTATATTTCCGATAAGCATTAATAAGATAAATAAACCTAAAATAAAAGTGGTAATGATGTAGGGGTTTTCCCTTATTTTACTTACAAAGTTTTTTGTCATCTTCTTTTTCCCAATCCTTCTTTTTTTAATTGCTTTTGTGCTGAAAGAATTATCCAAATTACAAATATAAACGAAACAGCAAGGGTTATTATTAATGGTATATTCATTTTTCTTTCTTTTTTTTGACGAGTCGCCAATTTATTTTGTTCTTTTACCTCTTAATTAATTATTAGTAACATCAGTCACCAACACCAAATTTATTAATTATCATCTTCTACCTCTTCTCTACCTATTAACTTTCCAATCCAAGTATAGTTTATTGAAATTTTACCAACATCTTTTATTTTATCTGCAAGTTCTCTATGACTATTTCCATAAGTTTTGGTTAGAAGAACTAAACAAGCCCTTAACCATTCTTTCCATCTTATTACTTTAGCACTTTCTACTTCTCTTTTTTTTAATGCTTTCTTTTTTAGTTGTTTATACTCCTCTAAATCCATAGTAAAAAGATTATCAAAACTTCCGTAAAAATCATATCCCCACACATTGTAATCAAGATTCTTTTTTCCACGAATATAAACTTGTTTTTTATTTGGTCTGGAGTAATATTTAAAATAACCACGATTCATATATCCTTCTTCATCCCCCATCCAATAAACATTAATCATACAATGGCTTCTGTTTAGTGCAATTCCTTTGGGCAAATCAAAAAACTCTGGGAGAACAAGGACTGTAAGCATATTGTATTGTCCACACTCTCTCAAATAATCCTTAGCATTTTGGGTTGTTCTTCTCATTGCTTTTATTCCTTCTAAATCTGCACCTGCTTCATCAAATATCAGACAAGAAAAAGGATAGGTTACTCCAAGAAAATTCCCTCTTTTAATTAATTCTTCACCCTTAAAAACAAAATTAGTTTTTAAATCAAAAGGAACTTCTTTTCCATATAATTTTTTTATCTGGTCTGTCCAGTATTTTCCTATTTGTGAAGCAAAAAAACTTTTACCCACTCTCGTCTCCCCCTCTCCACAAATTATAATAACAAAATCCCAGTCTTTATTAACATTTTTTAAATAAATATCTATTTGTTCTTTTAAAACCGGATGTAAGTCAAACCCAGGATATTTTGCCTTTGGTTTTTGTTTTCTCACAAATTCCAAGGGGATAGTATCTTCACAAACTCTAACCATTTATCTTCTTAATGCAGCAAATCTTGGGTCATTTCCTTTTCTGAAAACCCATCCTTCTTTTTGCATACACCTCCCTATTTCAACAAAAATTTCATCTGCTTTATTATAGAATTCTATTTTGTTTTTGTTATTTTCCTGTTTTGGTTTTTCAATTTCTCTTTTTAATTTTTCCAGTTCTTCAAATTTCTTTTCCATTGTGTTCCAATCTTTATCTTTAATTCCCCAAGAGGCAATTCTTCTTATGGTTCTTAAATAAATATTAATTGAATTCAAATCCCATCTCAAAAAAGCATCAAGACACAAACTAACATAATAACTTAATGTCTGCATTGCAGCATCATCAAAGTTCCATATAGATTGTGGTGAAAAATCGCTATTAGTCATTCTTTTTTCTCCACCAATATGAAGTAAAATTTTCCTATAGGGGTTTCGGTAGGTTTATAAATGGGAAAATTGTTAGGGGGTTATGGATAAAAAAAAGAATGAAACTAAAAAAGAACAGAAAGAAAAACTTGGATTCTGGCTTATTTTATTTAAAGTGTTGGTGATTATTTCTATTATAAGAAATTTTATGGATTTGGTTGATACAGGAAGTCTTTTAATTGGAATTTCTTTTGGGTTTTCTATTGTCGTTCTTCTTTTAATGATACATAGACAAAAAGCATTTATCCCTTTTGCAATTGTGGCTATTTGGTATCCTTTTATCATTGATTTTTTTTATCTTCCTTTGTTATTTGAGGAATTGACAAATGGAATGGTTGGTGGATTGTTAGTTGGAAAAATAATTTTCTCTCTTGCTTGGACAATTTATCTTTTATCTTCTCCTAAAGTGAAAAGGATTTTCAAAGAAAGAATTTTTGAATAATCTAAAAAACCAAAAACCCCATAGGAATCAGTATCTTATCTTTTTTATGGAATCATTAAAACAAAAAAAGATAATTTCTTTGCAAAAACAACAGAGGAATTTGAAAGGGCTTCAGCCACAAGAGAGAAGAATTATACAGGTTAGTGAGGGGTTTTTAGGAATAACACAAGTCCCTTCTAAATCTGTAATTGAGACAAAAGTTTTTCAACTCCAACAAAAAGACAAAAATTTATTGTTGAGAACAAGAGGGAAAAAACTTAAAGTTCCTTTACAGAAAAAAACAAATAAAAAAGATTTATTTTGGTAAATGGCTTCGCAACTCTCCCTTTTAAAAGCACAGCAAAGAAGAGCAAGAACTTCTAAAAGAATAGTTGCACCCATAAGTCAGCAACAGTCTTTTTTAAGGGGGGAAAAAACATCAACACAACAGATTATTTCTTCAAATGAAACAGAGATAAGAAAGCAGGAGGAACTGAAAAAGAAAGTTGAGACAACACAGGGAAAACTTTCAGGATTAAGTTATGAGGATTATTTTAAAGAATATGAAAAACTTCCCTCTGATGTTAAGCAATACTTCACTTCTCCGTCGGAAATAAAACAGAGTTCTGAATATAAAAGTTATCAGCAACAAAAAACACAATACGAATCACAATTAGCAACATATCAGAGTGCACAACATCAGGCGGCATTATATAGAAAGGCTTATGAGTTAATAGCCAGAGGTAAGGTTTTTGCTGCAAGTGGGGATAAGGAATTAATGAGTGTCATTAATAAAATTTATGCATACAAAACAGCAGCAGCAGAAGATTTATTACACTATTCCAGTGTAAGTGCTCCTATAGGTGTTGTAATGACAGAACAGGGAGGAGTCTCAACTGCTTTTCCAGAGCAATATGTTTCTTCTTCAACTCCAAGTATTTCAACAATTTCTTTTGATAAATTAGGACAAGGTGTTTCTTCTGCAAGTCCTATTCCCTCTGTATTTCAACCACAAACAACTAAAGATATTTTCACACCAAAGACAACACAACTATCTGTTTCCACAGTAAATCAAGAAACACAACGTTATCAGGATTTGGGTTACTCAAAATCAGAAGCAAAAGCAATTGCAAAGGAATCAATTAAACAAGGAGGGATGTCTTTTGCTCCTGAAACAAGTGAGAGGATTATTAAAGGAGAAACTTATTCTCAAATTGAAAAAAGCAAAGAGGTTTCAAAAGGTTTTGATATGGGGGATATTACAGGGGGTGCTTCTGATATTGGAGGAAGGGGAAGTGCTTTTTCATTTATAACAGGTGCAACAACAGAATCGCAAGGTTTAAAAGATGATGTTACTTTTGAGGGGTATGGAAAGTCTGATGTATTATCTGGGGTATCTCTCGGCGTGGTGGAGAGAGATAATATTTTTACTCGTGCTCGTAGCGATTATCTTGTTGGTAAGGAGAAGGGTAAAGAACAAAGAAAAGAATTCTATGAACAACCATTTATCTCAGCATTTGACCAAAGAGAATTCTCAGAATCAATGAAAATGTCTTCTTGGCAGGGGTTTAAACTAACAGGAAGAAATATTTTTCAAAGTGCTTTTGGAAGCAGAGAATGGGGAGGGGAATTTGACCCCTTAATTTATCAGACTGGAAAATTAAAAGCAGATGAAGAAGTTTATATTCAAAATGGAAAAATTATTGATGCAGAACATTTATCAAAATTACAGAAAAAACAATTAGAAAAATTAGGACACAAAATTATCACAAGAGAACAAGCAACTGAAAGGATTATAAAAAAAGACAAAGAAATATCTGAGGTGAAAGATATTGTTTTAGATTATCAAAATGAAAGAGCAGGGTATGATGCTCTTTCTGAAAAAATCTCAAATAAACTTGCTAAAAAATATCAGGAAAAAATAGACACAGGAAAATTAAGTTATGATGTCGCTGTTGAACAATATCAGACAGAATTTAAAGAAGAATATAAAGAACAAGCAAAGAAATTAGAAAAAGCATACGGAAAATATGGGGGTCTCTATGAAAGGAGAGGTGATGTTGGAAAAGTTTCAAGATTTGGAACAGAATTGGCATTAATGAGTAATCCCTTAACTGCTTCAATTTTAGGAGCAGGGAAGATTAAAGCAGGAGAAAAAAAAGATATTTTGGAAATGGAATCAGGAATGCCTCTTTATCCTTCTTTTCAAGCATCAGAAAAAACAAGAGAAGGACAATTTATAATTTCTACACTTGCTTTACATCCATTAGGGAAAATAAAAAGAATTGAAAAATCAATTGTTGCAGACGAGTTATTGACACTTTCAAAACAGCCAATAAATTATGAGTCTTTACTTTATAAAGGAACTGGAAAAGAAGGGGATATTATTGTTACAAAAGCAATACAGCGTTCTGGAAAACTCCAAACAGAAATTGATATTATTGGAAAAGTTATGAAAGAAGGAGACAAAAAATTTATAATGCCTTTGGGAACTGCAGAAGCAAGAACAACAGGAGAATTAAGTTGGAATATTATGGGAGGAAAAGAACCAACAAAAGTTTTAGGAATTTCTGAATCCCTTATTGGCGGAAGAAGTGTTATGTTAAGTCATAGTAATAAAATATCTAAATTTCTTTCTCGTGAAGTTTTACAACCCCAAATGCAAATGGGGGCATTTACACAAGGAATCGGAAAACCTTCGCCCTATGTGAGATTTCCTTCCCCAAGAATAAGATACGGAACAAAAGCAACAGAAGAAGATGTCAATTTAATTCTTAAGCAATTTAGGAAAACCCTTAAGACAGGAGGAACAACCACAATAAATATTCAACCATCAACCTCAGTAAAACTAACAGATGATTTATATTTTGGATTTACCCCAAAAGGAGACAAAGGATTTACAAAAATAGTCAAAGGAGATGAAGGGGTTTTAAGAATTATAAAAGAATCTGATGAGGTTTCAAGAGTTGTAGAGGGAAAATTTTATACTGGAGGAGTTAGAAGAGGTGTGGAGTTTCCAACAGGAAGAATAATTGAAAAACCTTTAGAACCTCTTGATATATCAAAAATAAAATCAGCAAGAAAAACTTCTTTTGCTAAAACTTTTACAGAAGAAAAGCCAAGTTTAAATGCTCTTGATATTCAGAAAAGGGCAATCCAAAAAGAAGTAGAAAAGCAAATTGTTCCTCCTTCTGTTTCTGAGAATATATTAAAGGAAATTTCAAAAAAACAATCAGAAGTATTTTTACCTCTTCTAAAAAAGTCATCTGATTTATCAAAGATTATTGCTCCTGTTTCCAAAGAAGTTTTTGATTTGTCTAAATCCAGATTTTCCCAAAAAGAATCTCAAAAACTTACCCAAAAATTTACCTCAAAACAAGTTCAGGAAATTAATGAGGCAATTAGTGGGGCTCTTGCTATTTCCCAAGTTTCAGATGAAACTTTGGTTTCCAAAGAATCCCAAATCCTAAAATCACCACCGGCTTTAACACAACCACAAATGACAAAACAAATTAATGATGTTGTTGAAGAATTTACTTTTTCGCCAACACAAATAAGCACTCAAATCCAACCTCCAATTCCACCAGTAAAACCAGTTACTCTTCCTCCTTTTTTGTTTTTCTTTGGAAGAAAAGAAATTCCAGAAACAAAAAAACACCCATCAACAGAAGAAGGTTATCGTGCAGAGGTTTATAAAGACGCAACTAAAAAAGCAAAGGCAAAATGGATTCCAATAAATAAACAGCCTTTGGTAAAAGAAGAAGCAAAGGATTTGGCTTTTTATACTGCTGACCATTCAATTAGTGCGAGAGTGAGATTAAAAAAAGCGAGAGGGAAACCAAAAAAATTACAAGAGCAGTTTAATATCCCCATAGGATATGCAAAACAGACAGAATATAAATTCAGGGATTATAGAATTATAAAAGGAAAGCGTTCTCCAATGAAAAATACTTTTATTGAAAAGCGTTCTAAACGACTTGATACACAGGGAGAAGTTCAAAAAATTCAGGCTGAAAGATTAATTGCACAAAGAAGAAGAATAAACCCAATAGATGTTTTGATGCCTCTTCCACAACAAAAAACTAAAAAGAAAATTCAAAGAAAGAAGAAGCAAGAAATAAACTGGAATAAAATCTTAGGTTTTTAGGTTTAAAAATTTCTTATAAGAGCGACGACAATCAATTTTTTTTAAAAAGTTGGTGTAATATTCATGGGGAAAATATAGGGAATGGAAACCGAAATCCCTATAGGGCTATTTCTCCTGATTAATACGAGGTAAAAAAAGAATGGCATATTATGAACCTTCTTATGAAAATATTCCAGAGGAGTATGCTACTCCCCCAAAGGAAAATTATCAAACACAGGAATACAGAATTAGTTTAGTTAAAGAACTTTCACCACAGGAACATTTGAGAGAACAAATTGCGTGGCTGGAAGGAAAACTCTGGGATGACAAAGAAAAAGCATTTGTTAGGGTTGAGGGAATGACTCCTTTTATGAACCAAGAAGGAAGGGATATGTATTTTCAGTTTGCGACTTCTGTTTTATCCCCAATTGTTACAATGAGCAATTACAGGGCAGATGATAAAATAATTCATGCTTTGATTGGGATGGTTATTAAAGATGCCTCAATACATTTTCATCTTCATTATAAAGATTATGGAATAACAAGAAAAACAAAAATAAAAGTTTTGATTGACAAACTATTAATTTTAGGATTGTCTGCTATGTATAAGGCTCTTGGTGCAGGAGACAGAAAAGCAGCAACAAGCAACATTTCTGAATCAATAAGTAATATCACAAAAAGCAGCACACCAGAACAAACCCCATTAAGAAAGCCTGGAATGTTTGGAGGACTTTGGAGAAGATGATAAAAAAACAATTACCCCAAACTAATTCAAACTTAAATATATTTCAAAAAATAGGAAATAGAATAGAAGAAAGAAAAAAACAACAGGAAATGTTTAAAGAGAAATATTGGGAATTGTCTGAAAAGAAAAGGTTGGATTATAATATTCAAAGAGAGATAATAAGTAGTAGTAGATACTTTTTTGGTTATCTAACTAAAAAACTTATTAAAGGTTTTTTTTATCTTGCTGGTTTCTTTTTTGTTTTATATCTTTTTTCATTAGAACAACTAATACTTTCTGCTGGTTTTAAAGTTCTTATTCTCTTTTTACCTCTTTTTTTAATAAGCATCGGTATAGATTTTATTATTTTTAATGTGTCAATTGTAGTGCAGGAAAACAATATTAAAGAACTTAACAAGAGGTTTAAATTAATCTAAATGGTAAACCTTCAAAGTTTTATTCCATCAGGTA
>Ga0307377_10008124_pt1 | contig 10705 bp, 7 predicted proteins | sample TR3MG_FD_202535 | JGI IMG/M metagenome (GOLD analysis project Ga0307377, IMG submission 202535) | Soil microbial communities from Risofladan, Vaasa, Finland - TR-3 | ecosystem: Environmental > Terrestrial > Soil > Coastal area > Acid sulfate soil | place: Finland: Risofladan, Vaasa | collected... | reverse complement strand
GTCCCGATAGTGTAATATCTATATCGGTTTTTCCTGCCACCTCCTCTATCCATTGGTTTGGATCGTGACTTAGCAGTATTTTAATATCAACACTGTCAAGTCCTGATATTGCTTTAGTCAGATCTCCATGAATAATATCCGGATGCCGTCCCTTGGTAGTTATGCCTATCAGGGCGATTTTAGCATTTTTTACATTGACAATAGAGAACTCATCATTAAGTACTGCATATCCTGATGATTTAATTAACTGATTCATCATCAGTATATTATTATCTATGTCAGCCTCAGTAAAATGGGGATGGTACGTTCCAAAATCATGGTTGCCAATAATAGCAAAGTTTCCATAAGTACTTTCAGCTTTAGCGAGAATTGTATCACTATTTCCAAACTCTCTCCAACCATAATTAATAAAATCGCCTGTGTTCAGAATCAGACCAGGGTTATATGTATTAATTTTTTCCATGACCTTTCCCAGTAACTTCCCATGTTTATAAAAACCTGAAAGGTGAATATCCGACAATTGAACTATTTTCAATCCGTCAAGATCTTTATTTAAATCTTTGATCTTAATAGTTACTTCTTCAGTTTTAAAATTGAACCTTCCATGCAAGGTACCAGTTGCAACTATTACAACGACTGTTAGCATTATGTATAAGCCAGTATTGGTAAGCCATCTGACGTGACTGCCTTTTTTTAAATTTTTAATTTTGCCTGAAAAGTGGAGTAAGCATAATATTACCCTTGGAACGACAACTGCAACTGTCATTCCGGTCAGGTTCATTAATAGCCATATATGTCTGGGGGTATCGAAAAAGCCTTTATATGAAGCAATTTCCAGGAAAAGGATCCATAGCCATAAACTTAGAATAAAATGAATTATGGTAGAGATGATATATTTTGTCTTTGACAAATTGTAAAAATGTTGTCTCAAAACCACTAGTGTAAGAACCTCGGTTATGATAATAATTATCAAAAGACCCATTGAAAATGATTTTAGCTTTTAAAAGTACTCAATTATTAATTATTATGATTATTCTTACGTCAGTAACCTAATAATTAATTATTTAGAATGACTGAAGTTATCTTTTATGATCCTTTGTTTGAACCTGATACTAAGTTGACTTATTCTGTTATTTCTGCAAGATTTGAAAACAGTTGGATATTTGTCCGACATCAGAACCGTATCACATGGGAGATTGCAGGGGGCCATATAGAGATGGGAGAGACCTCTTTTGAAGCAGCCGGAAGAGAATTGATGGAGGAGACAGGTGCCATCAGGTTTAACCTGGATTGTATTGCGACATATTCAGTTAATATTGATGGAGAGATCGGTTATGGAAGGCTTTATCTTGCAGAAGTATTTGAGATGGGGGCAATCCCGGATATATCAGAGATTGCTGAAGTCATTCTGCTGGATCATCTTCCTGCTTACCTTACTCATCCTTATATACAGCCACATCTGTTTAACAGAACACTTGATTATATGAGAACGTCTAAGAATGGTTAGTTTCGCCTTCCGGCTTCCGACTTCCGACTTCTTTAAATATATTCAAAATTTACTTTCTTGAGCCATTTTTCTTCAAGCAGCCTGGCAATTCGTTTTACAACTGTACGTCTTATCTCCAGTTCTACAGGCAGGTTAGGGTCCTGATGTGCAATATTGATTCTGGTACCTATGATAAAGTGAATCTCATCGCTTTCCATGATAAGACGGACTATCTTATCGGCAGGTCCTTTACCAAGCCTCACACTGTTATTATATTTTTTAAGAATTTCATTTACTTTTTGAAGTGTTAAAATTCCTTCGGTAACAAGGTCGATTCCTTCCAGAAAGCTTTCGGGAGGCAGCTCAGGATCTTCAAAGATTAGTTCATCTATAATAGTCCTGTTTAATTCTCTTGCCACTATATCAGCAGTTGTGCCTCCGCAAAGGATCACCTTGCCTTTATATTTTTCGATTTTAGAAGACAATACATTGTCTTTTTCTTTTTCATACGGAGGACCTGTACAGATAAGCAGCTTACGAGGTTCCCGGAAATAAATTGTTGCACAACTAATATCGTCTCTGGCTTTATAACTGTCATTTTTATGGGCCATAGTAACGATCTTACCAGCTAGCATCACAGCTGAAATGGAAGCTTCACTTGAGACTAGCGAAGCTGCATACGAGGCAATATTATCTCTTTCCCATCCAAAAGGTAATTGCTCACTTCCCATGCCGCTTTGTGAAACTCCATCCGAGCAGAAGATTATCCTGTCTTCTTTTTCAGGTATGAAGGTACAGGTCTTTAGAACCTTTCCTGAGTGTTTGCCTTTTTTCAGTACAACCATTTTCCATGAAGGATCGAATATCCGTTTACCTCTCAGGATGACAGTTAAAGGGTTGTCATATTCAAGTATGGTAACGAGGCCGCTGTTTTCTATATCTATTATTGTGAAAGTGGAATAGCTGATTTTTCTATCGCTGCAGACAGGTAGTGTATTCATTATTATATCTGCAATACGGTCTACTTCTTTATGTTCTTGTGTGAAGTTAAGTGCCATTGTGGCGGTTAGTGTTGCCAGAATATTGGCTTTTACTCCATGGCCCATTCCATCTGATAATACGGCAATAACCCTTTCTTCTTCCTTTACATATTTGTACAGGAAGACATCGCCGCAAATTCTTTCCCCATAATGATTTTTCTGCTGGCTATTTACTTCTATATAAAAGTTTTGGCTCAAAAAAGGTTACTTTAGGTTTTTTTTCAGTTTGTCGCTCTTTGTTTTGTAAGACTCAATAATTGAGTTGAGCATCTGTTCTGTTTCAGAAGCTCCTTCTCCAAGCAGGAATCCTATCTTTTGTACCATTTCCAGGTTTTTTTCAATCACATCACTAACTCTGCTCGTAACCTCTTCTCCTTGTACTTCAGTTGAGTACAGGTCGCGGATTATTGCGCCACAAATCTTATTCTTTTTAATAGGGAAGATAGAAATATTTAACATTTTATCTTCAAAATGGACATCCTTACTTACTACAGGATCATTTTCCTTTATTACGTATGTAAACATGTTATAGATATTAAATGGAATAAGAGTTTTAATATCAGCACCTGTAAGTCCCGGTATTATTTCAGCAATTGCTCTGGCATCTTCCCCAATAGTATTGATGAAGCTTAGATTAGAATGAAGTATTTTGAGTTTACTGTCAACGATTACTACACCGGATGGAAGTTTTTCAAGCATGTTGTTCATCATGTCGGAAGCACTTTGAGCAATCTCTTTTTCTCTGAGAGCAAGTTCTTCCGACTCTTTCAGAGCTTTTTTTGTGTCTGCGAGTTTTTTGTTAGTCTGTCTTAGGGTTTCAATATAATCCTGCTTATTCCTAAGATTAAATGTATGGCACATCTCAGGAACTGCAAGCCCCTTTGCAACTGTAGCAGCAAAATGGCGGCATGAAAGGTATCCACAGGCCCCACAATTTAGCACTTCATCCGGATTGTCTCTGCCTATAATCTTAAGTACTTCATTTACTGCCTCTTCCGGGGGTTCGGGGATTCGTCTGTCGTTCGGGGTAAAGGTTCGGGAAAAATCGAGTTTTGACCATTTTTCCATGTTTTGTTGCCAGAGGTCAGTATCGAGGTTTTTTACCCGCTTTTCGGCATAATGCCTGACGAGGGCTCTTCTTTTAAAACGTTCAGTATGATGTTCCATTCCAGGCCCCAACAGGCAACCATGGCAGAAGAAAAGGTTAAAATGGTGTTGAATGGTGTCTGCATGCTTATCGAAATCATTAATTGCTTCAAGGATTTCCTCTTTTCCGGAAGCAGTTATTACACTGCTGGAAACCATATCCCGTTTGATACCTCCAGCCTGAATGAGGCCAGCAGGAAGAGGGTAGAGAACTCCCCAGTTGCCATGAGGCGGATCGAAGTCAGACATCTTGACAAGCCTCTCCTGTATCTTAAATTCATCAAAAAGTTGCCTTAGTTCTACAAATGTCAGGACACCATCAACAAGTTTGTCGGAATTATATATCAGAGATTCGTCTTTTGCGTCGATGCATGGGCCAATCTGAACTGTCGAAACATCAGAACCGTACAACTCTTTTACAACCATTGCTGTAGCAATCATTGGAGAGACTAAAGGGGCAAGGCTGGGTACCAGATCAGGATGGAATTTCTCTATAAGTTTAACAATTGAAGGACAATTAGCAGTAATAATATACTTACCCTCTGCTTTTGAGAAAAGCCTGGCATAAGCAGCAGCTATCAGATCAACTCCGAAAGAAACTTCATGAACGTAATCAAAACCAAGAGACCGGATCATTGCGACAAATTTTCTGTAATCAGTTATGTCATCAAATTCTGATGCAATGCTTGGCTCTATAAGGGCTGCTGTTTTCCTGCTGCCTGACAATAATTTTTTTACCTCTTCCCTCGAATCACGGAATTCAATAGCTTGCGGAGTACATTCAGTATAGCATAATCCACATCCAATACATCTGTCAGGAACAATATATGGATGTGCTTTATGAGGTTTAACCTCTATGGCATTTACAGGGCAAACACGAACGCAGGAATATGAATTTCTACATTTCTTATCATTAATATGTAGTATAGGTTTTCTGTTTGTCATATGAACTATTGTTGTGTTTACTTTAGTCTTGCTAATTCTTTTTCAAGGATACTCTCTATTTTCGAGAGGGTGACACCTTCAATAACAACTCCGTTTATGTTCAGACTGGGACCATTACTGCAATGACCCATACAGCGCACTCCTTTAAATATGACTTTATCATCGAGATGATTTTTTCGGATATAATCCCTGATGAACATTACAACATCCTTGTTACCTCTTGAAAAACATGAACTTCCAAGACAAATTTGCATTTCAATACTCTTAGCCATCTTATTTACTGTTCATAAATAAACAACATCATCAAAAGTAGTAAATTTTTATGACCAGACATCAAGCTCATTTTATTAGAAAAATTGATAATGTTCTGAATATTATTGTTAATAAAATAACAATGTTTATTTATTAACAATAAAAAAAGTTATATTTGTGCTTAATATTTTTACTTCATACTATCAGGATGAGCGCAGATCTTGACACAATTCTTAAAAAATATAAATCAGGAAAAAGAGAGAACCTGATCCCATTGCTTCAGGAGATACAGGAGGATATAGTGTATCTGTCTGAAGAAGCTATTGTTAAGGCAGGCAGTTTTCTTGGGCTAAGTACAACAAAGATTTATGGACTCGCTACATTTTATGACAAGTTCCGTTTCATACCAGCAGGGAAAATGCAGATAAGAATTTGCCATGGAACATCTTGCTTCCTCAATGGATCTCAAGCAATAATTAATAAAATTCAGGAAGTGACCGGGGTAATGCCGGGACAAACAACCAGGGATGGGAATTTCAGCTATGAGATTGTCTCCTGTATGGGTGGTTGTAATGATGGTCCTGTAATTAATGTGAACGGGGAGTACATTACTCATGTTAAACCAGATCAGATACCCGATTTGATTGACAAATTAAGATATGTATTTGAGAATGACTAATTCTATTAATAGCCCCGGATGGAAGATTTAAAGACATTTCTTATAGATAAGGTTCTGTTATTTGAATCCGATACATTAGAGCCGGAGACAGAGAAAATATTACAACAAGTACGAAGGGAAAAGCCCCGCAAACCTGTAATATATGTATCGGCAGGTACTAGTAGTATTATTGCAGGGTCGGTAAAGACGTATTCAGCAATAAAAACTTATATTAAAGATAATATTCCATCAGCGGAGCTGGTTCATGTAGGTTGTACGGGCCCTGTAAATTTTGAACCTCTGATATGTATACAGATTCCAGGCAAGAATAAACTGTTCTTCAGAAATATTACAGAGGAAAAGGTTGAACCTCTTCTAAATGGTGTCTTTCATAATGATATTAATGAAGAAGATCTGGCGGGGCAGATTGGTACCTTAGGTTTTGAGTTATGGACGGGCATCTCTTTCATGGATGAGCTGCCATATTTTGCTAAACAGAAAAGAGTAATACTAGGTAATTGTGGTTGTTATGATCCTGAAAGTATAGAAGAGTACATTGCACGGGGTGGCTATCGTACTTACATCAAAGCAATCGGACATTATACCTATGGGGAGGTTTGTGATATAGTTGAAAAGAGCGGTCTGAGAGGGAGAAGCGGTGGAGGATATCTTACAGGTCTGAAGTGGAAACATGCTCTCAATACAAGTTCAAATACAAGGTATTTGATCTGTAATGCAAAAGAAAGTGACCCAGGAGCTTTCACCGACAGAACAATGCTTGAAAGTGATCCTCATCGTCTTATTGAAGGTATTGCAATTGCTTCATATGCTATCGGCGCATCAAATGGCATAGTTTTTTTAAGAACAGGTGCCGATTACGCAGAAGAAAAGCTTCAAAAGGCAATCGATATGGCCAGGGATTATGGGCTGTTAGGACATAATGTTTTCTCAAGTGGATATAATCTTGACATTAAGATCCATAAGGAACCAGGAGCTTTTGTCTGTGGTGAAGAAACGGCACTAATTAATACTCTTGAAGGTAAGAGAGGAATGCCACAACTTAAACCTCCGTATCCGACAACAGCAGGATTATTGGGTAAGCCAACTGTGATAAACAATGTCGAGACTCTTATGAATATTCCGCTTATAATGCAGAACGGACCCGAATGGTTCAGGACACTTGGAACAGAGAATAGTCCTGGCACCAAGGTGTTTGCATTGGCGGGAAAAGGTCGTATGTCAGGAGTAGTGGAGATAGAAATGGGTACATCGATAAGGACAATTCTTGAAGATATAGCCGATGGAATAAAAGAGGGGAAAGAGTTTAAGGCAATTCAGTTGGGTGGAGCTTCAGGCTTTTTTATTACAAATGAAGACCTGGATATCACAGTAGATTTCGACGATCTTAAGGAAAATGGGATCGGGATGGGTGCAGGCGGATTTGTAATTATTGATGAAAATACCTGTATGGTTGACCTTGTAAGGTACTATATGGAATTTATCCGTAATGAGAGCTGTGGTAAATGTATCCCTTGCCGTGAAGGCACAGGAAGAATGCTTGAAATACTTGAAAGTATTATAAGAAAGCCTTTGAATGAAGAATCAGGAACAACCCTTGAGCGTTTTAAGGGAGTCATGCAACTCGAGACAATTGCATCTGTAATGAAGGACACATCACTTTGTGGTCTCGGACAGTCAGCACCAAACCCTTTTATCAGTGGTCTTAAAAAGTTCAGGGATGAGTTTGAGGAACATATATTTGACAGGAAATGTCGTGCTAATATTTGCAGGGGATTAAGGTTATTCTCTATTGATGTGGATAAGTGCACAGGATGTACCGCATGTGCCTCTAAATGTCCTGTAAATGCGATCTATGGAACACGCCTTCAACCATTCTTTATTGTTGAGGAAAAATGTATTGGTTGTGGTATATGTTTCGATATTTGTAAATTCAGTGCAATCAATGTTAAATAGCATATATGCTTTTTACTATACAGGTAAATAATAAAAAGATAAAGGCAGAAAAGGGCGAGACAATACTCTCGGCGTTAAATCGTAACGGGATTATTATACCTACCCTCTGCAGGATGAAGGACTTTACTCCAACAGGTGCCTGCAGAATGTGTGTAGTTGAAGTAGAAGGCCGCGACCGTCTGGTAACAGCTTGTTCCCAACCTGTTGAAGAATGGATGAAGATAACAACCCATTCCCCAAGGGTGATCACGGCACGCAAAACGATTGTTGAGTTGCTCCTTTCAAATCATCCCGATGATTGCCTTTATTGCGACAGGAACCTCAATTGTGAGTTGCAGCGACTTTCGGAAGAGTTGAATATTAGAGAAAGACGTATCCGCGGAAAGAAGATTAAGCCTCGTCTGGATCAGTCAAGTCCTGCAATTATAAGAGAGCTTTCAAAATGTATCCTTTGCGGAAGATGTGTCAGAGTTTGTGAAGAGGTAATAACGGTAACTTCACTTGATTTTATTAATAAGGGAAGGGGAACACATATTGGAACAGCAATGAACAAAGATTTTAATTTCTCAAGTTGCATCCATTGTGGGCAGTGTGTACTGGTGTGTCCAACAGGGGCGCTTCATGAAAAACATAATATTACTGAGGTACAGGAATATTTTCATAAACCTGAGATCCTAAAAGTTATCCAATATTCTCCGCTAGTACCTGTTGGTATTGCAGAAGAACTGGGGATGAAATATAACAGGGAGTTTGATAGGATTCTTAATGCAATTTTACGTAAAATAGGTTTTGATAAAGTATATAAAACAGGCATAGGAACCGATGTTTATATTACAGAAATTACAAGACAGTTATCTGTGAATATCGAAAAAAAGAGTGATGTCCCGTTATATGTATCTTCTTGTCCGTCCTGGGTAAAGTATGCAGAACAGTTTAATCCATCGCTCTTACCCCAGCTCTCAACGGTAAAAACGCCACAACAGATAACTGGTGCACTAATTAAGACAATTGTAGCAGGTCAGTTGGATATCTTACCCGAACACATTTTTTCTGTTTCTGCAACCTCCTGTATGGCACTGAAATTTGAAGCCCGTAGAGCCGGTATGATGAGAAAAGGGATTAGTGACGTAGATTCTGTATTAACTGTAAGGGAGCTCGCCAGACTTATCAGGTTGCATGGAATAGATACTACAAATATTGACCATGCACCGGCCGATGAACCGATGGATGGAAGAAGCTCATCTGCAGTCCTGGCGGAAGTCTCAGGTGGACTTGCCGAGGGGATATTACGATCATTATATTATTTAAAATATCATAAAGAGGCTGATAAACAGCTTTTTAAAAAATTACGTTTAGGGGGAACTTTCAGAGAAACAACAATACCTGTTGGTAAGAAAGAAGTTAAAGTGGCTGTAGTGGATGGACTCACAGGTCTTGAGAAGCTAAGAGAGTCACTTGAAGCAGGTAACAAGTATGATCTGGTAGAAGTGATGACATGTCCTGGTGGATGTGTCCATGGAGCAGGTCTGTCTTTCAATATTTTAAAAGATGAGATAAAAAACAGGTCGAAAATAGTTTATCAGGCTGATGATACTGAGGCTATTAATCTACCTTGTAAATCTCCTGCCCTGATAAATTTGTATGAAAAGCTATCAAAGGCAGATAGTGATATTGCTGACAGGCAAATATTTTATACTCACTTTGAAAAGAGAAATGTATTGTTGTGATTTAAATCAAGGTATCAATTAGAGTTATGTTGGTTTATACTATAAAGGAACTATGTCGTACATGTTATACTTGTGTCAGGGAATGCCCTGCTAAAGCAATTCGTATTGTAGGAGGTCAGGCTGAGGTGATAGATGAAAGGTGTATCGCTTGTGGTAATTGTACAAAAGTTTGTAGTCAGGGAGCTAAAGTATTTCTTAATACAACCGATAGAGTAAAGAAATTAATTGAAAGTGATTTAAAGGTGGCAGCCATAATTGCTCCAAGTTTTCCCGCGGAGTTTATCGAAATAGCCAATCACCATGTGCTGACAGGAATGATAAAGGCACTTGGATTTGATTATGTGGCAGAGGTCTCTTTTGGTGCCGACCTGGTTGCTGACAGGTACAAAAAACTTGTTTCGAATAATAAGAATTATTATATCTCATCTGATTGTCCTTCGATAGTTAACTATATAAAATTATATCATCCTGTTCTTGTCGGTTCACTTGCTCCAATCGTCTCCCCAATGGTTGCAATGAGTAAAGTAGTACGCAAGAAATTTGGCAAGGATACTCAGATAGTATTTATAGGTCCCTGTATTGCTAAGAAAGCTGAAAGCGCAGAGGTAGATGAGGCCATTACATTCGTTGAACTACGGGGTATGCTTTCTGACAGGTGTATCACACCGGAGAACACCAAGCCGGTTGATTTTGATCCGCCGGTGGGCGGACGAGGGGCAATCTTTCCTGTTGCACGTGGATTGCTTCAGACTGCAAATATCAGCGATGATGCTATAAGCGGAAATATAATTGCAGCTGAAGGTAGAATCGATTTTCAGGGGGCGTTAAAGGAATTTGAAGCAGGGTCAATAAAAAACCAGCATATGGAGCTGCTCTGTTGTGAAGGTTGTATTATGGGTCCCGGATTATCTAAAGCCGGAAAGCAATATAACAGAAGGGCGCTTGTAAGTTCGTATGCCAATGATAAAATGCAAAATATCGACATTAATAGCTGGCAAAAAGCATTTGATGAGTATGCTGATCTTGACCTGTCTATCCATTATAAGCAGGAAGATAATCAGATTGACGTTCCAAACGAAGCTGACGTGAATGAGATCCTGATTAAGATGGGCAAGATAACAAAGAAGGATCAACTCAATTGCGGTGCTTGTGGTTACGAAAGTTGTGTGGAACATGCAATAGCTATTAATAAGGGTTTAGCTGAAGTAGAGATGTGTCTGCCATATACTATTGAAACACTTCATAATTCCGTAAAGGATCTTGCTCTGTCAAATGAGAAACTGTCCTCAATGAAACAGGCATTGAAACAGTCTGAAAAGCTTGCACATATGGGACAGCTTTCAGCAGGTATTGCACATGAGCTTAATAATCCCCTGGGAGTTGTAATAATGTATAGTAATATCCTTCTGGAAGAATCTGCTGTGGGAGATCCGGTAAGGGAGGATCTAAAATTGGTTGTTGAACAGGCAAACAGGTG
>Ga0307377_10008123_pt1 | contig 10706 bp, 24 predicted proteins | sample TR3MG_FD_202535 | JGI IMG/M metagenome (GOLD analysis project Ga0307377, IMG submission 202535) | Soil microbial communities from Risofladan, Vaasa, Finland - TR-3 | ecosystem: Environmental > Terrestrial > Soil > Coastal area > Acid sulfate soil | place: Finland: Risofladan, Vaasa | collected... | reverse complement strand
ATCTGCGGCAAAAAGAGCTTGGAGAACAAGGCGTCTCAATGAACTCAAAGCTGAAATGAAAATTCAGAAGGAGACAAAGACCAAGATAAAGCCTGAACAGCCTTCTATAAAAAAGAAAACTTTCCAGACATATCGTTCTTCTATAGCTGCTAAAAAAGCGTGGATAACTAGAAGAAGAAATACAAAACAAAAATAGATCGTCTACATGAATGATATATTTTTCGTCACTAAATAAAATTATTAATGCACTTTATCCATGGAGAATGAATATGTCGAGTATTATCAAAAAGACAACGTTTGAAGATTTGTACAATACGTTTTCTGGAGTGCTTAACCGCATTGACAAACTCCTGATAGAAGCCAAAGAGAAGAACCCCGACAACATCTTTGAAGGACATAAGAATCTCAAAATGTTCTTCCAAGCAATTGAGCGACAGGCCATCAAGGAAACGTCCGTAGAACTGGGCATTTCTGATTCATCGACAAGAGAAAGATGGAAGGTTATGTCGTTGCCCCATCCTTTTTATGATGCTATTGAATCAGGGGAAGTTTCATATTCAAAGGTGAAGCCTCTTATCGTACTGAACTTTGATCCCGAAGGAGACAAGGATATCGAAGCATCAGAGAAGATTGTCGAAAGAATCCAAGATCTTCATATTAAAGAGATAAGGGATGTTGCTCAAGAAGAACTGAACGAAGCCGGTGTATGGAATGAGAGTGACATTGTAATTAGAAGGCTTGCAGAACAGTGCGGAATAACAGATTAGGAGAAACAATGAGTAATGGTGATAATTGTAGTTGCGAAACATCAGAGAGCCATAGAAAAGACATAAACGAAGAACTTGAGAGCTATCAGAACGATCAGGATCTTTGCGTTGTTAACAGAGATGGTGACAAGTATTACATAGAATGTCCTGAATGCCACTCAACTAACATCCAGTCGCGACGCTTCTTTTCCTGTTGTAAGTGTCATACTCATTTTCAAGCTTATTTAGAAGATGGTTTTTCTATTCATAGGGTGTTGATGCAGGGTGGTTCAATCAATACAAACGAAGAAATTAAGCTCGTTTACCTGAAGCCCTCCGATTATTTTTGCCACATTATTTATGGAAGAAATGATCGCCCTGAAATTATAGATAAAATAAAAGCAAAGCATCCCGAAGCAAAAATTGTTAAGATTGCAAGAGACTTGAGGAGGGGCAAAGATGCTCATGGCCATAGCCGCTACAATCGCTTCGTCATGATTCCACTTAGTGTTTCTGATGGCGAACTGGATTCTGTATGGAAAGCACTTGAAGGATTGGGTGCAGGGATTCAAATGCTTTCCGAAGAGGGTATTAAGAAAATGGAAGGAGAAATGAAAGATTCGGCACGGAAAGAAGATGAACAGCCATAAGAAGATTTGGGTACAATATCTAGAGAAAATAGCTGGAAAACTATAGGAGAAATTCAATGATGTTACTATGGATAGGAATTGGTTTGATAATTGGTGGAATAGCTGTCATGATATGGTTTATTAATATATCAGCAGAAGAGATGCTCATTCTTCCTTTTGGACTACTGGCCGGTGGCATATTGATACTAGTCCTTCCATGTACAACCCGGAAAATTAATCCCGAAATAACCTATGCTTCACCTCATTTTATTGCAAGGGCACCTAATGGAGTGACCGTGGCTACCTACGATCAAAATAGCTTTTCCAAAACAGATGGCAAGTTCTATGTTACTGATACCACAAACGTATTCGTTAAGATAATCAAAGGCAAAAATGTTTACGGTTTTCTGTTAGATGACGATTTTGAATTGGTCATTGGCAAAGATGATGAAAAAGAATAATGACAAAATGTGTCCTCATTATGACAAGATGGGCACCACAGCTTATCGAAGAGACCAAGAAAAAACATTTGGCCATATGAAGCCCCAAGGAAAGGTTGCTCCTAAAAGAGTCACCTGTCCTAAATGCGGGAGAAGAATCATGGCCAGAGTAAGCGTGGATCACGATGGTATTAATTTGATTTATAGTATACCTCCCCATAAGAAAAAGGGATGGTGGAAAAAACCAAAGAAGCAGTCAAAAGACATAGGGGGCAGAAGAAGATGAAAGTATTTATCGGTGTTGTTGTTGGTTTTGTTGGTTTTGCTGGACTAGTCATATTGGAAATGTTTTTAAGAGGATTTGCTCTTGTTAAACTATGGAAGTGGTTTGCAGTTGCTCATTTTGGCGCTGAACCGATACCTATCTCTGTTGCGTTAGGCATCTCACTTATTGTTGGCATTTTAACCCATCAATCAAACCAATGGAAAAATCACGAGTTGGATTTTATCGCGGTTGGCACAGCTGCTTTGTTAAGTCCTCTCCTGGCATTATTTATCGGATGGATTATTACGTTGTTCATGTAGGTCATAGGGAAATTGAATACCAAAATAGGGGAATGAAATGATACCAGCATCGGCAAATGAAAAGAAGTGGATGAAGGAAGAGTACGATAAGATTGATGAGAATATCAAAAAGACTTTCTTGCATAAGGAATGTCCGTACTGTGAAAAGGAATCTTATTTCGACACTGTCCATGATTCCGAAGACGGATCTTGTCTTGTATGTATGAATTGTATAACCAAGTTTACCAAGGATGAGCTTGAATGAGCAGACCCAATGGATTTATGAGGCTGAATCCTGATACTACTTATCAGATCAGGCTTCTTCAGTCAGAGGGAAGAGTCACTAGGGTTCATCATGCCCATAATGATCTGGGTGCGGTAAGTTGTGAAAATAATTGCCCTATTTGCCAAGCAATCAGAGAATTTGAGAAAACACCTAAAAAAGATGGGGTGGTCGTTGTTGATAGTATTTCCGATGATGTCTTTAACGAAATGGAAACAATTAGCATAGATGAGTTCGAGAGAGAACTATAAAGAGGAGGAACGGTGGTATGGACTCGAGAGAAGAAATTTTTGATGAGCTTTATAGATGCAAGGCTAACTTCGAAACCAAGTCGGCCTATTGCGCAGCTACGAAACCAATAGAGTTGCATAAATGGAATGGTCGTCATCCTGTAGAAGAGAACGAGGAAATTGTTACGGTTCTTCCAGGTTCAACCCTCAAGATTGTTATGGTTTCAAGATTTGGTGACTGCGGATTAACAGACGATCTCGAAGCGAAAAATGGGTATGGTACAAGAGTTGATATTGACAGTCCACTTATAACGAATGTAAGGTGGGAACAGTAATGGCAACGAATTTATGGTCTTTTAAACAGGGCGGCCGGGCTTATGTTTCAGGCATGACCAAAGAAGAAAACCCGTACCGTAGAATCAATGAGCAGGGTACGCCAGGTGTCTCCGATAGCGCAATTAACGACTGGGATAAGGGATGGCAATTTGTTAATGACATGGAGAGGAAAAATAAAAAGTAATTTTGGCATAATTCTCTTGATTTTTATTTTTTTTCTTATACAATAAAGGAGATATCATGAAAATTGTTATAAATAGTTGTTTCGGAGGTTTTAGTTTGAGCCATAAAGCTGTGATGAGATATTCTGAAATCAAGGGTATTCCTCTTTATGCGTGGATTAATGATAGTTCCAAAAGAATTTATGGTAAAGAGGCAACACTGGATAATCCTGATATTGTAAAACATTATTCTACTGTCTCATGTAAAGATGAAAAAGAATATAACCAATTGATGACTAATAAACAAAAAAACGATACTTATTTTTCTTATTGGGACATTGAAAGGAATGATCCTGCCTTAATTCAGACGATAGAAGAGTTGGGTGAAGAGGCAAATGGTGCTTGTGCCAAGTTGAAGATTGTTGAAATCCCCGATGATGTTAAATGGGAACTAGATGAATATGACGGCATAGAGCATGTTCAAGAACAATGTCGTAAATGGAGCTAAGATGCCTTCGACTGCAGAACCACAATTTTCCAACCTTGACGAAGGAACAATAGTTAGGCTTGTTCTTCCTCCTAGAGTACAAAGCATCATGAATAGGTATTGGACAACCGTTCTTGGATATCCTCAAGATTATGTAGATTTGATGGTAAATGACAAGATTCCACTTCGTTACAAAGAAAATGTTCCTGACAGTTGGGAGTGCGTAACGATTGACGAATTTGAGAAAGAATTATGAGTGTTTCTTATCTTAGACTTCAAGAGGGAGAAAGTGCTGTTATCCGTCCCGTTAGAAGACTCTTCAGTTTTTTCAGGCATTACAAACCAATTCAGGCGATAGTGTCTATTGATGTTGTTATGAAAAGGTTAGACCCATTTGTTGTTAAGGGAGACTTGGCGTATCGGAGACATGCGATATATATTTTAGATAGGAATGATGGTGATAGTCTTAAAATATATGAATTCGGGAACACCATATTAAACGAGTTGAAAAAGCATATGATTTGTCTCAACTCCAACAACCCAACCGGAAAAAATGGAGCAAATTTTAGGATAAGCAGATGTGGCCGCTACACGTCCACTTGCTATGAAGTTACAATGGAAGAAAAAAATTCTTTAAGCGAAAAGGATATTGACCATATAAAGGATAACATCGTTCCTTTCTCAGATATATATAAGTATACTGCCCTTTCAGAGCTTCAAGAGATGTATGATAACATTTACGAATATGATGAGATGCCTGTACTTTCAGTAGACGAATTCGATAAGGAACTATAAACTATGAGTAATTACAGCACACCAAAAACCCTCAATGATATTGAGATGGAGACTGATGAAGTTCTACATGCTATGCAATCAAGTGGTACCGTTGAAGAAATCAAAGAAGTAGAAGAACCTCCCAAAAAGAAGAGGCGAAGAAAGAAGAGAGTGATAAATACTTTTATTATTAAGACGTCTGGTGGCATTTTTTCTGTTCAAGCTCATGGATGGAACAAAAAAAACGGAGGGATTGATTTTATGATGGCATCCATAAATGGTACCTTGATAGCGTCTCGTTGTGTCGTGGCATCCTTTAAAAATTACGAATATCTTTATCTTGCAAAGAGCGTAAAATTCTTAACAGACGATACATTAATAGAAATCTCTGAACCCGATAAATCATTAAATTCTATAGAAGACTTAGAGGTATAAGATGTTGGAAGAAGATCTGAAGATACATACTAAAGTAACCATTAGCGAAAGATGTGAATTTCATGGCGACTATCAATGCGAAATATTAACCATTGTTGGACTGCACTATGATACAAAATACAAGAAACTGGACATTACCCTTCGCGATTCAGGCGGGAGCGAATATGATGGATGGGAAGCGAGTGACTTAGTTAAACATTATGGAGATGCAGATGACGAAAATACAACTGATTAAAAAACTGCAGAGTCTCGATTGCCCTGACAACACAGAAATTTTAATCCAAGAGAGAGCTTGCGAAAACGCTCATTCTATGGATGACGTATCTCTTGGATGGTATATCGATGACGGAATGGACTCTCCCGAAGTCATTTCTGATTCTGAAGATCCAGAAGATTTTGGACTGTCTCCCAATGAACCCAAGGTAATAGTGGTAGAATGAAACGAGTCCCAATACTGAATAATCATGACATTGGTGGAATTCCTCTTGGATACATGGAATTTGATCCGGATAGGTTTCCAACTGACTTCTATACTATTGCACCTGGAGTTTTGGTTCATTCAGATGGCCGCCGTGAACTATTAGAAGTCTCTGTTGTAATAGATGCAAAGAACACAATTGTAAAGCCTAAAGAAAAATTGCCCCAACCACGAGCAGTAATTAACTCCATCCATGAGCTACAACCATAGGAGAATACAATGGACTTTGAGAAACTCTCTATCGAAGAATTAGAAAGACGAAGCGTATTGCCGTGGTCTGAATTTTCACTCGAGGTTTAATGATATGGGTCCTTTTGGAGTAGATGGAATATGAGTGACAAAGTACCAGCAATGGAATTGAAAATGATAAAATGGCCTAAGTGTTCTAGGTCATGCGCTTTCGTTGAATTGATGGGCGTTGGTGAATGTGAGTCCGCATGCCCTGAGAAATTTAATAATGAGATGGATATCATAACGATTGATGAATTCGAAAAATCGCTATAGAATGATTATTCGACATTACATAAACCAAGGAGAATGATGATACAGGAAGTTAAAAGATATACAGATGACGTTGGAAGAAATGTTATGGCATACGTTCCAATGGTTAGTTCAGAAGAACACCCAAAGGTACGTTACGAAGGGACGGTGGGTATAAGAACACCAATGGGAGTGATGCCTATCCATTTCGATTTCCCTGAAGATTATACGCTTCCTCAATGCTTCCAAGATTTTGAGAAGGTAGCCGATGTAGAAATTCAAAAAGTAAAACAGGAAGCGGAGGACCAAAACCTTATTGTTACACCAGGGCAAACAGAAGGCAAAGTCATTCCGTTTAAAATATAAGTCCCGATTATGAAAGTCCCGATTATGAAAGTCCCGATTGGCCAACTTAGAATAGGAGAACTGCAAAACGTTCTGTCAGACGAACAAGTTGCAAGAATAGAAGAAGTATTTAAATTATTTGAAGGTGTAATCCAATGGAATATGACTCAATGGATAGACGGTTTCATGAGAGACTCAGATTCAGAATCCGAAATAAGACATTGGGAAAATATAGCCTTGAAATGGATTGATAAGAACGGCCACAAACTTCAAAGCACTAGTGCTAAGAAAAATTTGCTTTCAAGTATCTTGCAAGAAAACATGAAAGATAACCCCATAATAGTAAAGGTGAAAAATGATAACAGTTAAAGTCAGGAAACATCCCCAGGGAGTAGATAGAGCCTTAAAAATAATGAAGAAAATAATGGAAAAAGAGGGAATTATCAGAGAACTCAAAGAACGCCGGTATTTTGAGAAACCAAGCATCAAGAGGAAAAAGAAGTCTATTAGGGCCAGAACAAGAAAAGATAAATGAGAGCTTGCAAAATTCTTATTTTCTTGGAAATCGAATACAGGAATTTTCAAGTGCAATAGTCAACTAAGTTTTTCATGGTTTTAAACCTTTTTCTACCATTAAAAATATATTAAAATTTTACTTGCATAAAATAGTTTTTAGAGTATAATACCGATAATAAACAATATTAATGTTCAGTGTTCAAATCAATAGAAGGAGTAAGTCATGTTGTATCAGCAAGGTGATGTATTGTTAGAGAGAGTTGAATCAATTCCCGAAACGAAGAAGGCCGTGAAGAAAATCAATGGCCGACACATCCTTGCAGAGGGTGAAGTTACGGGACATGCACACGCCGTAGTAGATGCAGGCGTAAAGCTTTTTGAAGCCGGAACCGAAAAGTTCCTGTCTGCTTCTGAAGACTTTACGGTAGTCCACGAAGAGCACAAGAATATTACTCTTCCCAAGGGTGACTACAAAATTCGAATCGTCAAAGAATATGACCATTTCGAAGAAGAGGCAAGAGAAGTCAGAGACTAAGAACAACAAGCAAGAAACAATAAACTAAAAACAGACAAACATAGAACTAAAATCGTAGGTGCTACAATGATAGAAAAACTGACGAAAGATCAAGAGGCCAAACTTGAGACCTATAAAGACAAATGGTTAAAGATTGGACTCGATACCTCTCCGATAGAGAAGCGAAAAGTACGCAAGATTATCGGTGAGATATACAAGGCTTCTGAACTTGAACCGCCCAAGAAAATCATATGGGCGAAGTCTCCTATGGATGCCATCAAAATCGCATGCAAGGAAACAGGTGACGAAGACCCCATTTCGCATATCAACAACTTCTGCTACGGTTCTCATGAGGCTTCCTGGTTGAGCTTCTACAATTACTGCGCCGAAGTTTTTAAGCTGGATTGTTGCGATCCACTTACACCAAGCATGGAGCTTGCAAAGTATTGTGGATGGTGGCTTCCTTATGATAACTTGGCCATCCTGTCTGAGAAGCCATGTGAAATTCATATCAATGAAGCCAACGTCCTGCATAAAGACGGTGGCCCCGCAATCAAGTATAGTGATGGGTTTGCGATATGGGCACTCAACGGAGTCAGAGTTCCACAAGAGATTGCAGAAACACCTTGGGATAAACTCGATCCTCATCTTGTCGTAACAGAGAAGAATGCAGAGATTCGCAGAGAACTCGTTCGCAAGATTGGTGTTGAGAGAATCATGGACAAGCTGAATGTTGAAGTCATCGACAAACAGGATGACTATGAGCTTGTCAACCTGGAGGTTGGTGACAATCGCTTGCGTCCCTATCTAAAGATGCTGAACCCCTCACTTGGAGTATGGCATGTTGAAGGCGTTCCCAGGGAAATCAAGACGGTTGAGGCAGCTTTGGAATGGCGCAATGGAACTGCTGAGAAACCCGAAGTCCTAACCTGATTGATGCCCCATAGCATTAGCGATAAGATCAAACTCCTGGAGGAGGCCAATACAAGGCTAATCGAACCCTTCAGGAGTTTGTTTGTTGAAACGCATAAGATGAACTTAAGGCAGGGAGTCGGAAAAGATTATATGGAAACAGTAATAGATAACATAGATGCTTCAATATGAGATTTTCTGGGTATCACTGCCAAGAATAGCCCCTATTAGCCCTCAGAACGTCCCAGGATGGCCTATATTCAATAAAAAACTACTTGTCTATCCTAATTATTCTCGTATAATAAATTACGATTATAGACAATTATAGAGTTATTGTACGGCAGGAGATAAAATGTCATCAAATAGAGCTTTCCATCCTAGTTCACATAGTTACCTCCAAGAACTGTGATAAGGAGATAGAATGAAGAAATTCGTGTTTACATTGGAATTGGGTAGGCATATCGATGAACATTTTGTACTCGAAGGAGAATCACTAGAAGATCCGAAATTAAGAGAAAGACTTGTTGAACGCATAACTGGAATTCAGGACGGTTCTCTTGAGGATGATTACTTTGATGATTTTAAAGACAACGATACCCATGGTCTGACAGCCTACGAAATAGCAAGAGAAGTGCCAGTTCCGTTTATCTATAGAGATGTCAAAGCCTTCATGAAAAAATGCAAGGACGAAAGGGAAACAGCTAACAAGAGATACAAAGAACAAAGCGACAAAGAACTGTACGAAAGACTGAAAAAGAAATACGAGCAATGAAAAAGCTATCTAATGTCGTTGGGGCGGACCGGTTCAGACAAAAAGCCGATAATGGCCTTGTGAATGTTATTGGGTCTCCTTTGTCACTTTCATTATTTTTCATTATGATTACTCGCGCTCCATGCTTTCAAATGATAACGGCAACAGAAGACGAAATAAATGATAAAATTTCCAACCCGATGTTTTCTATTATACGCCGCCTGCCATGATGAAATTGAGGAGAAAACAAAATGCAGAAGGCACTAATAGATACCGTCATCAATAAACAACCGCTTGGTGATGCATGAAGTCAACACAAGTTAGATGCCTATTAGTTAAGGTAGATGACACGGCATGGGCAAAAGTGACTGGCATCTTGGATGATGAAGCTTTTGAATCAATATTTTTGACCTTAATAGGAGAGCATAGATATAATCTAGTCCCAGTAATAAAGAGATCGATTATAACCCAAATGAAAACAAACCAATGGAAAATTTACAACGGAAAATAAATGATACAATGAAACTACTACGACTGGAAATTCAAAGAGTTAAGTATCAAGTAGATCGAGATATTGGAAGAAAAATAGATGCAAACACAAGGCTCAAAGTCCTCCGTACAGTATCTCCTCCCTTTATGCTTCACTATATTGGAAATGCCCTGAACGATAAAGTTAGATAGACAACCATGAGTAGAAAATCAACAAGAGGAAACTGGAGACAAGCCGTAAGATCCGTGTTGACCAAAATTTATGACTTGAAAGGCCATAGTAATGCTTGGAGCAGATTCAAAACAGAACCCTTCAGAATAACAAGACGGAGAAAACGCAAGAAGGCAAAGCATAAACCTCTTGTCACAAATAATAGTCAACATATTTCAGAACTTGGCAACTTGATAAACCTCGATGAATTGGAGTTATAATGTCACTAATAATTATAGAATGGCCTTGAAATAGAATGAAACCACTACACTTACAACTAGACCTACAATACAGAATGGGACATATCAATGGTCTCTTGGGTAAGAACGATAAATATGGATCTTATGGAACAGAGTGTCTAACCCGAAGTTTTATCCGATTAAACACCGTCAGACAACTCGAATTAGTAGACGATATCAGACACTCCATTTTACAAAATATATGCGACATTCATAACTATCGTGATAGACATGCAAGACATGCAATTTAAAATCATATTCCACAAATTCATCGACTCGTGCGATCATTGGTTTTCGGAGAACATTGAATACATTTTGTCTTTGCTATTGGGTTTGGGTGGAGCCATGTTTGGAGCCTTTGTTCCCTGCTTGCAAATCCCCACATCAAAACTGCCACACCCACTTAGGAAAAGGGATAAGAAAAAACGACATATGAAAATTATCAACCTTCTTAATGAAGATCCCAAATACTCCCACCAAAACATAAAAGGATCCCATAATTCTCCCATACCACACTGGAGAGGATATACATTCCGAACTCTGCGTCATGAAAAATTTGCAAGAAATAAAGACGGAAGCTGTAAAGTCATCATGGTAGATCCCTGTATCGTCGGACTCAAAGGGAAAAATGATAAATCCAAATCTCAAAGAAAAATGCCTTTGAGATCCTATAATAGAGTATGAAA
>Ga0307377_10008122_pt1 | contig 10706 bp, 10 predicted proteins | sample TR3MG_FD_202535 | JGI IMG/M metagenome (GOLD analysis project Ga0307377, IMG submission 202535) | Soil microbial communities from Risofladan, Vaasa, Finland - TR-3 | ecosystem: Environmental > Terrestrial > Soil > Coastal area > Acid sulfate soil | place: Finland: Risofladan, Vaasa | collected... | reverse complement strand
ATGTTTTAAATTCAGAACAATTAGTATCTAATAATATATTTTCTGTAAAGAAAGATAGAAGCGTCTCACCTATTACTGGGAATGAGCATGATTTCTTTATACTTGAAGCTCCTGATTGGATAAATGTAGTTGCGCTAACTGAGAATGACGAGATTGTTCTCATAGAGCAGTACAGACACGGTACCCAGTCAGTAACTATAGAGATTCCCGGTGGTATGGTTGATCCGGGAGAAGAGCCACTTCAAACAGCAAAAAGAGAGCTTCTTGAGGAGACCGGCTATGCTGGAGAAAATTGGCTTCAAATAGGTGAGGTCTTTCCTAATCCTGCAATTCAAAACAATAGGTGCTTTAGCTTTTTGGCCACTAATTGCAAGAAAGTGGGTGACACAAACTTTGATACAACTGAAGACATATTTACTTATACGAAACCGCACACAGAAATATCAAAATTAGTGTCTCAGGGCAAGATCACGCATTCCTTGGTAGTAGCTGCGTTTTATTGGTATGCCTTATACAAACAATCTAATATTTAGATTACTGAAAACTTATTTCTTAGTTGTTTTCTTTGTAGTTTGTGTGCTTGATTCGGCTAGCTTTTCCTCAATGCTATCTATTTTTGCGGAAAGTCTTTTTATCTGTCCTTCTAGAATATAAAGAGAGTCGTTAGCGCTTTCTGTTCTCTTAAGAAGTAATATGCCCAATCCAACTAGAGGAGCTACAATGAATATTAGCTGAAATAAATAACCCGGTCCGCTCCCGCCGCCTGCGCAGCCAGTAATATTTAATCCTATGAATATGATTGCTATCGCTAATAATGCTTTTCTCATTTTGTCCTCCCGACTTTTATAATTATATTCGCTTCAAACTTAATATCTAATATGCTTTTATTTTACCTGAGAAAGATATACAAAGATTATTATCTTGAATCATTTATTGTTTGTAAACATTAAATAGAATATTTCTCTTCCCTCTTTCCTAAAACCCTTCTCGTATTTGGTATGGGGGCGATTTGGTAGATTATGCAAATAGCCGGGGTGTGGATATTGGGATTTGAAGAACGAAATGTTCTTAAAGACATCAAAAGAGTGTGAGATATAGTCTTTATCATCACTTGCAATCTCTAATACTCCGTCTTTCTTCATGATCTTAGAAAGCGCTCCTAAAAATTCGGAGTTCACAATTCTATGTTTACGGTGTCTGTCTTTAGGCCAGGGGTCAGGGAAATTAATGTATACTAAAGAAAAGACATCCTCAAAAAAAAGCTCCTCAGCAGCAATATTGGCATTCATATGTAGAAACCTAAGATTCCCATTCTTTTCGTTTTGGGCTGCTTTCATGGCGATTTTGAATCTTTTCGTTTTAATCTCCATACCCAGGAAATTTTTCTCAGGATGTCTCCCTGCCATTTCAATTAAAAAATCACCATCACCAAAGCCGATTTCGAGAACTATTTCATTCTCATTTCCAAATACCTCAGCTAAATCTAACGGTATGTAATACTCTGAAATATCAAGCGCTGTTCTACTCGAGTTCACTTTAGTCATCTGCTTTTTGTAATTTAATTATTAAGTGGGTTTGGGCTAAATCACTTTTTCTATTATTGGTTCTTCTATCTTGATTCCGTAACCACCGTCAACTTGAGTCATATAACCAATTCTGTTGGGAAGTACCATCTCAATATTGCCGCTTCTGGATTTTTTGTCGAGCTTCATTGCATCTATGATCTGCTCCGCTTTCATATAATCCGGAATGTCGGTTGGTAGGCCGGCCTTTTTAATGAGATTAATCAATTTGTTTAAATCAGATTCCTTCCATAAATCCATCTCAACAGCCAGCTTCCCTTCTGCAACCATTCCTATTGAGATTGCTTCTCCGTGGGAAATTTTATAATCAGAGAGGTTCTCGACAGCGTGGCCGATAGTGTGGCCGAAGTTTAAAATCTTTCTAAGGTTTGATTCCCTTTCATCTTTCTCGACAACTTTCGCTTTTATCTCACAACCTCTTTTAATAATGTGTGTTAACGCTTCTTTGTTATATGAAAAAATAAGATCCATATTTTCCTCAAGAAAGGAGAATAGGGCGCTGTCGCTGATAATACCGTATTTTATTACTTCTGCCAGACCTTCCCGTATTTCTTTTTCACTTAATGTCAAAAGAGTGTTTACATCAATAAAAACAGCCCAAGGTTGGTGAAATGCCCCAATTAAGTTTTTCCCGTGAGGGGTGTCCACAGCTGTCTTTCCGCCAATAGAGCTGTCCACACATGCAACTAATGTTGTCGGTATCTGTACATAAGGGAGGCCGCGTGTATAGCTTGCCGCCACGTAACCTGCAATATCCCCTACGACTCCACCACCAAGCGCTATTACTGCAGAGTCGCGTCCAAATTTGCTCTCAAGCATTTGATCTTCTATCCAGGCTTTAATCTCTCTACTTTTATTTCGCTCACCGGCAGGGAAAGAGATAATCTTATTTTCTAAATTGTTTTTCTTGAACCCTTCAGAGAGATCTCCAGCATATAGAGTTTCTACATTTGAGTCGGTGATGATTGCAAATTTATGACCTAGTCCAGCTTCTTTTATCTTGCTTGGGATTTGATCTAGCACACCGTCTGCAATGATGATGTTGTACGATTTATCTTCAGTTTTTTTTAGATTTACTCTTATATCTTCCATATTCAGTTTCCTATATTGATAATTCCTTCTCCCCCTTTGGGGAAAATATATTTACTTTAGGCCCGGGATTAATAGTAATCTCAGTCTCATTGTCATGCTCATAGATCTCACCATCAATTATATATCCCTTATTTCTTTGTATCCGCAAGTTTGATACTGATTGATTTATAAAATCTCCGGAATCATCTGACTTAAGCCCTCTGTATAGACCCAAGGGTATTTTATGCCTAGACTCTCTCAAAAAAGGCTCTCTCATGTAAACAGTATTAAAGGATTTTCCGGGCTCAGGGTTTTCATTGAAAATATTAAAGCCGAATACAAATTTTTTGAGGCAAGATGAAATAATAAAGACATGTCCTTTATTGGGAAGTTCTTTCTTATCTATGTGAACAATTGAATCTATTGGTTTAAATATCCCATTTTCTGAATCGGCAATAGACATAAGGATGGTCTTTATAGTCAGCATTGAGGCCACCTGCACCCCTGCACCCTGAGTATAGTAATCGAGCATAAATCTATAAAGAAGCCCGTCAATCCAAGTAAAACCGTAATTGGGTTGAGAAAGATTACTGTCGTTTATTTCTAAAAGCCCTCTCTGTGTGACCGGTATTTTTTGTTTGTCTTTGATTAGGTTGTTTAATTTTCTACATACTGAGAGCTGGTTTTCTCTAAGCCCAACATCAGCTCCGATCATATTAATAGTACCTCCCATAAGAGGCACGATGATAGGGAGCTCCTCTTGTCCACAGAGGTTTATGTATGACGTCAGGACATTGCAAATCGTCCCGTCCCCCCCGCTAATTAGTAGAAATTTAATATCTTCTTGATGAAACCCTTCGATTACCTCGGGTATCTCTTCTTTGCCGCTTGTTGGACAGACCATCGCATCTTTGCCAAATATATTTTGTAACTCTTCTATAATATAGGCTGTCTTAGTCTTATTAATTCTAGCAGACGGATTGAGAATAATTCCTATTGATTTCATACAGGATACTTTAAAACCGACCATACAGAATGTGGTTCTACCTTTTTATAGCCTTGTAGTTCAGTAAGTTCAACTAAAAAGCAGTGTCCGAGCACTTCTCCACCAAGTTGCTCTATCAGATCGCCAGCAGCAGCAGCAGTTCCTCCTGTAGCAAGCAGATCATCTATAAGCACCACTTTGCTTCCCTCGTGTATTGCGTCACGGTGCACTTCAAGAGAGTCCGTCCCGTATTCCAGATCGTAAGATGCGTTTATAGTTACATATGGGAGCTTTCCGGGTTTCCTCACAATAACAAGACCTGTGCCAAGTTTTAAGGCCAAGGCAGATGCGAAAATAAATCCTCTAGCTTCTATTCCGATAAGATAGTCGATTTCTTGACCCTCTAGTATTTTAGCCATTTCATTTACTGCCGACTCAAATGCCTTTGCATTCTGAAGTAGCGGTGTAATGTCATGAAAAATTATTCCTTCCTTCGGAAAATCCGGTATATCTCTAATATATTTTTTTAAATCTTCCATGTGAAATCTCCTTATCTTATTTAGGGTAGATAGTTTAACGGGTTTACTGGTCTCCCGTTTTTTCTAACTTCAAAGTGAAGATGGTTGCCAGTGGCATTTCCCGTAGCGCCGACTTCACCAATGACTTCACCTGACCTGATACAGCTTCCTGAATTTACTCTATTCTTACTGTTATGTGCATACATTGTACTAATGCCTTTTCCGTGGTCAATTATTATGACCCTACCATACCCTGAATATCCTTTTAGGTTAGTTGAGCTTGCTACTATTAGTCCGTTTGCGGCGGCTCTTATCGGTGTACCACGAGGGGCGGGGATATCGATACCCTCATGCGGACGACCCCAACGCATTCCGAATTGGGAAGAAATCTTCCCAGGCACTGGCCATATTAATCCCGACCCGCTTACCACTGTGCCGGGAATTCTGAGCCTGGTTCCAACTGCAATATCTGTATGATCCTCAATACCGTTTACTTCAATTAAATCATTTACAGTTGTGTTATATATCTTAGATACTCTATATAATGTCTGTCCTTGTTCAAGCACATGATAAGAGTAGGTCGTGGTTGATGAGAAGTCAGCTGGCAAGCATTTCTGCACTTCTTTGTCTGTTGGGGGTGGAGGGGGTGGGCTTTTTGCACATGCAGCGCTAAGAATTAGAATTAGCGAGCTTAATAGCCAAATTGACTGCCATCTCCGGTGTTTGTGCTTTTTTAATATCCGGTGACACATCCCAGGTATTAATTCCTATTATTGGTATTTTTAGTCTTAAAGCGAAGGCTATTTCAGTTAATGTACCGTAGCTTCCTCCTATTGCAATTATAGCATCGCTGGATCCTACAACAATAATGTTTCTGCCGTGACCCATCCCTGTAACTATGGGATAATCGATGAAAGGATTACCTTCTGTCTTAGAAGTGCCGGGCAATATTCCGATCGTTGTTCCGTTTAGAGACTTTGCCCCCCTGCATGCAGCTTCCATTACTCCACCCATGGCGCCACATAAAAGTGTGCACTTTTGTCTAGCAATTTCCTCACCTATCAACCCCGCCACATTGCAGTCCTCCTCGGAAGCCTCTCCCGCCCCGATTACTCCGATTATATTATTCATATTTATAAAGTATATTTTGTTTTGACTAGAGCCACAAATGGTATAACTCTGAATAATAATAGATATAATATATATACCATCATTTATAATAAGATGTCATGCACAATAACTTGAAATGTCTAAATGTTTAATGTACTATATTTACATCTAAAATAGAAGCTGGCTAAACAAAGCTTCTTCTCATAAGGCTATTTTTATTTATATAGTCTCCCTGGGCGGTTTTCATGTAGTTAGTCGGTAGTAAAATATGCTGCTAGTCGATGCTGTAATTTGGTAATAAAAATAGTCTTTAATAAAATTGAGTTTGCCAAATGGCAAAGGAGAAATATTATCTGTGGTATATGTGGTTTTATAGATGACGATGGCGTACCGTTATCGCACTGTTTGAATATGCTTTCAAAAATACGTCACAGAGGGCCGGATCAGGTAGGTGTTTTTCTTGACGGTTCAATAGATGTAGGCAGGAATGTTAAAGATTTGGAGATTGCGCAAAGCAGTGGTTCGATCTGTTTAGCCCAAGCTAGACTCGAAATAGTAGGTGGCAGAGAAGGTGTGCAACCTATAAAAGGTGAAGTGCTTACATTGGTACATAATGGAGAGATTTATAACCATATAGTGCTTAGAAAACTCCTCCAGCATAAAGATATGGGTAGTGAGAGCGATAGCGAAATACTTTTACATTTAATTGAGGAGTATTACGATGGCGATTTACTAGAAGCCCTAAAAAAGGGTATGCCTCTGTTGGACGGCATGTATGCCATAGCGGTTACAGATGGAAAATCATTAGCTCTAGCCAGAGATCCTATAGGGAAAAAACCTCTTTACTATATTAATGAATTACCATTTTATTTTGCGTCTGAAAGAAAAGCTTTTGTAAACAATAATGGGCAGATCAAACGTCTCATGCCTGGTCAGATTGTAATGGTTTCCGGCAATGAAATAACTACACATGATAGTTATCAAATAGAAAGGCCACCAATTGAAATTAATGATATGAACGAAGCTTTAAAAGCCTACGAAGGTGCTTTTGACAGATCTATTGATAAGCGCATATATGGTCTGGATAGTGTAGGAGTTTTATTTTCAGGTGGTATAGACAGCGTCCTGATAGCGAGAGCACTCCAGCTTAAAGGACTTAAAGTCACCTGTTACACAGTTGGTACAAAGGACAGCTCGGATGTCGAAGTGGCTATTGATGCCGCAAAGGAGCTAGGGCTTGAAATTAATGTTGAGTATCTTACCGAGGAATTAGTTAAAGAATATCTCGGAGAAATAATACAAGCAATAGAATTAAATGGACTCCTACAGGTGGAAGTTGCTGTTCCAATGTATATTGCAGCAAAAAATTGCAGCAATGATGGGCACAAAGTGATGTTTACTGGACAGGCTGCGGATGAACTATTTGCGGGATATACCTGGTACAGAGATGTAGTAAAAGATAAAGGTCACTTATATCTCCACGATAAATTATGGGAAGACATTAATAAGCTTTATGAAGACACTCTGGAGAGAGAAGATAGAATGGCAATGGCCCATTCAATTGAAATCAGAGCTCCTTTTTTAGATAGAGAAATTATTAGAACTGCAATGAGAATTGCACCTCATTTGAAAATAAATAACGGAGACGATGTATACGGCAAACGTGTTCACAGAGAGCTTGCAATGCTAAAAGGAATTCCCAGAGAATACTCTTACAGGATAAAATCGCCCGCTCAAGAAGGCTCTGGAATACATGACATAATAAAATCTATAGCTGATAAGCATTATAAAGGGAAGTCTGTGGCTAAGGTTGATCTTCTCGATTTCGGAAGCAACTACCGTTATTTAGGCAATAATTACGGCACACCTGAAATGGCTGCTTTATTGAATGAAATTACGAAGGCGAATAATGTAGAGTTCATTGCGGAACGGAGTGAAAATTAATACAATCTTAATCCTTTCGCTTTTTAATAATATACAGCAATAAAATTTAACGGAGTTAAATTAATATGCAGATTAAACCTATATTACTAGTAGTGGATATGCAAAATGGATTTTGTGGACTAAGGGGGTCGTTTGATAAGTTTGGGTTCAATATCAAACCTTACAGAGCGATTATTCCAAAATTAAAAAAGACTATAAATTATTTTCGGAGTGGAAGCACGCCCATTTATTATGCTAAAGCTATCCGTGAGGCGTCAGGATTGGATTTGCTTGACAGAGTTCATAAGATATTACCGGAGAGTCGACGAGAGAAACTCGATGATATGCACCTCTGTATTAAAGATACTTGGGATGCTGATATAATAGACGAAATTTATCCTAAACCGAAAGACTATATTGTGGAAAAAAGAAGAGATTCTGTCTTTCAAGATACTGAGTTTGAACTTTGGCTCAGATCATTTGGTGCTGACACAATAATATTTACCGGTATTGATTCCTACATTTGCGTTGAAAGTTCAGCCAGAGATGCATTCAACAAGGGATACGATGTTATTATGTTAAGTGATTGCGTTGCCTCAAGAGAAGAAAATTTACACAAAGCAAGTCTCACCCAAATTAAAGAAGCTTATGGATGGGTCATGACTTCGGATGAATTGATCAACAAAATAGACAATCAAGAATTAATTTTGTCAGGTGTAGAAACGCCACCTGTATCTCTGGTCACACCTGAAGCTCAGCCGTAAACTCCGCCTAACTTTCTTATTATTGACCCGTCTCTGGTAATATTTAAACAAGGGCTTTGCAATTATTTTGAGTTGAAACAAAACATCCTAATAAATACTCTAAGAACAATTCCAGCAATAATCTAGATATGATAAGTGCTCTGCTAGTATTAGCTAGAGATTAAATAAGTGAAAATAGAAAAGGAGGTTCATAATGAAGAAAAAAGAATTATATAAAGATGATCTACAACATCTTTTTGAGAATGATTTAAAGCAAGCGCATATACTATGTAGAAAGAGAAAATGTTAAGGCTTTAACTCGCATCCTAAGAGAGACCACAGATCAAGAGATTATACTGGCAATCGAAGCTTTATTGAGTAAGTGTTTTGAAAATAAAAAAAGGATCAAAAAGATATTCAAAGATTTGGAAATTAAACCTAGAGTCAAGAAAAGTAGGGGTATAGATGGAATAATTGATGAATAAAAAGAAATAATCAAAAAGTCAGAACACTTGACTTATGTTATTGTTGACGCTGCTTTGGTTTCTACAATCCTAAGGATACTATTTTACAAAATTGCCGCATATAAAACCCTGAAAAATTACTCTAGATTATTAACAAATGATTATGTTGCCGATTTATCTGATAGTTGTTATAGGGAAGTGGTTAAATCTGAAAATAATTAAGTCGTTTAATAGTAAAAAAGAGTAAAGCCAATAACGGTAACTTTAGTATAATTTTTTAAAAAATCCCCCCCCCTCATTGGGTTAATTGACGCATCAACTGCCAGTATAATTATTATAAATAGTGATTAGCATTTGTGTCTTAACTCAACTAATTAAATTATCGACCACCCATATTTGTTGAAAGATATATTCATCTAATGTCCTTATATTTTTTCTTATGTTCAGCCACATTGATTATATTGGGCTTTATATATTCTTAATCGCTGACACAAATACTCTTATTATAGTTAGCTTTGTAGTTTCCATTGTTTATTTAGCCCTGGTCTTTTATATTAGTTTAGCCTTATTCCAAATACAAGAATCGATTTCAAGTTATGAGGTTTATCATACAAATATGAATTATTTAGATTGGATTGTCATAGCTGTATATATAGCTTTTCTAATTGGCCTAAGCGCCTATTTGAGTAGAAGGCAAGGGACTATGGAGGATTATTACCTTGGCGGAAGAACCATTCCCTGGTGGGCAATAGGTGTGTCAACGATGGCGACACAGCTTGGAGCAATTAGTTTTATTTCTGCCCCTGCATTTGTAGCACTCAAACCGGGAGGAGGGCTCAAGTGGTTTGGGTTTGAGTTTGCAGTTCCTATAGCAATGGTGTTCATTATGATATTTATTATTCCGGTTATTCACAGAACCGGAGCAATAAGTCTATATGAATATCTTGAGAAACGATTTGACGCCTCCACACGCTCAATAGTAAGCATAATTTTTCAAATAAGTCGAGCTCTTGCAACAGGAGTCGGCATCTATGCCATTGGTATAGTCCTTTCAGCGATCTTAAAAGTGCCAATGGTCCCTACGATACTTGTAATAGGTTTTGTTACCATCATTTATGACGTTCTGGGTGGTATTAAAGCTGTCATTTATACAGATGTTCTTCAAATGCTTTTCCTTACAATCGGTATCATCGTTTGCGGTGTTGCAGCCTCTTATCTGATCGGTGATGTGGACAGTTTGCTCGCAGGTTTTGATAAGGAGCGCCTGGTTATTATAGACATGAGTTCTCACGGCTTTGGGGATGGTGAGAACTTTAGTTTCTGGGCACTAGTTATTGGAGGATTTTTTCTCTATGTTGCCTATTATGGATGTGATCAGAGCCAGATACAAAGAGAGATGAGCGCAAAGAACTTAGAAGAAGCCAAGAAGTCTCTCATGCTAAACGGGTTCACACGAGTCCTAATCGTAGCCGCCTATCTTACTATGGGTTTACTAATCGGCGCTTTTGCACTACAGAGCGAATCATTTATGAATTTGATTCCAAAAGATAAAGTCGACTATATGGTTCCCTTATTTGTGCTGAACTATCTTCCTCATGGACTGATCGGCTTCGTGGTAGTGGCCCTAATCGCAGCGTTTATGTCGAGCCTCGATTCCGCTATTAATTCAGTCAGCGCAGCCACCATGAGAGATGTTTATCAGCGATATATAAAGCCTGATGGTGATGATAGGCATAACTTCATGATGTCCAGAATATTGACTATCTTCTGGGGAGTTGTTTGCACAGGGTTTGCTTTTTTGGTAGGCGGTATTTCCGACACTGTATTAGAGGCAATAAATAAAGTCGGATCACTTTTTTACGGACCTATTCTGGCAGCTTTTATACTTGGCATCTTATTTAAAAAAACTACAGCAACAGCGGTAAAACTTGGAGTTGTTTTAGGGGTGGCAGTTAATTTTGTTCTGTGGATCGGTTTCCCCGGCATATCCTGGCTATGGTGGAATGTAACAGGATGCTTGTCTGCAATAATAATTGGTTATGGCTGGAGTTTGTTGTCTCCAGACTACAAAATTGTTCCAGCTGATTTGTCATATCAAGCAGAAGCAAATTCAAATTGGAAGTGGAGATATATTTTTCTGGTTGTATACTTTTTTTTGATTATTGGAGTAAGTTACTTAGTAGAAAAAACTTGGCTAGGATAAATGCTTGATTTTCTGACCAGGGTTTTATACTTTATATATATTCGTTAAAGAAAATTTGGAGAATGAATATGAACATTATAAAAATGTCCTTACTGTTATTTGCTTT
>Ga0307377_10008120_pt1 | contig 10708 bp, 10 predicted proteins | sample TR3MG_FD_202535 | JGI IMG/M metagenome (GOLD analysis project Ga0307377, IMG submission 202535) | Soil microbial communities from Risofladan, Vaasa, Finland - TR-3 | ecosystem: Environmental > Terrestrial > Soil > Coastal area > Acid sulfate soil | place: Finland: Risofladan, Vaasa | collected... | reverse complement strand
ATGATGTCGCGCGAGGGAATCACATCGTCCATGCGCCAGCCGTTGGTCGCGCCCACGTCCATGAACTCGATGAAGCGTAGGACATGGCCCGAGCCCTTGAAGCGGCGCGCCATCGGCAGGATCGAATGCTCGTTCACGCCTCGCTTCACCACCATGTTGATCTTTACCGGCGCGAGGCCCGCCGCATCCGCGGCGTCGATGCCCGCAAGTACCTTGGCCACCGGGAAGTCGGCATCGTTCATGGCCATGAAGGTCGGATCGTCCAGCGCATCCAGGCTCACGGTGACGCGGTGCAGGCCGGCATCCTTAAGCGCGCGCGCTTTTTTAGCGAGCAGCGAGCCGTTGGTCGTAAGCGTGAGTTCGACGCGCTTGCCGTCGGGCAGGGTGATGGCGGCGAGCATTTCCACCAAGCGCTCGACGTTCCGGCGCAGCAACGGTTCGCCGCCGGTGAGACGGATTTTTTCGATGCCATGTTCGACGAAGATCTTCGCCAGGCGCGTGATTTCTTCGAAGGACAGCAATTCGCTGTGCGCGAGGTAGGGGTAGTCCTTGCCGAACACTTCCTTCGGCATGCAATAGACGCAGCGGAAGTTGCAGCGGTCGGTGACCGAAATGCGCAAATCGCGCAGCGTCCGGCCGAGCCGGTCGCGCGCCGGGCCGGCGACCGCCTCGGCGGGCGGTGGCAGTGGCTTGTGCCGCCCCGCATCGACCAGTGCGATAACCCTTTCTGTCATGTGGCTTTTTCCAATTGCTGCAGAGAAGAGATGATAGCAGAGCGACGGCTGCCCTAGTATAGTTGCCGCATATGAACCCGCCGTCCTTTTCGATCACGTTGCTCGGCCGAGGCGACTGCCGCACAATGCGCGCATGTCGGAAAACAAACCAGCAGGTGGCGCGGACGTGTTTTCGTTTGCGGTAATTATGGAACGGCTGCGTGGGGGTGACCGCTGGGCAACAGAGCGGTGGGAAGCCAAGGGTATCGTGCCTGACGTGCCCGCTGCGGATAAAGCGCAGCGAGTCATTTACGCTGACGATCGGACTGAGCAGATATTGTTCCCCGGGCTGGCTTTGCGGCTCGAACCGAGAGAAGCGGAAGGCTATTATGTGAACATCACGTCCACGCGGCCCAAAGTATTCGTGATGTGGCGCATGGACGGCGAGATCGCGCGGCCGGTGTACATCACGGCCAGCTACCTCGAAGGCGTCGGCTGGGTGGACAGCGGCGAAAATGTCGACAGCGTTGCGCTTCCCGAAGATCTGCTGCCGCAGATCGCCGAATTCGTTGCTGAGCATTACCGTCCCGAGCCGAAGAAGGAACCGCGCTACGCGAGCAGCAAGGATAAGGGCGTGGCCTCCCGGCGTTGAAATAATCGCTAGATTAGTTCGCGGAATTCGTGATATGTCGACCCAGGACCAAGAAGAGAAGGAACCTTTCGTGTCGCGCTGGTCGCGCCTCAAGCAGGAGGCGCGCGAACGGCCCTTGCAGGAGGCGCCAAAGCCGGCGGATGCCAAGCCACTGCCGGAATTGCCGCCGGTCGACAAACTCGGCTTTGAGTCCGATTTCAGGGGTTTCATGGATACCAGGGTGGATGAATCCGTGCGGCGGATCGCGTTGAAGAAATTATTCGGCGACCCGCGGTTCAATATTGCGGATGGTCTCGACGACTATGCCGAGGACTATGCGGCGCTCCAAGACCTGCCTGCGGCCATCGTCGATCAGCTGCAGCATGCGCGGCGTACCTTGCGGGGCCCGGAACCGGACGACAGCGAGACGCCTGAAAGGCAGGCTGCTGAGCAAAACATCGAGCAGCCAGCGGAACCCGTACAGGAACCGCAGCCGCTCGCGGACGGCGGGCCACCGGAAGATGAAAGCCGTGACCCGGCGGACGGTAATAGAAATGGCTAGACGAGGGTTTCTGTAGGCCTGTAATATGTGTGCGCATGCGCTGGAGGAGCCCGCGTTCGACGGGTTGCGCAAAGACAAATCATTATAAAAGTCGATGCCGACAGACAGGACCATCAAGCTGTGCAATTGCAACCAGACCATGGCGCTGGACGCCAAGGCTTTGGCGAACGCATTGAAGCTCGATGCACCCGTTACCATCCATACTGACCTATGCCGGCGCGAGGTCGGCGCTTTTAACGATGCCCTCCTGGGCGGCGACTGCCTTGTGGCCTGCACGCAGGAAGCGCCGCTATTTGCTGAACTCGCCGACCAGACCCGGGCAAAACACGAGCTCAAATTCGTCAATATCCGCGAGACCGCGGGCTGGTCCAAGGAATCGAAACACGCCACGCCCAAGATCGCGGCGCTGCTCGCCATGGCGATGCTGCCGGACCCGGAACCGGTGCCCAGCGTGAGTTATCGATCGGGCGGCCAGTTGCTGGTCATCGGGCCGGCCGGCGTCGCCGTGCCCTGGGCCGAGCGGCTCAAGGACAGGCTCGAGGTGAGCGTACTCGCCATCGATGGCGCCGGTGGTGAGGGCTCGGGCGGCGAACTCCCGCCGGTGCGCAGCTACCCGGTCTGGTCGGGAAAGCTGAGGTCGCTCAAGGGCTATCTGGGCGCGTTCGAGGTCGCCTGGGAGCAGACCAACGCAATCGACCTGGAAGCGTGCACGCGCTGCAATGCATGCATTCACGCCTGCCCGGAGCAGGCGATAGATTTCAGCTACCAGATCGATATGGCGAAGTGCATGTCCCACCGCGCCTGCGTCAAAGCCTGCGGCGACATCGGCGCCATCGATTTCGAACGCGGGCAAAGCGCGCGCAGCGAACGCTTCGACTTGGTGCTCGATCTAGCCGCCGAGCCCTGCATCAGGCTGGCGCAGCCGCCGCAGGGCTATCTCGCCCCGGGCCACGATCCGCTGGAACAGGCGCTCGCCGCGGCGCAGCTTGCGCAACTGGTGGGCGAGTTCGAGAAGCCGAAATTCTTCGCCTACAACGCCAAGATCTGCGCGCACAGCCGCTCGGCCAAGGCGGGCTGCAACAATTGCATCGACACCTGTTCGACCGGCGCGATTACGGCCGACGGCGATGCCATCGAAGTCGAACCGCAGCTGTGCATGGGCTGCGGCGGCTGCGCCACCGTGTGTCCTTCGGGCGCGATGACGCATATCTATCCGCGCGTGTCCGATCTGGGCAGACGGCTCAAGACCGTGCTCGACACATTTCGCGGCGCGGGCGGAAAGGACGCATGCATCCTGTTCCACAATGCGGAGGCCGGCCGCGACCGGCTGACAAAGCTCGGCCGCCGTGCACAGCCGGGAAAGGGCGGCGGCCTGCCGGTGCGGGTGATCCCGCTGGAAGTACACAGCGTCGCCGCGCTCGGCATGGACACGCTCTTGGGTGCGCTCGCCTACGGCGCCAGCCAGGTGGTGCTGCTTGCCGGCGAGCAGGAGGCCGACGAGTACGGCACCGCGGTGGAACAGCAAATGCGCCATGCCCAGACCATAGTGGGCGCGCTCGGCTATAGCGGAACACATTTCATGCTGCTCGCGAGCCCGGATGCGACTGAACTCGAGCGCGCGGTCTGGGCGCTGCGGCCGGCCCGCACCGTAGCCGAAGCGGCCGGTTTCAACCTGGGCCAGGACAAGCGCAACACGCTGGAATTCGCGATCGAGCACCTCGCGCGCCTGGCGCCCGCGCCGCAGCAGGAAATTGCGCTTGCGGCCGGCGCGCCCTGGGGCCGGGTCAAAGTCAACCGCGACACCTGCACGCTGTGCATGGCCTGCGTCGGCGCCTGTCCGGCCTCGGCCTTGGTCGACGGGCGCGATCAGCCTGTGCTCAAATTTATCGAGCGCAACTGCGTTCAATGCGGCCTGTGCGCGAACACCTGCCCGGAGAATGCGATCACGCTCGCGCCACGCCTGCTGCTCGGCTCGCAGGCCAAGGCGGAGCAGCTGCTGCACGAGGCGGTTCCTTTCAACTGCGTGCGCTGCGGCACGCCGTTCGGCAACAAGCAGATGATAGACAACATGGTGGGCAAACTGGGCAAGCATTCGATGTTCGCCGGCGGCGGGCTGAAACGGCTGCAGATGTGCGCCGATTGCCGCGTAATCGATATGATGGAAAACAAGACCGAACAGAACATGTTCGGTATCAAGTCATGAATGCCCAGCCCACCGCGCCGGAATTTGTCGCCGACGAGGTGTCGCCGGAGGACCGCGCGCGCGCCGATTTCTACGCCCTGATTGCACGTCTGTTCTATGCGGGGCCGGACGCAGGCCTGCTCGCCGCGATTGCGGCCGCGGACGAAATCGCGGGCGAGGGCGAAAACCGCTCCCTGCCCCAAGCATGGAATGCGCTCGTTTCCGCGGCGGCGGCGATGGATGCGGAAGCGGTTGGGGAGGAATACGACAGCGTATTTGTCGGTACCGGCAAAGCCGAGATAACTCCTTACGCCTCCCATTATCTGGCTGAATCCATGAAGGAAAATGTGCTGGTGCGGCTGCGTACCGAGCTCGCTGCGATGGGTTTGGCGCGCGGGCTGGGCGTGGCGGAATACGAGGATCACTTCGCCAGCTTGTGCGAAGTGATGCGCCACCTCGTTTTTTTGGACTCCGATGCTGCAGTGCAGAAACAAAAAAAGTTCTTTTTTGTGTATATCGAACCGTGGTATGTCAATTTTTGTGATAGCGTCATAATTTCCGACAATACCAATTTCTACAAACATGTCGCGCGATTCACCAAGGCATTTATTGACCTAGAAAAAGAATCCTTCGAGATCGGTCAATAGCGGTTGTTCTCTCATTGTTCTCTTTTAGGAAGGAGGAACCTGGAATGAGTCAAAACAAGAGCAAACTGAGCCGCAGGAATTTCCTGCTCGCGGTCGGTGCAGGCGGCGCTGCAGGCGCAGCCGCCATTGCTGCGAAGACCGTGCCGCCAGCGCCGCCGGCGACGACCGGCAATACGAAGCGGAGCAGCGCGGGCTACCAAGCCTCCGCGCATGTGCGCAACTACTACAGAACCGCCAAGGTCTGAGGAGGCGCCATGTTACTTACCCGGAAATCCGCGAGTGCGCCTTCGGCGCAGAACCGCCTGGCCAGAGGTCTCACTGGGATGCTAGGCAAAACCATAGACCGCCGCAGCTTTCTCAAGCGTTCAGGCGTCGCCGCAGGCGCGGGCGCTTTCGCCAGCCAGTTGCCGTTCACTATGATCGGCAAGGCCGAGGCCGCGGGGGAAACGAAAGAAGCGGGCAGCAAGATCGAAGTCAAACGCACGGTGTGCACGCACTGCTCGGTCGGCTGTGCCGTCGATGCCGTGGTGCAAAACGGCGTATGGGTAAGGCAGGAGCCGGTGTTCGATTCGCCGCTCAGCCTCGGCGGGCATTGTGCCAAGGGCGCCTCGGTGCGCGAGCACGGCATGACCGAGAACTCCCATCGCCTGAAGTCTCCGATGAAGCTCGAAGGCGGCACGTGGAAGAAGGTGTCGTGGGACCAGGCTTACCAGGAGATCGGCGACAAACTGCTCGCGATCAGAAAGGAAAGCGGCCCCGACGCAATGTTCGTCCTGGGTTCCTCCAAGCACAACAACGAGCAGTCCTACCTGCTGCGCAAATGGATCGCGCTGTGGGGTTCGAACAACATCGATCACCAGGCCCGTATCTGCCACTCGACCACGGTCGCCGGCATCGCGAACACCTGGGGCTACGGCGCGATGACCAACTCGTACAACGACGAGCAGAACTCCAAGTGTCTGTTCTTCCTCGGCTCGAACGCAGCTGAGGCGCACCCCGTATCGATGCTGCACACGCTGCACGCCAAGGAAAACGGCGCCAAGGTGATCGTCGCCGATCCGCGCTTTACGCGCACGGCGGCGCATGCCGACAAATTCGTGCGCATACGCTCGGGTTCCGACGTCGCGTTCCAGTTCGGCCTGCTCTATCACATCTTCAAAAACGGATGGGAGGATAAGCAGTACATCCACGACCGCGTCTACGGCATGGACCAGGTCAGGAAAGAAGTGATGGCCAAGTACACGCCGCAGGCGGTGGAGGAGGTGACCGGCGTGCCGGAGAAGGAGATGTACGAGACCGCCAAGATGCTGTCGGACAATCGTCCGGGGTTCATCATCTGGGCGATGGGACAAACGCAGCACACCAACGGCAATGCGATTACCCGCGCGAGCGCGGTCCTGATGCTCGCGCTCGGCAATGCCGGCCGCACCGGCGGCGGCTGCAATATCTACCGCGGCCACGACAACGTGCAGGGTGCAACCGACATCGGCCCGAATGCGCAGTCGCTTCCAGGCTACTACGGGCTGGCGCCGGGGGCGTGGAAACACTGGGCCCGCGTCTGGAATGTCGATCTCGACTGGCTGCACAAGCGTTTTGCCAGCCCGGCGATGATGGGCAAGCCCGGTTTCACCGTTTCGCGCTGGGCGGATGCGGTGCTGGAGAAGAACGAAAATATCGACCAGGATTCGAATCTGCGCGCCGTGATTTTCTGGGGGCACGCGCCGAATTCGCAGACGCGCGGGCCGGACCAGATCGAGGCGATGAAAAAGCTCGACCTGATGGTCGTCATCGATCCGTATCCATCGGCGAGCGCGGCGATGTTTTCGATGGTCCGTAAGGATGGCGCTTACCTTCTGCCCGCAGCGACGCAGTTCGAAACGTCTGGAAGCGTTACCGCTTCGAACCGCTCGCTGCAGTGGCGCGAACGCGTGATCGAGCCTTTGTTCGAGTCGCGCACCGACCACATGATCATGTACCAGTTGGCCCAGAAGCTCGGCTTTGCCGATCAGCTCGTCGGAAAAAAGGACGGCAAGCAGAACATCAAGCTGGTCAAGGGCAAGGGCGGGATGGACGAGCCCGAGATGGAGGACACGCTGCGCGAAGTCAACAGCGGCACCTGGACCATCGGCTACACCGGCCAGACGCCCGAGCGCCTCAAGGCGCATATGCGCAACATGCACGTGTTCGACATCAAGACGCTGCGCGCGAAAGGCGGCATAGACAAGGAAACCGGCTACAAGCTGGATGGCGATTACTTCGGACTGCCGTGGCCGTGCTGGGGCACCGCGAAGGTCAAGCATCCCGGCACGCCTAACCTGTACGATACCTCCAAGAACGTCATGGACGGCGGCTGCACGTTCCGAGCGCGTTACGGCGTCGAGCACGACGGTGTGAACCTGCTGGCAGAAGACGGTTCATATTCGGTGGGCAGCGAGATTACCACCGGTTATCCCGAGTTCGATCACGTCTTCCTCAAGAAGCTGGGCTGGTGGGATGAGCTTACGGAAGCGGAGCGCAAGGAGGCCGATGGGAAGAACTGGAAGACCGACCTGTCGGGCGGCATACAGCGCGTCGCGCTCAAGCATGGTTGTGTTCCGTTCGGCAATGCCAAGGCACGTGCCGTGGTATGGACCTTCCCGGACGCCATACCCTTGCATCGCGAGCCCTTGTATAGCCCCCGTCCCGACCTGGTGGCGAAGTGGCCGACGAATGCCGACAAGAAAACGCTGTACCGGCTACCGACGCTGTTCAAGACCGTCCAGGACAAGTCGATCGCCGACAAGGACAGCGAGAAATACCCGCTGATCATGACCAGCGGCCGGCTGGTGGAATACGAAGGTGGCGGCGAGGAAACCCGCTCAAACCCGTGGCTGGCCGAACTGCAACAGAACATGTACGTGGAGATCAATCCCAAGTCGGCCAACGACCGCAACATCCACAACAACGACTATGTCTGGGTGAAGACGCCGACCGGAGCACAGATCAAGGTCATGGCGAAGGTGACCGAGCGGGTGGGACCGGACACGGTATTCCTGCCGTTTCACTTCTCCGGCTGGTGGATGGGCAAGGACCTGCTCGACCACTATCCGGACGGCGCGTCGCCGATCGTGCGCGGCGAGGCGGTCAACACCGCGACCACCTACGGCTATGACGTGGTGACGATGATGCAGGAAAGCAAGACCACGCTGTGCCAGATCGAAAAATTCCAAGCATAGGGGGATACCATCATGGCCAGAATGAAATTCCTTTGTGACGCCGAGCGTTGCATCGCATGCAACGGTTGTGTCGAATCGAGCAAGGGGGCGACGCCCCCTTGCAAATCCCCCAAATCGGAATAGGAGGAGCACGCAATGGCCCGCATGAAATTCCTTTGTGACGCCGAGCGTTGCATCGCGTGCAACGGTTGTGTGACTGCCTGCAAGAACGAGAACGAGGTGCCCTGGGGCGTGAACCGGCGCCGCGTGGTCACCTTGAACGAAGGCGTGCCCGGGGAGAAATCGATCTCGGTCGCCTGCATGCACTGTTCGGACGCGCCGTGCATGGCGGTGTGCCCGGTGGACTGCTTCTACCATACCGAGGAAGGCGTGGTGCTGCACGACAAGGACATGTGCATAGGCTGCGGCTACTGCTTCTATGCCTGTCCCTTCGGCGCGCCGCAGTTCCCGGAGGCAGGCGTCTTCGGCATGCGCGGCAAGATGGACAAATGCACGTTCTGCGCCGGCGGTCCGGAGAAGGATCTTTCCCAGGAAGAGTTCGCCAAGTACGGATCGAACCGGCTGGCGCAGGGCAAGCTTCCGGCCTGCGCCGAGATGTGCTCGACCAAGGCGCTGCTGGCCGGCGACGGCAACGTCATCGCCGACATTTTGCGCGATCGCGCCTTGAAGCGCGGCAAGGGGACGGAAGTGTGGGGCTGGGCCACCGCCTACGGCAAGCCCGACCATCCGCAGCAGCAGGCACCGAATGGAGCCAAATCATGACTAAGGCACGCAAGCTCGTAATTACTGTCGCCGCACTTGCTGTCGCGGCAGGTCTGGCCGGCTGCGGCGAAAAAGACCAGGTGATCGCGTACCACCAGGGCAAGTATCAGGGCAAGCCCGATACGCCGCCCTGGGACAACGCACCCAGCGCCAGCATCTACACCACTTCCACCTGGACCAAGGGCGACAAGAGCAGTTGGGAGACTGCGATCAAGTCGCGCACCCAGTACCAGAACGAATACACACGCGTCGAATAAGGAGGCGTCATGCGATCCACTTTTGCAGGCGTGCGGAATGTTTTTGTCCTGGGTCTGATGCTGCTTCTGCTGTTGCCGGGCGGAACGGCCTGGGCACAGGCTCCGGCTCAGGCTCAGGCGCAGGACACCGAGGCTCAGCGCCAGCTGGTGCAGCCGGGCAACAACGCCCCGGTATGGCGCGATGTGCGCTCGGGCAAGGAAGGCGTCACCACGGTCAAGGGACGAGAGACCGGCGTTCTGATCCAGACCTGGGGAGAGAGCTGGCGCAAGCTGCGCAATGGCCCGGTCACGCTGTACGGCGGCTGGCTGGTGGTGCTGGTGCTGATCGCCATTGCCGTGTTCTACAAGCTGCGCGGGCCGATCGGCTTGCACAGCCCGCCCACCGGAAGGATGATCGAGCGCTTCTCCAGTTTCGAGCGTATTGCGCACTGGACCATGGCGATCAGCTTCTGCATCCTCGCGGCGAGCGGCCTGACCATGCTGTTCGGCAAGTATGTGCTGCTGCCTGTGATCGGCTACACGCTGTTCGGCTGGCTGGCCGAACTCGGGAAGAATCTGCACAATTTCGTCGGGCCGATCTTCATGTTCAGCGTCGTGGTATTCGTGGTGAAGTTCGTGCGCGACAACATTCCGCGCGCCTACGATATCACCTGGCTGGTCAAGGGCGGCGGCGTGCTCTCCGATGAAGTGGTGCCCTCGGGCCGCTTCAATGCCGGGGAGAAAAGCTGGTTCTGGGGCGCCGTGATCGGCCTGGGTACGGTTTCCTGCGCAAGCGGGCTGGTGCTGGATTTTCCCAACTTCGACCAGAGCCGGGCGTTGATGATGCTCGCCAATGTCGTGCATGTAATCGCGGCGATCGTGTTCATCGTTTGGTCGTTCACGCATATCTATCTGGGCACGATTGGAACGACCGGCGCTTACCGGGGGATGCGCGACGGCTACGTGGACGAGACCTGGGCGCGCGAGCACGCGCAGTATTGGTACGACGACGTCAAGGCCGGAAGGAGAGCGCCGCCGTCGGGCGCGCCCGGCGCGGCAAGCGCCGCGACTGCGCCGGCGCAGGTCCAGCACTGATCGGGAGACTGGGATGAAAACCGGAAAATTGCTTGCAGCCGGGGCACTGACGTTTGCCTTGAGCGCTGGCTTGAGTCAGGCGAAGCTACCCGTTGCGCCCATGGACGATGCGGCCAAGGCGGCAGCCGAAGCGAAGAAAGCCAAGGCTGCGGAGGCCGCGAAAGAGGGGGCTGTGGCTCTGGCGAAGGCGCAGGACTGGGCGGTCGAGAACTACAAGAACAACCACGGCAAGAGCGGCAAGCCGGCGGCAGCGGCCAAGAAATAGCTCGATACAGCGCTTGCCAGGGGGGCGCTGCGGCGCCCTTCTTGTTTGTCCGCAACTCGCACAGGAGGCGCGATGCGGTTGAATTGCCGGGCCAATGATGTCTTGCGGCCCTACATTCCCTGCACCAGCAGCATGTTCATGGTCGCCGCGCCGAGTCGCGCCTTGATCGCCGCCTGATATTCCGGCGAATGGTAGAAGGCCTTGGCCTTTTCCATCGAATCGAATTCCACCACCGTCAGTCGCTGCGGCTTCCAGTTTCCTTCGACGGTCTCATAAGCGCCGCCGCGAATGAGATATCGCCCGCCGTACTTGGCGATCGCCGCCGGGGCCAGTTTCTTGTACTCCTCGAACTGCGCCGGATTGCTCACGTCGATGTCGACTACGAGATAGGCAGCCATGC
>Ga0307377_10008118_pt1 | contig 10711 bp, 25 predicted proteins | sample TR3MG_FD_202535 | JGI IMG/M metagenome (GOLD analysis project Ga0307377, IMG submission 202535) | Soil microbial communities from Risofladan, Vaasa, Finland - TR-3 | ecosystem: Environmental > Terrestrial > Soil > Coastal area > Acid sulfate soil | place: Finland: Risofladan, Vaasa | collected... | reverse complement strand
GGACCTCCAAATGCTTGACCTCCTGACGTTCGTCATCCTGTCCGCCGCGACCTATCGGATCGGAAGATTCGCGGTGCTCGACTCACTGCTGGACGGAACCAGGGACCGGTTCTACCCGTGGCTGACCAAACCCGAGACCCTCTCGACGTTCCGCCTCAAGCTGGCCGATCTGCTCACCTGCGCCTATTGCATCACCATCTGGATCGCCGCGGCCGTCGTCGCGTTCTGGTCGCTGGTTGTTGCGGACGCATGGATCGGCTGGGGATTCCTCCTCGTGTGGCCTGCCGTGGCAGCCGGATCTCTCGTATTCTGGGCTCTGATCGATGCCGAGGGGTGACCCATGAGCGACGAACTTGAAGCACGAGACGCAGGAGATCTAGCGCCGACGCCCGGCATGGACCTCGGCGCCGTCGCGATCCAACTCCTCTCACCCGACCCGGACGACACGGTCGACATCACCCAACGCCACGAGTTCGTCGAACGGATCGCCAAAGGCTACGGCACCTACCACGCCGGCCTCGCCGTCGGCTGGTCCGAAGCCCAGATCAAACGGGTCCTACGCGACCCCGACATGCTCGACATCATCGCCATCATCGACGAGTTCAAGAACGACACCGTCGAATACGGCATCCTCCGCTCCGCCCAAGCCGGGAACGTGATGGCCCAGAAGATGTGGGCCAACGCCAAGATGCCCGAGCGCGGCTGGGTCGAGAAGCGCACACACATCATCGAAGGCCAAGCCCGAGTCGACGTCGTTCACTCGGTGCGCCAGGCGCTCCAAGACACGTTGCGGGGCGACGGAGCAATCGCCGGTCTCCACGCCGCCTACATCGACGTCGAGTCCGAGGAAGCCGATGCGTGACGAGCAGGCAGCCCAAGACCTCGCCCAACACATCGCCACCCCGGCACTGATGGGCCAGTACCTCGGCAAACGCCTCTTCGGTCGCCCCTACAAGGTGTACCCGTGGATCCAGCATCTCGAACAGAAGGTGCTGTACGAGATCTTGCAACCCGGCCGCAAGATCATCATCGTCTCCGTTCCCCCTCAGAACGGCAAGACGACCTACTTCGGGCTCCTGCTGCCGGTGTGGTATCTCGGGATGAACCCCGGACACCAGGTCATCTTCATCTCCTACAACGAACCCCAGGCATCCAAGTGGGGACTCCGATCCAGGGACACGTTCAAGCGGTTCGGGCCCGAGCTGTTCGGCGAAGGTGTCCACCCGTCGAAAGACTCGCAGCTCGACTGGTCGTTGACCAACGGCTTCGGCGGGATGATGTCGGCCGGCATCCTCGGTGGGATCACCGGAAACCCCGGGCACCTGATAATTGCCGATGACCTCCTCAAGGGCGACGAGGATGCAGGGTCCGCCGCGGTGAAAGCGAAGATCGAGGGCGAGATCCAGAACTCGGTGTTCTCCCGCTTCCAGAACAACACCAAGCTGCTCGTGATCGCCACCCGCTGGGCCGAAGACGACCCGTCCGGCCGTCTCATCGCAATGGCCCAGGCCGAAGGGTATAAGGGCCGCCCGGTCGAGGTCATCAACATCAAAGCGATCGCCGAGCCGACGTTCGATGAACGCCAAGAGATGAGCGACGAAGAACTAGAGGAGTGGCGTGACTTCCTCGGCCGCAAAGAAGGCGAGGCTCTCGTCGGCCAGTTCGACCAAGGCTTCTACGAAGAGGTCCGGGCCACCGTCGATTCGCACGGCTGGTACTCGCTGTACCAAGGGGAGCCGACGGTGCGTGAAGGAGGGATGTTCCCGATCGACCGGTGGGGCTACTACAACTCGACGACGATGCCCGACATGAAGAAGCGGGTCAGAGTCTGGGACCTCGCCGCCTCCGAGAACAAGGGCGACTTCTCGGTCGGCACACTGATGGGCCGCGGGTCGGACGGCAACTTCTACGTCCTCGACCGGGCCAGGTTCCGCAAAGGCGCCGATGGCGTGATGCAAGAAGTGAAGGACGCCGCCCAACGCGACGGCCACGAGGTGACCGTACTGATCGAACAGGAACGTGCCGGGGCCGGCAAGACGGTGCTCGCCATGTATCAGCGTGAGCTGGTCGGCTTCAACGTCGAAGAGGCCAAAGCGGAAGGCTCCAAGGAGTCACGCGCGACGCCGTACTCGAACGAGCAACGCAAGGGCAACATCTACCTGCCCGAAGGCAAGCCGTGGTTGAAGGAATGGCGTGACGAGCACGTCCAGATGGACGGCACCGGGAAACGCCCCCGCCACGACGACCAGATCGACACCGGGGCGTACGCCTTCAAGTTCTTGACCGAAGGCGGCGTGTCAGAGTTCTGGGACCCCTCGATGCTCAACCAGGTCAACGCAGCCCTCGACCCAGAAGCGCAGATGGAAGCCTTCGCTATGCAGCGGGCTCTCGCCGGGTGACCAACGCCCCGGATACCATGTCGTCAGCATCGTGCCGCGACTGATCAGGTGCTCCGGCATCAAGACAGCGAACCTCCCTGGGGGGTACGGGGAACGAATGCCGTCATCAGACAGGAACGCCGGGACGATCTCAGTCGCCGACCCGACCACGCCTCGCCCATCGACGAACGCCGGGTGCAGCTCATGGGCCCGCACCGCGTCTGCGATCTTCGCAATCGCCGAGTAGAGCGACTCGGTCCGCTCGGCATACCCGCCCCGCGGCCCGTACCCGATGGCCCGTAGCTCGTCAAGGATGCGGCGCCACGCCAACGCAGGCAGGACGTAGACGTGCGACTTGTTCCAGCAGTGCTTGCGGACCTCGTGCATCGCCTCGGCGAGATCGACCGAGACGCGGGTCATCACCGCCCGCCCCTCCATGTACGTCAACGTGATCTTCACGTCTTCGGCCAGGGAAACTTGGGCTCGGGCATCTCTTCCTCCATCGTCTCGATCGCCACATACAGCGAGTTGAACTGCTTCGGATGCTTCTCGGCGAAGTCGGCGACCGTCGCCACGTGATTGCGGCGGAGTGCGGCAGCGATCATCGGGCTCGCCTCGCCGACATCGTGCAGCCATTTCCGCATCTGCTCGACCTTCTGCTCCCGGTTCATGTGAAGTCCTCCGTGATGATCTTCATTCCGGCCCCGGTGATGTTGATCGCCCGGGACACCCCCGGCTTCACCACCAGGATCCCTTCTTCGATCATGCGGCCCAACATGCGCTGCGTCGTCTCCAGGCCGATCTCGAAGTGCTCGGCGATCTCCCGGCGCGACGGCGGATACCCCTCGGTGTTGCGGTACTGCTCGATGTAGGTCAGCACATCATCGGTGCTCACCCCTGCGAACCTGCTGCTCATGACTGACACACCTCCCGGATAGCGCGACGCAACTCCGTCTGCTTGAACACGAGGATCTGCGAACACCGAGGGCAGATGCGGATCGAGATGGTTTCCGTCCACTCGTCGTCCAGGGCGTCTGGATAAGCGCCGACAGCGACCGCCTCGCCGTTCGAGTTGAGACCTCCACCGCATCCTGCACAGACGCTCATAGCTCCACCAGCCTGACAATCACTTTCGCTCTCATGGCTTCCTCCCTGTTCTTGATGACCCTGAATGACACTGGCTGCTCTGCGACCCACTCCGGCCCGTCGTCGGGCCAAAGCCCAGCGAGCACGAGCCCGTCAAGAATCGGTTTGGTCGTCAAAGTGAAGTTGCCCGAGTCTCTGGTGCGTTGCCCCCACACCGGCAACGACACGAACACCTTGCATGGCGGCATCCGCCGCTTCGACGGCCCACCCGGAAGCTGCGACACCGCGGCGTAGTAGGCGGCATCCAGCCAGTGGTTCTTGCGTTCCCGATGCTTCTTCGCCTGCCAGCGCGTCGCCGGCAGCTTGTTGAGCGACATGATCTCGTCGGGGAGATGGAACTCGATCAACACGTCGTTCACCAGACCGTCTCCCGTGCCATCGTCTCCCACACCGCGACCTCCATCTGGTCGTACCTGGCCTCCAGCGCCTTGAACGACGCTCCGACCCCGATCCACCAGCCGTACGGCCCGCATCTCTCACGATGGTCGGGCCCGGAGGCGTACCCGAGGATCACGACGTCGTTCGAGTCGAGCACCCAACAGAACGACCCCCACCATTGCGGCAGGCCGAACGATGCGAACCGGTCCATCACGTTGTCGAACCCGTCCCACATCTCGAAGATCTGCGGGCTCGCCCCGATCGTCTCAGCGTGGTACAGCTCGAACCGGAACACAGGCCCGCACGGCTCGTAGTCCCACATGTTCGCCGGATACCTGAACGGCACCTTGACGGTCGCCGGGAACTCCACCGGTTCAGTCTTCGGCTTGCGTATCGACTTCATGTAGCTTCCTGCCTTTCCTCTCGCGTTGTCGAACTGTCGGGATATCCACTCCCAAGTCACTGAGCGCTCCCATCTTCGCGGTCGTTGACGGCGACACATAGATCTGCCGCATCATGTCGGCCGCCTGTCGGGCCGCTTCGTCGGCGACGAACTCACCGGTCTGCCGGTCGAGCGCCGCCTCTTTCGCTCGTGCCACCACATCCGATTCGATCCGGTCGTGATCCCACGTCGTCTTGTTGTCGTTCACCGCGAAGTAGTTGACCGTCCCAACCATCTTCGGGCCGTCCTCGACCTGGCGCAGCATCTCCATCTCCAACATGTCCGCTGTCTTCTTCGCCTGCCGTGCCAACTCCCGGCTCGCCGCTCGCAGCTCGATCGCGAGATCGAACGACATGTCATCGGATTCCTCTTGCGCCTGGAACAACACGTCCAGCGCGGCCAGAATGTCAGCGGCGGTGATACTCATCAGATGGCCGTCAGCTCGGTGTCGTCGACGATGGTTGTGATGCTGATCCACCCGGGCTCCATGATGGTGACGACGTTCGTCGCCTGCGGTATCCAATTCAACTGGAAGTCGAATTGGTCGGCCTGGACTTCGTAATCGTGATTCTCGATCTCGATGCCTTCCAGTCGCCCGGCGTACAAGGCGTAGAGCGAACCTTCGGGCCCGAACCTGTGAGTGACCGGTTCACTGAACTCGACGTCGCCGTTGACGTAGATGTGGGTGGCCCGAAGAGTCACACCGCGACCCTTGCCAGACCAGATCACATACGTGTGTTCAATGCTGGGAGGCGAGGCAAACACGGCTTGGTGCAGCATCAGAACGGCTCCTCATCGCCGTACACCGGGTCAGCCTTGACCGGGTCAGCCTTCCGGCCCCCGCTGGAACCCCGGGTCTCGGCTGGCTTCTCCCGTTCCGTACGCGATACCTCGACGGTCGCCCAGCGCAACGACGGCCCGATCTCATCGGCCACCACCTCGACAGTCGACTTCTTCTCACCGTCGGTCTCCCACGAACGCTGCTCCAGCCGGCCCGTCACGACCACTCTGGCTCCCTTCTCCAGGGATGCGGCGCAGTTCTCCCCCAACTCACCCCAGGCGACGACATTGAAGAACGAGGTCTGCTCCTGCCACTCCCCGTTCGACTGGTACCTGCGGTTCACGGCAAGCCCGAACGAGGCGACCCCTCGACCGCCCGTCGTGTACCTCAACTCCGGCTCACGTGTCAAATTGCCCACCAGGCTGATGTGGTTGCTCATGTTTCCTCCTTGTGATGCACCCCGCCGAGCGGCACGGGTGGGTAGTCGACCCGCTGGAGGCCGATCTGCTGTCTGAACTCGTTGACCCGCCTGCGGATCGCCGTCTGGGCGAACTGCACCTGCACGTCGAGCTGGTCGTAGTCGCTCATGTTCCTGAATCCTTTGATCGGGGGCCCTTGTCGGGGTTCTGCATTCCGGCGTCCAGGTCGGCCGCTGCATTGAGCAGCCGAACCAACGTGCTGGCCGTCCAGCGGTCCGGGCATGTTGCCAGCCGTTCGCCACTCTCATGGACCACCGCCCACTCATACGGCGAATCAGGGACACGCTTCGCTGAGTATGTCGCGTAGCTCATGTCCCCTCCTCGGCGCCAAAGATGCGGCGGCGGCACTCGACCCATCCGATGTGGCGCTGGCCGTCGTAGACGACCCCAGGCTCAATCGGATGTGACGTAGGTACGTCGTCGGGGTGGACGATCACGTAGCCGTTGCTGGTCAGGCGGGCCAGGAAAGCTAGACGCTCAAGATCGGCAGGGAATGGTGCCTCGGCGGCGATCTGCTCTGGTGTCGGTCCGTTCATGACTCTCCTTCCTCTCGCCTGTTATGGCCCGCCTGGGCGTCTGCTGCGAGTCGGCGGGCGTCATCGGAGTCGCCTTCGGGAAGAACGCACCAGACCCGCCAGCCGATCTGGTCGATCTCCAGATGATGGCCGACGTGCCCGCCGCGTCGCATCACGCACCAGTCGTGGTCAATGAAGGCGTGGCAGAACTCGTAGCCGACCCACTTGCTCATGTCCCCTCCTGTTCGGGGTAGCGTAGAACCGGGATGGGATCTGAGATCTGGTCGTGAGTAACCACCCGCGTCATGCAACTAGCGAACGAGTCCAAGACCCGACATAGCGGATGTGTGTCGTCGATGCCGGCCGCCAGTAGGTCACGACGAGATGCAAGAACGGCGGCAGTGGCGGAGTTCGCCGCCTTCATCATTGCCAGCATCGCTGCCTCGGCAGTCAAGTCCGGGTCACGGTAATGGGGCCAGGCGCTCATGTCGGTGTCTCCTGTTCTGGTGCTCTCGCACACTTGATCGAGATGCCGGGCCTGTCCATGTGCAACGGATCAATCAACACCGACACGACCTCGGCATCCCACTTCGTTCCCCCGTCGATCTCCGGCGCCATCCGGGCAGCGATCGGCCGGGTCAAGTGGCCGATGAAGCCCCACCGGTCGCCGAGCGCAGGGACATGAACCTCGATCGCGTTGGCGTCGTAGTCGTTGTCCGGGTTCCGCACCAGGATCACCGTCAGCGGCTCCCCTGACGCCTCGGCCCGTTCTTGCACCGCGGCCAGGTTGTGCATGTTGTCCGGGTAGCCGGGAGTGAACGACACCCCGACCACCTTCATCTCGAAGGGCGAACCGAGCCGCGACGGATGCCGCGCCTGGCGTTCCAGTTCCCTGTCTCGACGCTCCCGCATCGTGTCTTCCATGCTCATTTCGCCACCTCTTTGATGATCGTCAGAACCCGGTCGATCGACTCGGGTCCGGGGTCCGCCCAGTCGGCAATGTTCTCGCCGACGCAGCGGTTCTTGACGGCGATCTTCTGGCGCGTCGACAGATCGGCCATCGCCAGTTGGATCGCGTGCGCCTCGGCGCTGAGAGTTTGGTCGGCCTGGGGCGGAGAGATTGACGCCCCGGCCGACCGCGACTCCGACAGCGAATGTTCCTGCCCTCCGGGGTCCGAAGACCCTCCAGAGGATCGGGTGCGGGAACGCTCGCCTTGTGTCGGCGCCGACTTCTTGGATCGTACCGGCTCGAAGTGAACCAGGATACGAACCTTCTGATCTTGCGAGATCGCCTCGGTCTTCTTCCAGACGACGATCTCCTGGCCCGCCTCCAGGGCCTCGATTCTCTTGCGCATGTGCCAGCCCGGGGGGATGTCGGTCCGTTCGGTCCGCATGTGTTCCTCGCCGGTCTCGTTCTTCTTCGACTTCGCCCCGTCGGAACGACAGTGGACGATCAGCCGAGTCGATGTCTCCTCGTACTCGTAGCCGACGAACGTCGTCGTGAACACGGCGGCGTCGATGACGCCCTGGGCTTCCTTGCCCCAGTACCCGTACCCATCCCGTACGAGCGCCGCGAACATCGGCAGATGCTTCTGCACCCGCGATCGCCACGCCTGCTCGTTCGACGGGTCACCAGCAGCGAGCACGGCCAGCATCGCCGCTTCTCGTGCCTGTGCGCCAACCTCGATCTCTTCGCTCATCGTTCCTCCACCCATAGCTCCACGACGAACGTGAAGCCGCTGTAGTCGTCGGTCATCCGCCAGATGCACCGCTGGTTCGGCGGCAGAGACGTGATGTTCAGCTCGTCGACCGTCTTGGACACCTCCGACACTTCGACGGCGAGAGCATGGTTGAACGCGTCAGCCCACGCCTTGTGCTCGCCGAGTTTCGCCCGGCACCACTGCTTCGCTCCGGCCGACGTTGCGTACTCCTTGCGGACCCGTTCCTTCGGTGTGCCGATGTTGGTGATGTAGATCCGCTTCGGAGCGTCACTCCTCGCTCGCTGCTTCGCCATCAGTCCTCCTCCAGTAGCTTGACGGCCGTTCTCAGGCGGTCGATCGGGACTCGCCGGGTCGTGTTGAACTTCAACATTGTTGCAAGGCGCTGCGTCAGTTCTCGGCGCTCGGCGCTCTCGATCCGATGCTGCTCCGTGTGACACGACGTCATGTACCCACCACCGTTGACACCGCCGGCGGACCCGGGGGCGTCTTCGTTGATTCGCATCGACCAGGGACGCGTTCCCTCGACTTCAACATGGACGTTGGTGCGGCCGATCTTGACGATCGGATGGACCGATGCGAACTTGACGTTGCCGTTGAAGACAGTCCACACGTACCGGCCGACGTTGGCCGGATCAAGCAAGGGGATTGTTGCCCATTCCCCACCTTCGGGTAGTTCTCTCATCCTGCCCTCCTTCGCTCGGCGCACGCCTCGATCAGCTTGTTCGGGTAGTTCTCTCATCCTGCCCTCCTTCGCTCGGCGCACGCCTCGATCAGCTTGCCGGACGGGGTGAACACGATCGCCTTCGACCCGGATCGGGTGAGACGCCGGAACCCGGAGTCCCTGATCCATCCGGCCGTCTCGGCGTAGTTCACCGCACTCGACACCGACTGGTGCGTGCGGTGTAGGGCGTGCTCCAGTTCATCGCAGGTCATCCCTCCGTAGAACTCGGGGCCACGCCACTTCAACAGCCCGGCGACGAACACCCGCTCGCAGACCTGGCCGCGCAGTGTCGCAATCGACGGCAGATTGCCCTTCGCCGCAGCGATCGACGTGTCCCGGGCTGACGCCGCAGCATCCCCCACCAGCGACGAACGCAGGTCATCGAACGCATCCCAGGCGTTGACGAGCCCCTCGTATGCCTCCTGGAAGTCCCAGGTCTCAGACCCGAACCGGAACCCGTTGCGGCCCGTGTGGACCAGGATCTCGACGGCCTCGTTCACGTCTCGTTGGGCGATCTTCAACTCTCTGTTGTGACTCATCAGATGATCCCGTTCTCCTTGAACTCCTCGGTCAGCCCGAACATCTCACCCAGCTCCTCGAAGTGCCGTCCCCAGACAGCCAGTTCCCCGTAGCTCAAGTTTTGCTCGGACGCCCAGTGCTGCCAGGCAATCGCCTGGTCCCGCGCCTCGTCGGCGGTCTCAATGTCAATGCCTCTGAGCCTCATCTCTCCTCCAAGTGTATCATCGTATCGGACATTAGTTCGACAGTCAATCGGTCTCGACCCACGCGCCGGTCTCCGTCTCCAACGCATGGACCTTCACCGGCTCACCGGTCGCCGCCTTCATCGCCGTGAACCGCACGTACGGCTGCCCGTTCGGCAAGAACCCGCACCGCACCATCATCACGTTCCCGTTCGTCCCCTCCAGCGCGATCCCGAACTTCGGTGACGGTGTCGTCGTGTCGGCCTGCGTGATCGTGACCATGCCGACCTCATCGAACACCTCAGCTTCCATCTCGGCGAGCGCGTTGTCGTAGATGTGTGGTCCGTAGGTCATGTCTCCTCCATCCAGTTGAGTAGTTGCGTCCCGATGAACTCGGTGTACGCCGGCGGGATCGCTTCGGCCAGTTCGTCACGGTTCATCCAGTCGATCGCCATCGCCCGTCGGCATCGCTCGGTATAACCCTTACCCGACAGGTGCGGGTTCTTCTCCCGGTTGCGCCAGTTCGGGTCTCCATGCCCGGCCGGGCTGTAGATCTCGCCTTCATGCGATCCGCACGGCAGCCCGGTGAGATCCCAGTTCGTCTCGAAGATACGGTGACGGATCACTTTGAGTCCGAACGACGTTCCGCACAACGTGACCGGGTTGATCAACGGCGCGCCTTCAACGTTCTCGATCACATACGGCAGGCCGACTTCGATCAACAGATCCCGCACCGGCTCGATCAGCAGGGGGTACTCGCGCTTGTGGACGTGATTCATCCGCGAGTAGCCCTGGCACGGTGGCGAGGCGTGGACGGCGTCGAAGCGCCGCCCGTGGATGCGGAGAAACTCAAGTGCCTCGCGCTGGTGAAAGCTGAAGGGGAAGTGGCGTTGAGGCACGATGTCGACCCCGACGACCGTGAACCCGGCATTCGCATAGCCCTTCGCTGCACCGCCGGCCCCACAGAAGAGATCGAGCAGAAGTGGCCTCATGTCACACTCCTCTCAGTGTTCCGTCCAGGCCAGCGGCCTCGACTTGATCGAACGTCAGTGCCTCCCCGATGGTCGGGTCACGCAGAAACCGTGGAGACCACGACGGGTCGGGCGGCGGAAGCTGGATGTCCCGGTTCCAGTCCTCATTGACGAACCGTGTCATCGCAGCGTCCAGTTGCTCCTTCGCCGGATCAGCATCCAGGTCAAGGAACGTGCAAAGCATTTCGACGCACACGGAGTACGTGATCTCGAACCTTGTGCGATCGGTGCCGTCCTGCACCATGAACCCGGCTTCGACCAGGCATGTGTCCGCAGCATGATTCACAGCGAACCGACATCTGTTCCGGTATTCGTCGTCGTTCATCACCAGTCTCCTCTCTCTTCGCGTTGCACGATCTCGATCTCCGACAGGATCGCGTTCGCCAAGTTCCGCGCCGAGTCGAGGGCCAGGGGGTAC
>Ga0307377_10008117_pt1 | contig 10711 bp, 8 predicted proteins | sample TR3MG_FD_202535 | JGI IMG/M metagenome (GOLD analysis project Ga0307377, IMG submission 202535) | Soil microbial communities from Risofladan, Vaasa, Finland - TR-3 | ecosystem: Environmental > Terrestrial > Soil > Coastal area > Acid sulfate soil | place: Finland: Risofladan, Vaasa | collected... | reverse complement strand
CTGGAGGGCATTGATCCTCCCCTGGGAGTGTACGCGGTCCTTGGAAACGGGGATCACAGCACGAGCCTCCTGACTCCCGGTGAGATCATCAGACGGTTATCGGAAACCAGGATAAACCTGCTGGTCAACAGCCATCAGACGGTGAATGTCCGCAATCATAATCTTCGGATAATCGGAGTCGATGACCCTTTCAAGGGCATGGATCACTTCGGCCGGGCCACGGCGGGTCTGTCGAAGAACGGCTTCCGGCTGCTATTGGCCCATTCGCCGGACATTCTCTCGGAAGTTGATGGCGGTCACGTGGACCTCGTTCTGGCCGGACATACTCATGGCGGGCAAGTGAAACTGCCCATCCTGGGGGCGATCTGGCTCCACTCCAATCGGAAGATCCCCGTCTGCAACGGGTATTTTGACTCCAAGAGGCTCTCGAAACTGCTTAAGCGGGATATGGCAGGCATACGCATGTACGTGAGCCGAGGGCTCGGGGCAAGTGGGATTACCGCGCGATTCGCCTGTCCGCCGGAGATAGCGCTCATCACCCTGAGAACGAAGTTTGAACCCGGCCCAAATGTGGTATGAAAAAAACTGTAATTGGGGTATTGACAGAATAGTAGAAAAGTGGGATGATGGAGTAGATAGGAAGCGAACGTTTTCTATCGGCCGGTTTCCTAATCAAAGCGGAGGTGTTGTTCTCCAAAAACTGTATACGGCGGAAAGGCAGGTGAGGCCGATGCACGAGAGGCGACGGGTGGACCTGATCTTTCCTCGGAGCGGACAGGTATTACCCATCTGGGTACCGGTTGTAATGGTGCGATGGGTGGTCGAACGCAATATTCAAGTATTATCATCGTTATTCGACATGGACGCTCTGAGAACGAGCCAGTTGGATTATCTGAAAGGGTTGCATCCTAAACCATCATAAAGTGAAAGAGACCTCCGCAAAGCGAGCCGGGAATTTCTCCCGGCTCGCTTTTTTCTTCATAAATTCGAAATCCGAAATCCGAAGCACGAAACAAATCCCAAACTGCAAACTCCAAATGCTCCGAACCCTCGGGCCGTTGTTTGATATTTGACATTTCGGTCATTTGTGCTTGTTTCGAATTTCGATATTCGAGCTTCGAATTTGCCTTTCGGTCACCTAGTCATAAGTATATGTCGCCGCCCCGGCGCCGGCAAGCTGATGTCCTAAATGTCCTAAAGAATCCAGGCAAACACCGACGCTCCTGCAAACGCAAGCAATAAGAAGACCGCGCCCACTCTTGCCAGTCTACTGGCCCCTGCGGTGAGTAATGCTGCCAGTGAACCCATGAGCCCAACAGGAGCAAGGAACCTGACGGCTATTACTGAACCATGGCTGGCAACCACAAAATGACCAGTGTGCAATGCAACCGCACCATCGAGGATGAACATGACAATCCCGCAAAGACAGTAATATACGACGAGCAGCTTTACTCTGTACCCTGCGCGAGAGGCGGCGTCTACTTGTCTGGAATCGGTCTGATTGGTGTTGGTGTCCATTGATTTCCGTCCCGTCTGTAGATAGGCCCTGTACTGCCGCACCTATATCCGTATGTCTGGTTGCCCACAACCGTCGTAGTCCAAGCGCCATCGTCTTTGCACACACATTCTTCGGCTAGCCGGCCGGCGATTATTCCAGGCTCGGCTCGCTGCATATTTCTAAACGCCATGTAGCCAGCCCTGCAGATCCAACCCGTGAAGTATGCTCCTCCCAAACACAGGCTGATCTTAGGGATATACCTACATGCGTTGCACACCCAGTCCTTCGCATCCTCCCCACTTGGATCGATGAGCGTCTGAGGCCTGTCTTCAGCATAGGAGTAGAAATTCCACTTGCCTGCCCGCAACCCATCCCTCTGCCCGAACCGCCCAGTCCCCGGATCATAGAACCTCACTCCGAGGTGGAGGAGGGGGAGATTGGAGTCCTGCCAGTGCGTGTAGTACCCGAGCCGGCCGACGTATTGATAGGGCTGGCTGATGCTATTCGGGTCGTGAGTGAGCAGATTTCCCCATGCATCGTAAGTATAGCTATCCGTGATGTGCCCGGTCTCATCCGTGAGCATCCGAGTGCTTCCCAGGGCATCGAAGTGATAGTAGTACGGATAGCTTTCGACCAACATGGCGATGAGCGACCCATCCGGTTCTCGGACGTAGGTATTATCATACTGCGAACCGGTTTCTTTGATCACCGCCGGGATGCCGGCCGTGATGTCGTACATATATTCCCAAGTGCCGCCAGTGGAGCTCGTGAACGAGACTCGGTTGCTATCAGCATCCCAGGTCATCTCTGATGGGTCCTGGACGCCTGCATGCGTCACGCTCTCCAGCAGATTCGCCGGCGTATAGGCGAACGTCTTCTGTACCGTCCCCCCGCTGCTCTTCTGCTGGTAAAGGCTGCCGGTATCCAGGTAAGTATACGTATGATTCGGCGACACGGTCAACTCATCGGCGGCGTTGTAGGTATGCGTAATCGGATACCGATTCCCTACCCAGTCATAAGTATACGTCGTCGCCCCTGCTTCGATAAGCCGACTGTTCGCATCGTCGGCATGGGACGTATGGGACATGTGGGACGAATAGGACATATCAATAAGCGTGCGATTGCCCGCCGTGCATTATCACAAGTATACGCCGTTTTGCCGGGGTGTCAAGCCCACGAGCCAGGGACGATGAACGATGAACAACATATTGGTTCATTTGACAAACCCCTCGGTTCGTCCGTATAATCGGGGAAGTCTTGTTAAGGAAGGACACTATGAGAAGACCGCTTTGGACATTGCTAGTTGTGCTGCTTGCCATCCCGACATTATCGCGCGCCCAGTATGGTGGGGATGAGGGATTCCCCAAGCTCCAGATTCGGGGCGGAGTTCATCAGCCATCAGGGTCCAGGGCCAGGGATCAGTCGTCATTGTGGCCCGAACTCGGGATAGACTACGTGCTCAGCTTCGATGAAAACGAGCATCCGACGGACGTTGTATCCGTCGCATATACGGCTTCCAGCAAGAACCTTATGGATGCGACGCTGACCGGCCTGGAGTACATGCGGTATTGGAGCGGGGCTTCGGAGGGAACCAGAGGGTTCTACTACGGCGCGGGGACCGGTGTGTTCCTTGAGAAGGTCAAGGTGGACGAGGCATTTCCAAGCCCTGGGGTAGACGAATCAGGAGTCAAGCCGGGGTTGACCTTAGTGGGCGGGTACAGTTTCGGCGACTATTGGTTTGCAGAGGTTCGCTACATAAAGCTGGAGGAATTGGCCCCGGATGTTGATATCAGCGGGCTTTCGTTTTTCATAGGAGCGAGGCGCCTCCTATAGGTGACAAGGAGCAGTCATGCCTAAGTTAAGCGGGATGAAGCTATTCTCGGGTACCGGCAACCCGGCGCTGTCGGCGGAGATCACCGAGCAACTGGACCTGGAACTGGGCCTTCTCAGAATCTCAAGATTTGCAGACGGCGAAACGTATGTGAAGTTCGATGAGAGCGTCCGTGGAGTGGACGCCTTCATCATACAGCCGACATGCCCGCCGGTGGACACCAATCTGGTCGAGCTTCTGATCCTCATTGATGCCCTTCGGAGAGCGTCGGCCGACCGGATCACCGCAGTCATCCCATACTACGGCTATGCTCGGCAGGAGAAGAAGGACGCGCCAAGGGAGCCGATTACCGCGAAGCTCATCGCCGACATACTGGCCGCCTCAGGAGCGGATCGCGTGATCACGATGGACCTGCACGCCGATGCTATACAGGGATTCTTCAACATACCTGTGGATCACCTGACCGCCATAAGCATGTTTACCAAGTATTTCCAGGACAAAGGGCTGGAGAATATCGTCGTAGTATCCCCGGACGAAGGCAGGGTCAAGAAGGTTCGGAAAGTAGTCACACGTCTGAACGCCCCTCTTGCGGTGGGGTATAAGCATCATCCGGGGCACGGGGTCTCAGAGGTCACTCACCTGGCAGGCGACGTATCCGGGAAGACGCCGATCATCATAGAGGACATCATCTCGACCGGCGGGAGCATCATGGAGTGCGTGGACGCCCTGCTGAAGCATGGGTGCAAGCCGGAGATCTACGTTGCGGCGACCCATGGGGTCCTTGCTGGGCCGGCATGCGACAGGCTAAACCGCAAGGAGATCAAAGAGGTCATCGTCACGAACACAATTCCAGTGTCGGAGAAGCAACTCACCGGCAATATCAAGGTGCTATCGGTCGCGCCCCTGTTCGCCGAGGCCATTCGCCGGGTGCACGAGAACGAATCCATCAACTCGCTTTTCGACTAAAAATTCTCCATCTTCACCAAATCGTCTAGCTTGCGCCTGGGCGTGGGTCCGGGCTCCTCGGCGGCATACCCGATCGGGATCATGGAAACCGGCGTCACGTGCTGCGGGGTATTGATCGCCTTCGCGACCGCAGCCGGATCGAATGCGCCCACCCAAACCGTCGCCAATCCCAGGGCAGTCGCGGCCAACTGGCAGTAGGCGGTGGCTATGGTAGCGTCCTGGACGGCATATAGTTCGGCCCCCCGCTTGCCATATTTCCCGGCAGACATGAGATGATCGGCGCAGAATACCAGTGCGAGCGGAGCTTCCACAAGGCAGCCCTGGCCGTATGCCGCCTGGGAGAGCGCCAGCTTAATCGCCGGATCCTGTACCAGGATAACCTGGTATGCCTGGAGGTCGCCTGCGGAAGGGGCGGCATTCACCGTCTCCAGTATTCGATCGAGCTTCTCCTCCTCGACCGCCCGGGGCTGGTACTTACGAACCGAGTGGCGATTTCGAACCGTTTCAAAGAAATCCATGTGCACCTCCACAGTGAGTAAAGAGTAATCCGTAAGGCGAACCGGAATGGTACTCCGGTTACGTATTACGTATTACGCCTTCCATTCATAACGAATAAGGAGTAATCCGTAAGGCAGACCGGAAGGGGGCTCCGGTTACGCCTTACTCATTACTCATTAGGACCGCGAGCATCGCCAGCATCCTCGTTCCGACGCCGGTTGCTCCCTTTGCCCGATATGGCTCTTCTGCATCGGAATCGGCAGTACCTGCGATGTCCAAGTGAACCCAGGGCAGATCCTCGACGAACTCCTTGAGGAACAGCCCCCCCGTGAGCGCCCCGCCCCACCTCGTTCCGATGTTCTTGAAGTCGGCGATCTCGCTCTTGAGCTGCTCCTTGTATTCGGGAGGCAGAGGCAGCTCCCAGCACTTCTCGCCGGTCAGCCGGGCCGCTTCCATCAGCCTGCCGGTGAACTCCCGATTGTTCCCCATCACACCCGTGATATCGTGCCCCAGGGCAACGACGCAGGAGCCGGTCAGCGTGGCGATATCTATGAGATGCGTCGCCCCTTGCTTGATCGCATAAGTGATCGCGTCCGCGAGGATCATGCGACCCTCGGCATCGGTAGTGATCACTTCGGTGGTCTTGCCGTTGTAGAACCGGATGACGTCCCCCGGCTTATATGCCGAGCCGCCGGGCATGTTCTCGCTGGCGGGCACGACGCCGATGACGTTAATGGCGGGCTTGAGTTCGGCGATGGCCTTCATAGCGCCGATCACTGCCGCGCCCCCGCTCATATCGTATTTCATGTCCTGCATGCCCTCGCTGGGCTTGATGGAGATCCCGCCGCTATCGAAGGTGAGGCCCTTCCCCACCAGGGCGAGGGTGTTACCGCCTTCCTTGCCACGATAGCGCATGAAGATCAGTCTCGGCGGCTGAGTGCTCCCCTGAGCAACTCCCAGCAGGCCGCCCATCCCGAGCTCGGCCATCCGATCCTGATCGAGGACTTCTATCTCGAGACCGGCCTTGACCGCCATCTCCTGCGTTCGCTCGGCAAGGATGACGGGAGTCATCCGATTTGCAGGCTCGTTCGCAAGGTCACGGACTTCGTTGGCTGCGGAGGCGAGGACTTGCCCTTCGCGGGATCCGGCCTCGAACTCGGCGATTTTGGCGGAGTCGCGCTCGACTATGACGAACTCCTCGATGTCCGAAGGCTTGTCTTCATTCAAGGTCTTGTAGAGGTCACCATCGTAGAGGCCGATGATCGCGCCCTCCACGACGGCCCTTGCGGAGTCTTTCGCGTCGAGGCCGCCTATCCCCGCCCCATGGACGATTGTCGTGACTTTCCGAGCGCGTTTTTCCCTTAGGAACCGGGCGGCCGTGCCGGAGACCTTCCCGGCGGCAATATAGTCGAAATCCTCGCTCTTCCCGAGGCCGACGACGAGTACCCGCTTCGGCGCGATCTTGCCCTGGGTGTGGATGAGTGCGGTCTTGTTCAGCTTGCCGGATATCTCGCCCGACGCTATCAGATCGGTGATGATGCCGCCGAGGGCCCGGTCAACTGCGCCCGTCCCTCCTCCCGGCGAAGTGACTCCCTCGAATAGATTGACGATCAGGGCATCGCTCTCGACTTCGGTGATCGATCCCTGGACGATTCGGATTTCCACGCGCTTCTCCCTTCAAGATGTAATCCGTAAGGCCGGATCCGGTTACGCATTAGTCGTTACGTATTACTCGTTACGTATTACGCTTTTTCTTCCGCTGGCTGAGCCTGAGTATCAGCATTTCCAGGTTCAGACGCGGTGTTGCGGCCGTCTTGCCCAATCCTTTTACCGCCAGCTCGCACGCAAGCACATGCTTCATGCAAAGCTCGATCTCATTGAGCGAAAAGGCGTTCGCCTGCTCGCTGAATAGTCTCTGCTGGAAATCGGCCAACCCGGCGGGATTCAGCTTCCTCTCTTGAATGAGGAGGCCCTGAAGCTCCTCCGGGACGGCTTTCAGGTTGCTCACCCCTTGCGTCTGCAGGAACTTGGTCTGGTACAGCAAACGGAAATGCCTTCCCATCATTCCCAGTATCTTCGGAACTTCACCATCCGGCTTGGCGCTGGCGGCGAATGTCTCATTGAGCAGCCGCATGGCTGAGTGAGGACGCCTCATGGCGATGGCATCAATGAGGGGAAACACACGGTCTTCGGGGGATTTGGTGACCACTCGGTCAACGTCTCGAACAGTGATCACGGCCTGATCGCCCACATAGGCAACCAGCTTGTCAAGCTCGCCGCCGGCGATCGAGGGATTGGCCGAGATCGAATTCGTGAGGGCCTGGAGGGCTTCGCCCTCGATCTTCTTCCCTCGTGCCTGCAAGCCTTTTCTCAACTCGGCGCTCAGGTCGCCTATCCGCATCTTCCCGAAGTCCACTACCGTGCCGACCGATTTGACCTTCTTAGACAATTCGGGTTGGAGGCCCTTCTTCCGTTTCTTCGGCTCCCCTTCATCCTCTTCTTCTTCCTTCTTTTGGCGGCTCTGGGCCTGCTTACCCTGGCCTTCGGAGGTGATGAGGATCAGTCGGCAGGCGGGGCCGAGCTTGGGGATGAAGTCGGCGAGACGGCACTGGTCATCGGAATTCAGCCGATCAACGCGGTCAACTATCACCACTTTGCGCTCGGCTAGGAACGGCAGAGTTGCCACGGCCTCGATGATTTGATCGGCGGTAGCCCTGAAACCATCGAACTTCTCGATGTCGGAATCCACTCCCCCTTTCGGAGGCGCGGCCAGCTCGTCGAGTTTCGACTGCCTGCGGGAATCCGCCTCGCCGGTGATAAGGTAAACGTCTTTCTTGCCTTCGGTCTTGCTCATGAATGCTGTTGCTTCGGAAGCAGCTTTCCTCTCTTTGCGGTCTTCAGGCCATTTGCCAGCGCCTCCAGATTGCTCTTCATGGCCTGGATCCTCTCCGGCGCCGGCTCGCGATTGGAATACCTGAATTCTACAAAATCTGCCGTAAGGATGTCCACCGTCTGCGATATCTCGCCGAGGCGAATGGACTTGTTTGTTTGGAAGGCGTATTCCAGGGGGGTCACGGCCGGGTACCTCCGGTATCCGTGGCGAGCGAGAATCCGACACATCCTCTGGTAGCATTCCCCTATCTCGGTGACACCGGTTGTTCGCTGCCAGGCAGGCTTCTTCAGATTCCTGCCGATCCTGGGGAGCACCTCGGCCTTGAACAGGTATGCGAAGAGGAAAAGGATGAGAGCCCCGGCAAACACGCTCGCTCTGTCCGCAGCGAACATCGCCCAGTATTCCTTTACGTTTGCGAGCCAGCTCACTCCCTGCTGGTCTGCGGCAACGTCGAAAGGAATCCAACCATATCCAGGGAAATAGAGCTCGGCCCAGGCATGCCTATCCTTGCTCTTCACGTGATACACTCCATCGTCTGGGTCATATTCACCCGGAGCAAAGCCCGTGGCCCATCTTGCCGGGATACCTGCCTGCCGGGCCATGACAACCATCGCGCTGGCAAAGATATCGCAATAGCCCCGTTTCGAATCCAGGAGGAAATAGGTAACCGCATCCTTATCCGACGGAGCTGCGAGAGCATTCGTGGCGTAGGTATAGTTGGCGGCAAGGAAGCTTTGAATCGCCTGTGCCTTATCAAACGGAGTATACGACGCCTCGGTGACCCGGGTGGTCAGCTTCTGGACTTGCCAGCATGACTGGGGCGCGACCAGATAGCGCGCCGTGATAAGCTCGGGGTAGACTGTGGGTGCAATGCGCAACTCCCTGGGCGTGGCGACACTGACTTTCGAGACCACGTGATAGGTATAGCCCCTGGAGTACACGCCGGCCTCCAACCCCGCTGAGATGCGCATAACCCTCGGCCATTGGCGATGGTTTACGGTGAAGGGTTCGGCAGCAGCGAAGATCGTTCGGTAGAATCCATTCGTGATACGATACGTCTGCTCGACAATCTCAACCGCCGAGCGTGGGTCCGGATTTAGCGGATCGGTGATACGAAAGGTATGGCTACCGGTCTCATCCGCCTGCTTAGGAGGGTATATCCACCTCTGTTCCTGAGGCAGAAGCTCGCTGGACCAGCCCTGGCCGGTATAGTGGTTGTACGTCCTCTCACGCCAGAGCAACGGCCTGCTGCATTTGACGGTCATCGTCTCCCGCTCGCTCAGTGTAACGGGGCCGGTGGCAATGGGAACGAACTCCTCGGCCGACTGATCCATCGTCTGGCCGGTATCAATGTCGGATAACCTCGCCATGAATGCTCTGGCGATCATAGGAGACAGCATGGTGCCGATCAGAGACCCGACGGCAAGCGCCGTCAGAGCCATGCCCACCGCCATACTAAGATGCAGCTTGATGGAACTCCAGGAAAAGAGATCCATCTTCCCTTCCGCGGGTTCAGCCTGGTAAGCTTTCGCCGCCGTTTCATCTTTCTGGCCGGACAGCACGTTCTGCCGGATGAGCACAAACGAAGCGCACCCCAGGTATATCCCGAAATAGGCCAACATCTCGGCGGATGGATCGGCAGTCGCCAGCAGGCCGATGAGGCTCAGGGAGGGTACGCAGAGGAACAGGACCGACATATCGGTCGTGAGCTTAAAGCTGTAGATCACCATGAGAGAAGCCATCACTATGGCGGCCAGCAGGTCGGGGGAATCCAGGGTTTCCGTCGGAATGAGTTGGTATCGGAACTGCGGCTCGATGAGCAAGAAGGCCAACGTCGGGAGCATGATGATGAGTCCGATGGCCGCAAGCGCGGAATTGGAGATGAGTTTGGCCCTGACTCCCCAACTAACACAGTAGCCGATGACAATGAGGGCAAATGCAAATGACGTGAACTCGCCGGACGGTAATACGGCATGAAGGGCGGCCACACCCATTCCGCTGGCCGTCAGGCCGGCGGCGTATAACGGGATGCGAGCGCGGATCTGAGGCTCGACCACCACCTTAGACTGCATATCTGTACCTCACACGGCCTTCCACACGGCTGGTGGAGCAGTCCACAACTACGAGCGAGGCGCCTGCCAGCGCCAGATCGCCAGCGAGTTCATGTTCACGGTCTTCGCCCGAAACGTTGACGAGAACAAACTGGAGACTCGTGCCTCTGGAGATCAGCAAGTCGGCACATGGAATCATGCCTTCGTCTATGGCCTCTGCCAGGCAGATCACCGACGTGTTCTCCCTGATGCCGTATAGCTCGCCGAGCACCACATCCGAGAGACTTCTGTCACGGTCGGCCCGAACTCTTGCGAGCGCATCCATCAGGATGTGGAGATGGCCGATGCCCTGGCCGAAAGCCGCGGCAGTTCCGGTTATCCCATCGCCGACGAGCCTTGCCGAGCTTCCGCTCTCCATAGTCTGCTCGATAATCCCGGCGGCGATCCTGACCGCATACTCCAGGGAGGTGTATAGCCCCCTCCCGACCTCCGAGCCTCGCCTGAGATCAATGGCGATCATGGCATCCTGAGCCCGGCTGTGCTCGAATTCGATGACATTGAGGCGGTTGTGCTTGGCAGTCGAGCGCCAGTGAACCCTCCTCAGATCATCGCCACGCTGATATTCGCGAACGCCATGGAAGTCTATGCCGCTCCCTTTCGCCCCGGACCCTTCGAACTGGTATTCGCCGAGCATGCCCATCGGTGCGACTGCGAGATCGGGTATGACCAGGGGATTGGGCAAGACAACGAGCCTTGACGTTAGGGGATAGCGGCATCTGAAGTGGAAGAACCCCAACGGATCGGATGCATGGAGTCTGATCGGCCCGATGACGTACTCGCCTCGCTTGCGGGCGATCGCGGTGTAGGAGACCGCCGAGTCACCCTCTTGGGCGCTGACATCCTGCCGCTCTATCCACTCGGGGAGATTGTCCTCGATCTCCACAGGCCCAAGGAAGTGGCTCTTGTGCATCAGA
>Ga0307377_10008116_pt1 | contig 10712 bp, 8 predicted proteins | sample TR3MG_FD_202535 | JGI IMG/M metagenome (GOLD analysis project Ga0307377, IMG submission 202535) | Soil microbial communities from Risofladan, Vaasa, Finland - TR-3 | ecosystem: Environmental > Terrestrial > Soil > Coastal area > Acid sulfate soil | place: Finland: Risofladan, Vaasa | collected... | reverse complement strand
ACGTGATCGAGGGATACCAAGAGATCGCTAGCCTTGGCGACTTCGCGGACGAGTCAGCCAAGAGCGCCAAGGGCGCAGCCGCTGGGCTGCGCGAGTTCGGTAACGACGCGCTCTTGCTGGCTGACAACACCGACGCGCTGCGCAAGAAGCAGAAGGACCAGGCAGCAGCAAGCGACCAGCAGAAAGGCGCGATCACTGCAACGGGACAGGCCGCAGCAAAGGCCGCCACGCAGCAGGAGAGCCTCGCTGCTGCCACGGGCGCAGCTGCCACAGGCGCGCGCGCGGCCGCAGGCAGCATGACGCAGCTTGAGCGCGCGAACGCGGCCACGCTGGCCAGCATTCAAAGCTCGTCCACTGCGCTGACCCAGCAGAGCCGGGCGCTCGACCTGGTGCGCGCGGCGAGCGCCAAGCGCGAGGGCGAAGCCGAGGCCTCGCTGAAGCGGGCGGCCGCGCTGCGCGCTGAGTTCGCTGCGCTGCGTGACCTCACGTTGTTTGGTGAGGCAGCCAGGCGCGCCACCAAGCTGGCCAAAGAACTGTCGGCCACCAAGGTCGCGGCAGACGCGCTCAACGCTTCGTTCGAGAAGCAGCTTGCCGCCGACCGGCTGGCAGTGGCAGAGCTTGAGCAATTCGCGGCGGCGGCGCAGCTGGCCGAGTCGGGGAGCCGCAAGCTGGCCGAGGGGTTCGGTGGGATTGAGACCTCGCAGCAGAAGGCGATCAGCACCACGCGCCTGCTCGGTGACGCGCTGCGCGAGAGCACGTCACGCCTCAACCTCGGCGAGAATCTTGGCGGCCAGGAGTTCGGCGACGTGCTCGACCGGGCCAAGTCGCGCGTGCAGGCGTTCGCGCTGCTGCTGTCTGGCGAGGCCAAGACCAGCTTCGACACCCTGGCTGCGAGCTTCCGCGAGGGCGGGCTATCCGCCGAGGAGTTCCTGCGGAAGACAGAGAGCTTCACCGCGCCGTTTACTGCGCTGCGCGAGGCGGTGCTTCAGGCGTCCAACGTGCTCAAGGGTCCGTTCCAAACTGCGGCCGACCAGCTGATCGTGAAGCTCGACAAGGGCAAGGTCACGACCGCTGAGTTCAGCAGAGAGATCCAGGGCTTGGTTGACGCGCAGGCTCGAGCGACCCTTGGCTTCACCGAGTTGTTCAGAAGCGTGGACCAGGCCAGTGGCAGCTTCCAGCGCCTCAACGACAGCGCGAAGATTGCAAAGGGCGCGCTGGCCGATCAGATCCGCACCGAGGTCCAGGGCCTGCGCCTGGATCTTGAGTCGGGCGAGATCACGCTGGATCAATACCTCGAAGGGCTGCGCCGACTCGGCGACGAGAGCGCGCGCTTCCAAAGCCTGAGCGAGAGCCAGCTGGTCGTGGTCAACCAGCTGCGCGAGGGCAACGGCGCGCTCGCGGCGCAGGTGCTTGAGCTTGCTGGCACCCTGCAGGGCGAGGTCAAGACCGCGTTCGCAACCTACGTCGAGGCGTTCCGCCAAGGACAGCTAGACGCTACCGAGCTTGGTGCTGCGCTGGCCTTGCTGGTGCAGCAGAACGTGAAGGTCGCCGACAGCGCCGACAAGGTGGCCAAGGGATCCGAGCGTGCAGCTGACGGCTTGCGCGACCAGGCAGCGGCAGCCACCAGCGCGGCCAAGGCGTCGAGCACGCTCAACGAGAGGCTGACGCGAAACACCCGAGGGCTGGCCGACTTCTTGCAGACGGCTGCGCAGGGCACGCCGCTGGAGAGCACGCTGGACGGGCTCGACACCGCGTTCAACATGGGGCAGCTGAGCGCAAGCGAGTATCAAGGCCAGCTAGAGCAGCTGTTCGCTGCGGTGCAGCGCGGCAACCAAGACTTCGTTGGTGCTGCAGCAAGCGGACGAATCTTCGGAGAGCAGCAGGGCGCGCTGATCCCGAAGATCAACGAGCTTGGTCGGCGGCTGGACGAGGCCGGTCGGGCAAAGCTCAAGGTGCTGATCGACGGCTTCACCGTTGGCGCCACCACTGCCGGTGAGTTCCGCAAGGCGCTGCAGGGACTGGCCGACGCGGCTGGCAAGGCGGGGCGCGCCACGGCCGCAGCGGGGCAGAGCCTCAGCGTGTTCGGCAGCGCAGGCGGGATCCAGGCGCAGCGGCGCGCCAGTGGAGGTAGCCAGCTGTTCGGCTTCGCGGGCACCGCCACCGGGAGCAGCAACTACTCAAGCGCGCTGGAGCAGCAGGTCGGCGAGAGGCTCGGGCTCAAGCCGAAGGCGCTGCGCTCACGCGCCGAGCGCACGCCAGGCGGGCTAATCGCGCTGGCAGAGGAGGCTGGCGTTGGCCGATTCGCCTCGGGTGGCCCGGTGCTCTCAACGGGCCAGGCCACCGTCGAGGCTGGCGAACACGTGCTCAACAACCAGGGGCTCAATGGGCTCGGGCGCTTGATCGCTGACCTGGTGAACAAGGGCCAAGGCGACCAGCTGCAGCAGACGTTCAACAGCGAGTTCAACCTCAGCGTCGGTGGCGGTGACGGTGGCGTTGACACCAGGCAGCTGGCCATGCAGCTGGCGCCAGAGCTTGCTCGCATGGGCAGCCTCGCAGCGGCAAGGAGTCCGATCACGTGAGCTTCGTCTTCGCAGTGACCAAGCCCTTGCCAGTGGGCACGATCTCCGTCGAGGTGCGCAACCCCGAGTTCGGCGACGTGCACAGCTTCCCGCGCAGGCAGGCAACCGGCGTGACCGAGGGCGGGCGGCAGTACGTCCAAGACCTCGGCGTTGACGAGCAGTTCTACCAAGCGACGTGGGCCAACCTGACCCGCTGCGAGCGCCGTGACTTGGAGTATTTCTTCGGCGTGAAGGGCTCGAACAAGCGGCAGCATGTCTTCACCATGAGCGTGGTCAACAACGCCAACCTCGCCTTCCCGATCGGGAGCGGCCAGGGCTACAACACTGGCCAGCAGCTGAATAGCGGCTCGCTGGTGGTGCCAGCTACTGCTAGCTTCGGGCTGGTGCGGCTTGACCAAGGCGAGGTCTCGTTCGTGGCCACGCCGCGCGACCGATACACGACCACCTTGCGGTTCAGGATCCTGAACCCGAACGTCTGCTAGGGACTAGAGCATGACTGCACAGACCGAGGTTCACGTTCACCACGGCGGGGCTCCCTTGCTGGGGACCGACGTCACTGGCGGAACCCTGCGCTTCAAGCGCGCAGACAACGACGTTCAAGACGCGACGAACCCCGTGCCGATCCCGGCAGCGGGGCTAGGCTATTCGTGGCGGAAGTCGTTCAGGCTGATCGCGCAAACGGCGCCCGACAACGAGATCAGCAACCTGCGATTCTACGCAGACGCGGGCTCGCTTGGCACAGGGCGCAGGGTGCTGTTCGCGCGGTCGGCTGCCTACGTCCAGGCCACGGTGGCGGACGAGACCACGCCGATCAGCGCGGTTGACTTGGCGACCAAGACTGCAGCCAGCCCGGAGCTTGTGCAGCCGGGCGTGCTGGCCGACAGCACCGACACCTATCCGCTGGCTGCAGGCGTGGCTTCGTCGCAGGACTACGTGCAGCTGCAGCTTGAGGTCGGCTCGACCGCGCAGGCGGGCACAGGTGGGAGTCTCGGCCTGCGGTATCGTTACGACGAGAGCTAGGAGGCGACCGTGCCGAAGAACCCGCTGACCATGACCGTTGACGTGACGCTGAGCCCGAGTGTCCGGTTGATCGAGCTAGCCAAGTCTGTCTTGGTGGACCCGCAAGACAGCGCGGCCGCAGCCGCCCTGGCCAGGCTGGTCCTTGAATCCGTGCGGCCAGAGGCCACGGCGCCACGTAGGTTCACCGCCGCGCTGCCGACCGACGTGCCCGAAACCTCAAGGCGCAGCGCGAGCGAGCCTGCGAACACCGACGAGTGGGAGCGCAAGATCCAGGCTGCGGAGTCGTCGCGCGCGGACAAATCATAGTGGACCAAGTTCGGTGGGCTGCGTTTCTCGCTGACTCAGAGAGACTGGTGCAAGGGTCGGGCCACGAGAACGGCTTGAGGGTCGTCCTTGAATCTGCCACTGCGATCATGCTCTGTGCGCCAGGGCTGCCGCCGCTCTACGCAGCTGGGCTCGGCAGCGTGAAGTGGACCACCGATCGCGAGTTCGGGTCGGGCGTTATGGTGCAGCGGTTCTGGGGGCTTGAGCCTGCGCCTGGTGCGCGCCTGTGGATCTGGCCAGACCCGACCATGATCGGGATAGGCGTCAGCGTCGAGGACGTGTTGCAGGCACGCGAGGCGCTGCACGGAGCGACCCGGTGAACATAGACAACGTCGTCCCCGCGCGCTTCTCACCAGGCGACACGGTGACCATTCTCGGCAACGCGTTCAGCCCGACATTCGGCGACAACTACGTCACGATTGACACGGTGCCCTGCGTGATCGCCAGCGAGAGCGACGTGGCGATCTCAGTAGACGTGCCGCTCGGGATCAGCGTTGACCAGTTCGTCGCGGTGCAGGTGCAGCGCAGCGACACGGGCGACAACACTGCGCGCAGCTTCTGGAGCAAGGGACCGCAGGCCGATCTGCTGACTGGCGTGCTGCAGCTGCCAGGGCAAGCACCAGGCACCCTAGAGGCGCTTGACCCGAACCCTGTGCTCGACACCCCGCAGGCGCAGGACTATGAGCGGTACGTCACGCACGCCGAGTACTTGATCCAAGAGATCGCCACGGTCAAGGGCGACGTGCTGACAAGCGACGGCGTGGTGGTAACCGCCGAGCCGGTTGGCGCGCCAGGCCAGGCACTTGAGGCGGCGCCTGCTGCGGGCAACGGCCTCGCGTGGGCGGCGGCGCCAGCGGTGCGGCTGACCCACAGCTGGGCGAAGCAGATCGACGCCTTCCTCGCGGCCAACGGCGCCATGGTCGCCAACGGCGAGACGGGTGACCAGAGCACCGTGAAGCCCGAGCACGCTGCTGCGGTGGCTGGCACCTGCGACGGGCTGACCGTGCTGGTGCAGAACTCGGTTGGCGGCGACACGCTGAACCAGGTGCAGCTGGCCGTGAACGGGATCGTGGTCTACGACAGCGGCGGCGGGCTCGGGCTGGTGGCCGGGCAGAGCCACAGCGCGAACCCCGTCGTAGCGGTGGTGGCAACCGACCGCCTGGCCTTGCGCGTGTTCAAGGCAGGGGTGGCCGGTGTCATGGACCTGCGCGGGAAAGCGAGCGTGGCCTAGTGCCAGCAGCGATCGAGAGTGTTACCCCCGGGCGTGGGCGCAGCGGCGCAGCCGTGAGCTTGCTTGGCTCGGGGTTCAGCGCCACGCCGGGGCAGAACGTGGTCACGGTCGGCGGCCTGCCTGCAGCGGTGACGGCCGACGCGGTTGCGCAGGTGGACGTGACGGTGCCCGGAGGCGTGGCGACCGACCAGCACCTCGAGGTGGTGCTGACCAACCTCGACGACGCAAGCACCTCAACCTGGTGGTGGTGGAGCAAGGCCACCGTGCTCGCGCTGGCGACTGCGGTGGTGCCGTTCAAGCAACCGTTCGTTGACGAGATCGACCGCGCCTTTCCAGACGACCCGCGCGTGGCGCTGGCCACGCAGTTCGAGCGGTGGGCTGCGAAGCTGGAGCTTGTGCCCAAGGACCTGCTGATCCTCAAGGGCGCGCTGTTCGCGGGATCCAGCGCGGGCGCGGTGCAGGTTGCACCTGGCCTGCTCGGCCAGGTGCTGTCCTCGCTGCCAAGCGGGGCGGCCTTCGCCACCAGGGCGCCAGTCACGCTGCAGTGGGGGCGCTTCCTAGCTGCCGCCACGGTGGCCGCCACGCTCATGGAGGCTGGCGCGCGCGACACCGAGGCGGTGGTGCAGGCAACCGAGGAAGTCGCAGTATTCGCTGGCGAGATCGTGTCGCTGAGTATCTTCGGCAGCGTGGCCGGGTTCAGCCGGGTCATGACGCTTGAGCTACTGGTCAACGGCGTGGTGGTTCAGACCTACCTCCCGCGCCAGGGGTTCGGCGTTGGGAACAACCAGTACGACACCTTCTTCCCTGGGACCGCCGTGGCGCAGGGCGACCGCATTGAGGTGAGAATCACGAAGCCAAACGCTGTCTCTGCGGGCAGCTGGCGCGCCATGGCGCAGGTGGTCTAGCGTGACCGTACAGGTAGACACCGTGACGCCGCGCCGAGCGCGAGGGAACAGCCAGTACACGATCGACGGCGCGGGCTACGACGCACTGATCGCGAACAATGACGTGGTGGTGGCGGGCAGCAGCGGGACCGTCGTCGCGGCGAGCCCGACCCAGATCACGTTCACGCTGCCGTTCCTGTTCAGCTTCGGGATCGTGCGCGGGGTCTTCGCGCCGTGCCAGGTGATCAACCTGGTGACCGGCGAGCGCGCCAACTTCTGGATCCGCGTGAAGCAGACGGTCGCCGAGGTGGCTGCACGGGTGCTGCTGAACGCGATCCCGGGTCCACTTGAGGTCATGGGTCCTGGCGAGGAGAAGCCGAGGATCATGGAGGCCAAGGACGCCGAGAGGTTGAGCACGCTGCTAGAGGCGTTCTTGGACTCGCTGCCGCCGTCAACGATCGTTGGCGGCACAGCGCCCGGCCTTGGGTCGCCAAGCGGACTAGCGGGCCAGGGCGCAGCCCTCGTGGCAGATCCTGCGGCTGCGGCTGGCCTGCGTTGGGACGGGGCGCAGTCGCACGCGCTCCCCTTCGGTGGGCTAGTCACGGTGGCCGCGACGTTGCTGGTGGCAGACGGCGACCAGGCCGCAGTCACGGCCGGTGATACAGAGCAGTGGGCGGCGGTGGGCGGCACGCTGAGCCTGCTGCACCTGCTGGTGCAGAGCGGTGGGCCGACGCTGGACCGGGCGCGCGTGCTGGTCAACGGGGCTGCGCTGTTCGACACAGGCGCTGGCCTTGGGATCGCAGCCCTCGGCGTGCTGCTGGTGAACCCTGCGCTGCTGCTGGTGGCCGGCGACCGGGTTCAGGTCGAGTGCACTGCCCTTGGAGGCAACGTCAACGTGGTCGGCGCCGTCGAGCTCTCGGTGACCTAGCGGGCACCTGGGCTCTCCCTCGGCGTGAGGTAGGATCTCGGCATGTTCGGAAGCCCGTCAGTCGCGGCCTGGGGAACGCCCGAATGGGGCACAGTGCTCCCCAAGGTCTCCCACCTGTTCCAAGTCGATAGCGTTGCCAAGGCGCTGGACGTTGACCGCCTGTGGGCTGTTGACGTGCTGGCCGCCCTGCTGGGCGTCGAGAGGTCAGCATTCGTTGACTCGGTCGTCCTTGGCACAGCAGCGCGCAGCTTCGCGGTTGACTTCTTGCCGCAGGCCATGGAGCCAACCGTCTGGAACAAGCTCGACGTCGCACCATACCTGCTGGTCGAGATCCAGCTTCCGGGCGGCACCGTGCGCGTAAGCGAGCGGTGTCGCACCGCGCTCGGTGCAGTCTGGGACGCGCGCCTCAAGTCAAGCGGGCAGATCCTGCGCACAATCGGCGCTGGCACCGACGACATGACCCTGGTGCTGGACGACACTGACACCGAAGGGCAAGCGCGATTCCGCGACCTGTTCACCGCCTCGGATCCTGAGGGCGCGCTCGTGCTGGTCTGGCTGGGCGCTGAGGGCCTGACCGACCAGCAGCACCTGCCGGTGTTCCAAGGCAAGCTCGAACACGTAGCGGGGTTCACCTACGCTGAGGTCACGCTGCGCGTGGTGCGCCGCGAGGCGGTCGAGGACCAGCTGCTCGGCCAGCTGGTAGACCAGCTGACCTTCCCGAGCGCACCGCCCGAGAGCGTTGGGCGCATGCTGCCTGTGGTCTTCGGCACGGTGGCCGCGAGCGAAGGGCTGGTGATCGACACCAACGCGGTGACCACGCTGCTGCGCAACCTCACCGACAGCAGCCTGATCGGCTCGGGCAACGCTGCCTTGCTCGCCGACATAGCAGGCTTCCCCATTGTGACCGCGCGCGTGCAGATCGGGGAGGAGCTGATCGACTACGCGATAATCGCAGGCACGGAGCTAGTAGGGCTCACGCGCGGGGTGGCTGGCACCACTGCCACCAGCCACCCGGCCGGGGCAGAGGTGAGCGAGGTCGGCCTGTTCGCGGTGCGGTTCGCTGGGCACCCACTGTCGGTGATCGAGAACGTGAAGCTGCTGCTGCCGACCGATCGACTTGGCGACCCGGTGCCGCAGCCGCTGTCGATCGACTACGCGACTGCGACCGCAACGTGGGACGCGCTGCCGCAGATCCGCGATCCACTGGCAACGAGCGTCTATCAGCGGGTGCACTTCGACCTGCCAGGACCTGCGAACACTGCAGGCGACCCGCAGTACAGCGCACGCGAGAACGCAGGCTATGAGGCGTTCAAGGTCTCGCGCGTCCCGGTCGGGACGAACCTCTCGCTGCTCACGCACGTTGACGGCCTCGGCGAGCCAGGCGATATCGAGGCCGTCTGGTTCGGCGTGATCTTCGACCCCGACAGCATTGCGCAGGGGTTCAGCTGGGCGGCGGCCGACATAGGTGGCAGCGGCGGCGACCGCTTCTGGCTGGTGCCAAGCGACCACCTTCCTGACGAGATCGCGCGCCGCGACGAGAAGACCGGCGACCGGATCTACGACGTGCCCGCACCGGCTGTGAACACCGTGGCTCCTAGCCCGCAGCCGTTCAGCCTCACGCCGAAGGTGGTGATTCACCCCGGAATCTGGGCCACGCAGAGCAATGCAAAGCGGGTCGTTGACGAGGACGCTGATACCTGCGCTGCGTACATGTTCATTGGAATCGGCGAGGCGCAAATCTTCGGGACTGCCGACGCCGAGTTCAAGGTGGACGACCAGCAGACCCTGCCGACCGACAGTGGCGCCACCGCCACCAGCGCCAAGATCGTGTTCATTGCGGGCTGGGACCTGACGCCGTTCACCAGCAGCTTTGAGCTTTGGCTCGAAGGGCCGAACGGTGAGATCGCTGGCACGCGATTCCGCGCGTGCGACGCCAACCCGCCCGCCGCCTGCGTCGGCCTGATCCGTGGGAAGAAGCGATTCGAGCACCCGATAGACCCTGCAATCGTCGGCGTGATCAAGGACGTTCGTTGGGTCGTGCACCCGCAACTCGGCGTGAGCAACGGGCTCTGGGTCGGGTGCGAGCTTTTCATTGAAGGTGAGGTGTCGCCAGCTGCGCCCGTGATCAACATAGTTCAGGACACGCGCGGCAGCGTGACGAACTACTTCGAGGTCACGCACCTGCTGCCTTCAGCCGCTCGCCCGGGCGGGCCGGTGCTTGACTGGAGTTGGTTCGGCAACTTCCTCACGGGTGGCGTGGCCAACCTGAGCACCGCGTTTGCGGGCGACCCCGAAGGGCTGAAGGTGATAGAGACCTTCTACGTGGTGAAGCACCGCCCGTTCACGCAAGCGAACACGCGAGAGCCGCGCGTGTTCGCTGACGTGGTGGGACAGGTGCCTGGCGGGCAGCCAACCGAGATAGCGCGCGCCCTCGTCGTGCAGCCGCAGCCGCTCGGGCTAGGGCTCGGCGCTGCGCGCGTTGAGGCCGGGAGCTACCAGGCCGCGCAGGTCACGCTCGACGCCGACTCGGTGCGTGCTGACTTCACGGTCTACAACCAGGTGTCGGTGCTCCAGCTGCTGCAGCAGCTGGCGGCCGAGACCGACTGCCGCGAGACGTGGGACGACCAGGCCAGGCACCGGATCACTCGCCGGCCGCGCGCTGGCACCAGCCTGCCAACGGTGGCCTCGTTCGGTGACTGCGATCTCATGCAGGACAAGCGGCTCACGCTTACGCGAAGCTCGGTGGCGTTGCTGGTCAACCGGCTCGAGGTGCGCTGGCGGATCTACGCGCCAAGCGGGCTCACCAGCGCGGCCGTGCGGCTGGACGACGGGCCAAGCCAGACCAACCTGAACTTCGGGATCCAGGCACAGCAGCTTGACCTGGTGTTGCTAGCCAGCAACACGGCGGCGCAGCTGGTCGCACAGCGCAAGCTGGAGCGCCAGGCGCTGCCACGCTGGATCGTGGAGCTTGACGCGCCACCGTTCGCGTTGAACCTGCAGCGGGGCGACCTCGTTACGCTGGCCGCTCGCGACTTCTCGTTCGAGGTTGGCGAGGTGACCCAAGTGAACTTCACGCCGAATGGCTTCCGCCGCGTGTCTTTGCAGATCGCGGTCTGGAAGGTCTAGGAGAGAACATGCCGACCGGAGCAGCCCACCGATTCAGCGACCTACTGGACGCAGCCAACCTCGGCGAGGACGAGTTGAACTCGCTCGACACTGGGGCCAACGTCTACACCCTCGGGCCAGGCAGCCTCAACGTCGCGGTCAGCCCCGGCCGCTACACGACCAGCGGCGGGATCATTGACTTCGCCGGTGCGCCTTCGCTGGCGCTGGCGCCTAGCGCGGTCAACCAGCAGATCTATCTCACGGTGCCTGGCAACGTGCTCACGGTCGGCCCGTTCCCTGGCGGCGAGCACTTGCCGCTGGCCGAGTGCGACACAAGCGGCGTCGAGGTGATCGCTGTTCGCGACAAGCGACCGCGCATGACCAGCGCGCTGAGCCCCACCGCGCCCGGCGACGTGAACGGACCAGCGTCGTCCTTGGCCAACGAACTCGCCGTGTTCAACGGCGTCACGGGAAAGCTGCTGCAGGGCGGGTCAGGCGTGACCAACACCGGTCCGGGCGCGCTCAACGGGCGCGTGCTGGTAGCGGACGGCGCCAAGCTGGACGGGATCGCGACGGGCGCTCAGGTCAACGCGGCCAACGCCACTGACGGTGAGGTGACTACCGGCACCGAGGTCGCTAAG
>Ga0307377_10008114_pt1 | contig 10713 bp, 15 predicted proteins | sample TR3MG_FD_202535 | JGI IMG/M metagenome (GOLD analysis project Ga0307377, IMG submission 202535) | Soil microbial communities from Risofladan, Vaasa, Finland - TR-3 | ecosystem: Environmental > Terrestrial > Soil > Coastal area > Acid sulfate soil | place: Finland: Risofladan, Vaasa | collected... | reverse complement strand
ATGCCCATGCGGCGAACCGATGGTAGGCAGGGTCTCCTGAATTCCTCGATCTACTACTCCATGTAAAGGCCATGTTTTGGACAAAGGCAGCACCAGCCATTATAGACAAATCTCTTAACATTGTCAAATCCATTTGTTCTCTTTTCTTTAATCGGGTTCGACATACCTAACAAAATGAACTGTTATCTGATGTCTTGATGGGATGAATCCGCATAGTAAATTTTCAAGATTCTCACTCATATAATCAGCAGGGCAACCTCCTTTATCGCGCGCCTGTCTATGCGCCCTCCATCTTTCGAACCATTCCTTCCAGGTAAGAGTATATCGAACCATCGACCAAGTTTTAGAGTCCAGTGTTCGCAACTCTTCAAAGGTTCTCTTTAACAAGCTTCCGTTCGCCATTTGTTATTTCCTTTCTTGTCAACTCCTTGCCGCAATCCTCGCAATAAAACATATCTTTTTTCAAAGAGAGTTCCAAAAATATTTCACAATGTAAACTTTCTATTAATGATTTGTTTGTACTTCCACCGTTCCAACCTCAGTAGGTCTGACTTGGATCGTTCTTTTTTCTTTAACGGAGGTGAATTTGTTCGGCTTCTTATTAAAGCCTTTTGTCTGGCCCTGTCTTTGTTCTTCTTTTTCATATCTCTTCTCCTTTAATTGCATTTGCTTTTTGGAGTGCCTCGGCTTCTTTGTTGGACCTACCTAATTTTTTGTAGGTCTGACTGAGCTTCACCCATACTTCGTAATCAGCGGGGAACTTTTCAAGATACTTTTCATAGTTGATTATACCCTCGTTGAAATCACTCATGCCACAAAGCGTATCACCAAGAACAGCAAAGAAAGAATCGAACGCATGGGTTTGATCCATGGCGCTTAAAATTGAAGTGATACCCTCATATGTTTTGCCTGCGTAAATCTGAACCTGTCCCATCTCAAATAAGTATCTTGGTTCATCGTCATTATTACTGACTAATTTTTTATACATTTCTAATGATTTGTCATACTCCTTGGTATGAAAGTAAACAGATGCCAGACCCCACTGAACAACATCAATATTGGGCTGCAAGTCGTGGGCCTTTTCTAACATTTCTTTTGCGGTATCAAACTTCTTTTCTTCTCTCCCTATTTTCTGTGCGTCACAAATTAATTGAATGCTGTCAATATAATCTGTTTGGTCTGCTGATTTTTCTGCTTCTTCGACTGCTTTGTCCCTCATCCTAATGGCCCGCCAATAAACATTCTGGGCAATTGCATAGTCATTGGAGTTAAATGTTTCCGTCTCTTCAAGATCGATAATTCTTCCTGCTTCGAGCATTGGCCTTGCGAAGTTCCCAACCTCGAAATATTTTTCTGCATCATGTATATCAGGATCAGGTTCTGGCTTAGTTGAAAACAAATACTTCGGGTCATTTTTTAAGGCAGCATTTCGGAGGATCGCCAATACTTCTTTGTATGTTTTCTTTAATGATTTACTTGCATCGACAGCAGCGGTTAAAATGATAAGGTTCTTTTCAATTCCAATCTTGAGATTCTCTTGATTTTCTTTTCCGTCAATTTCCTCGAGGGAATCTTTTACTTTAACATTTAATGCATGTCCTCGTATCTTTCGGTCCGCTCCATAAATTGAGAGACTAACGATGGGCATCAGCTTACTTTCCTCGTGTGCTCTCAAACTGTGCTTTGTATTTTTAGACAGGATAGTAAGGAACCTTATTTTCTTTTTCTCGGTCCATCTCTTACCATTTAAATAGGGGAGTAATTTTTTATTAGCTCCCAAGGCCTTGCCACCATTAAAAATTATTTTATTCAAAATCTCTATTTCGTTTTGCAAAAGGGGAACACACTTCTTGATTAATGGAACCGCCTCTTCACACTCAGAAAGTAATGGTTCTAATTTTTCTTTTTTGTCGGTAATCGATTCTTGACAATACTCTTTAAGTGCCTTGCTTAAGCTCATCCTGATAGTACCAGGGATATGGCATCCACCTTCCGTCGCATTAATAACTTCCAAGTCCGGAAGAGTTTTAGTAAATCTTTCAAAGGAGGTGATAAAAGAAGAAAGGCCAACATTTGTTTTGACTGCTTTCATAAAATAGCCTTCAACTTCAATCGGAGCTCCCATGGAATATTCTTTTCCATGTAGGTGACATCTTGGATCTTGCACTTCCCATTGCATTGTGCCATCGGTATCTGTTTTTAAAATCCCTCTTGAATCAGCTTGAGGAAAATGACTTTGCTCGTCTTCGTATGCTAAGTCCTGACCGATCATTATCAACGGATCACAACCCAAGTGCACACCAAGACCAAAACACATATGGGCTACACTACCGCCCTGCAATAAAGATCCTTTGTTGGAAAGCAACTTATGGACTCGATCGTCGTGGGCCGGCAGGGTTGAAACAAAAACAGAAGTCGTAACAAAAACCGGACCTTTCCACCTCTTTAATAGTTCGGCATAGGATTGATTCAAGGCGACAAGCGGGACTCCGGTTTCCATTAATCCTTCGTAGTGAGTTAGATTTACTTCACCAAAGTCAACGGAACAAATAAAGTCAGGAGTTATACCATAGGAAAGCAATGGTCTTAATGCTTGACCACAGGCAATGATAATTGCTTTGTTTTTATTTTTTATCAGATAGTGTATATTTTTTCTAAGTGATGGTCCGGTAGAAACTAGAATGGCTGGATGGCCTTTGTATAGACCTTCAAGTTCAGACACACCTCTTCGATGAATAGTATAAGGAAGATTTGCAATGTCATTGTCCGCTATCTGTTTGCCCGCGCTGGAAATGGTTCCGATATTGCACCGGACCTGATTAAGTAAATTGATAGAGGCAAAAGAAATTTCTGCGTAGATAGGATTTTTAATTGTATAGCCTTCGATGAAAATCATCCAGTCATCAACAACATATTTCTCATTCATGAACTCAACTGAAAAAGCTACATCATCAACTGTCGGGGCAAGGATAATTTTCTTGTCAAGGATATATTCTGAAAAATCACATTCCGACAAAGCAAGTTTTAGTATTCCGGCATCGGGTTCCACTACAAGAAACTTATGTTTGTCATCGGCTATCTCAAGCGCAGCATGGAGATGAAATCCAAGGCCCAGCCCTATTATCATAGTGGCGGCCGAACTATTAAATTCAGCGTCCTCCAGTCGTTTCTTGATCTCTTCCGACCATCCTCCCATCCGATAAAGTGATTGCTTCTCTACTCCGTGAGTAATAAGCAGATTCGAAGTACCATCCTCACTTTTAATTGGGGTCGCCCAAGCGGGAGTAGTAGCTTCTTTAATCAGGTCGATGTACTCGGGCATTAGAATTTTATCAAGGGCTTCAATATTTTTTTGAAATGTTTTATTCATCAGTCCCCCATGCCTGTAATGGCGGCATCAATTGCTTCGCGAATTGTATTATGCCATTTATCCGCTTCAAGAAAGAATGTCGTCTGGATATCTTCCGGCTCGTCAGACAGAGGTAAATTTTGAAACCCATCGCAAACACAAGCCCAGTGCCCAGCATCGTCCGATACCAGAGCATATCCGCCCGTTCCCTCCAACCAGTCAAGTCTTTTTTTATCGTCCATGTTCATCCTTTCATGCATCTTAGTTCGGCAAGCTTTTCGGCATACCCATAAAGGTGTAAACCTTTCGACTCAACAATAAACTCTCCTTGATCAACTCCAATCTCACCAGCCATGTATTTATGTAGGGCTTCTATCCCCGCAAGGTTCGCTGGCAATCCACCCCATAAATCCCATGACCGAAAGTAAATAAAAAAGTGCAAACAACCATCTTGAATACGGGTATCAATATGTCTCAAGCAGGGAGGGTCACTTAATAATATGTCTGACGGTTGGGCTATTTGTAAAACCATTTGATTGTTACGATGTCCATGATGTTTGTAAGTATTTATTACTTCTTGAATTTGGTCAAGATTTGGTTCCCAGGATTGATAAAATTTAGTCAATGCTAAATTTCTCAACCCTCTTCGTAATCTTTCACCGTAGGTGTATTGTTCACTTGATTGTTTTGTATCCGTCATAATGTATTCGATATAGGATCTTTCATATCCTTCGCCGCCATAAACATATTTAAACTCAACTGGATTTGGTATACCTAACGATGCATTGATTTGTGGCAAAATTTCAGGAGTACCAGAACCAAAAGAAGGGTCTAAAACATGACCGATAAAATAATCATACTCGAGTCTTGTCTGTCCTTCGTATGATCCTTTGTCGATTACAAATCTTCTGCCATTCTCAAGGATGTCATTAACTGCTTGGAACCATAGATCAGGCAAATCCCTTGCAATAATTTTATGAATTTTTAGTTTACTCATCTTCTCCCCTTCCCCAGTAATCATCAATCGTATTTTGATGATACCCAAAAGCTAACACTGCTCCTTCGATAAGTGTCATCAGGTCGTCTATAGCCAAGTCGTCGGATGGTTCTTCAACCGTTACGGTTCGATATCCCTTCTCGGTTGATGTTGGTGCTATTGTAATTTTCATGTCTCCTCCTTGGTTAGCCATAACTTACAAAATTCAATTGCCTTTTCTCTTAAGTCTTTTTTCTCACCATTGTTTTTAATTATGATGTCGTAGTTAAATCCTTCTACACCTTGATCTCCAGTATTGTTCGGAACCGGTAGACCATCTCGTTTAATTAATACTGATAGAAATCTGTCAGGGAATTTATCTTTTATTTTTTGGATCTCCGTCGATTCTCTAACATGCAAAAACCCAACGGTCGGTCGAATATTTTTTGGTAATCCATGAGCAAGATTAACAATCTCAAGAAAGGGACCATCGTTATACCTTGTCCACGCATCTTTCATCTCACTCCATAATGCTCTTTCTTTATCTCCTTTTTTATTTTTTTCGTTAGCCCCGAAAAAATAAGCGGCAGTTTTAACTGTATCAACTGTGCTGTGTTCCATTATACGACCCTTGAAATACTTCGAGACATATTTAACAAATAAATTTTTACCACTCGCGGCAACTCCATTTATCACAATTAAGTCTCTCAATTTACTTACCCCCTTCTCCTTTTATACTTAGCGGGTTTTTCTTCTGGTTCATTCTTCTTGACTCCAGATCCACAAGGATAATAGACGCCATTGGCGACTAAGTATTGAGCCCTCTCTGCTTCAGATGCTTTTACAAACCATCTGAAAAGACTACATTTGTCTTTGCAGATATTATCACTGACACAACATGTAAGATGAGCCCATACTCCGCCGTCTGGAAATTGTCTTTTGTGCCCACAATGCTCGGGCGGATTCAGTAACCCGCCCCCTACATTTTGCATCAATTTTCTTTTTCTTTTTATCACTTCCAGTATCCTTGTTTCTTTCGTATCGTTGGTTTAAAAGCACTTGGCAAAAGTATAGTTCCAATTATTTCCATGCATTTTTTATCTTGCCAGAGATCTAATTTAAAATATGAATCTTCTGACATCCACTTAAACATATTTGAATCCTGTGACCAGACCCTTCCGGTTACAAGTACTAGTAAAAAATTTATTAACTTGTCATCCATTAAAAAAGACTTATAAAAAATACATCAAGAAAAAAAGCACCACTGTCTCTGTCCCATCCCATGCCAAACAAGCTACCACAATGATTTTCTGTTTCGATGGTTAAGAATTCTACCATTGTTGATGAACCAAATTCTAAGTTAAACAAAGTAATTATCATCGTAATTTTCCTTTATCTTATTATAATGAAAAGTTTACGAAAAATTATTGACTCAGTTGCCTTGATACCTTTCCGATCTCTTTATCACAGGAATCAATCTGCCCCATAATGGCCTTAGCCTTTTCTCTGTCCCCTTTAAAAGCGAGTCCGACCAAATCCATCCAATTAACATTGTTCTTGGATCTGATTGCTTGCATTTTGTTAATTAATATTTCGTCTTCATCTTCATTTATTTTTTCATCTTCCGTCACTCCATCCCATTGCCATTCCTTACACAACAGGAGTTCTTTATAAACTGATCTAAGCAAAGCAAAAACTAATACGTTAACAAATCTTCCATCTATAAATTGCCCTTCTCTAAAACATCCTTCCTGCCTGAACCCAAGTTTATAAAATACTTTTTGCATTCCAATGTTCAAGGCGGAAGTTCCAGACCAGATTCTATTGAGTCCAAAAGTATCGAACCCGTGTTTAATAATACATCTGCTGGCCCAAGTCATTATACCATTACCCCAATACTTTGTCTCTCCAATGACACAAGCTAACTCGGCAGACCGATTAAACAAGTTGATACTTTGGAGAGAAACATTACCAATGTGCTGGACTAAACCTTTACTTGGTATAGAAATGATCGCCCATATAAGTCGACTTTTATCTTTTAAAAATTCATTAATGTCTGTTGTTGGATCATAGGGGAATAAACCATGAGAATTAAACTTCGTTACTTTTGGATTGTTGAACCAGTGTCTATAATGACTTTGAATGTCTGGATTGTTAATGGCTTCAGACAAAGGAACTAAATTAATTTCTCTATAAGTAAGTTCTTCATTGCTTACTGCTAATAAATCCGAGTCATCAATAAGTGTTGAAAAAGTTTTCATAATGGTCTCCGTTTATATGAAGGATAGTTCTAAGAATCTTTCAAGAAATAATAACTTGGCCTCTGCCGGGGGATAAAAATTAATAGTGCATCTAAGAGGAGGTTCGGTAATAGAACCCCATTGATACAAGTCAGGATACCTCATCGTTTGTTCTTTCTCATCATTTAAAATCGCATTGTCTATTTTTTTAACTTCTACTGGCATTGGATATGGAGCCAACCCATACTTAATTGCAATGACATCCATTATTTTATTTTCCATAGCTTTAAACTTTGGGAGGCTATGTTTTATTGGACTAGCAAGATCACACATGTAGGCTTCAGCAGCATCGTGCATAAGCCCCCATAGTTTAAAAGGGTGGGGAAGATAATCGGAAACTATCAATGAGTGTTCAGCTACCGAGTAAAACTTTTTAGTATGTCCTGTATACCTACACTGTTGCGATAATGAATGGGCAATATCCAAGATAGAGATGTCGTTCTGTTTTATATTATGAGGCCAGAATAATCGGCTGTATAGTTGCATATAATTGTTATCCATTAAGGATCTCCTTAATTTTTAAAATGCTGTCTGTAAAATCTGGATTTCTTTTATCGCTAAACAATGTTTGTGTTAGTCCTGTCTGTTCTTCGCTCAAGCTTCCTTGCGGGTAAATCACGTATCCGTTTTTATAACTTATTGTTCGTTTACTTTCTTCTTGATTGATTAACATTTCATGCATTTTTTCTCCCGGCCTCAACCCAATAATTCTCCAGTCTTTTCTTGTTGAGTTTGTCGCCGCCTCCATAAATGTTTTCAATGAGCACGCGACCATCTTTGGGATATAAACATTTCCCGAAGTCATATTATTAGCTACATTTAAAATAAAGTTCGCAACCTTGGATAAAGGAATCCAGAATCTGGTCATACGCAGATCGGTAATAGGAATTTTTTCGTTACTATGTAGTAGCTTAATCATATCGAGAATAGAACCGCGGGAACCAATTACGTTCCCATATCTAACGACAGAAAATTTAGTGCCGTGGCCACCACTATAAACACTTCCTCTAAGCCATAATTTTTCTGCACACATCTTTGACGCGCCGTATAAATTAATTGGTTCTACTGACTTGTCTGTAGAAAGAAAGACTGCCTTACCAACATCGCAGTGGATACAGGCCCGCATTACATTTTCGGTTCCATAAACATTGGTCTGGATGAACTCGAGGGGATTGCTCTCGGCAACCGGAACATGTTTTAATGCTGCGGTATGAAAAACGCGGTCTACTCTTTTAAGAACTTCAGTTAGTCTCCGATAGTCACGGATGTCGCCAACGATATAGGCAATGGGAATAGGGGAATCTGCAAATTCAATTTGCATATCGTGTTGCTTCAGTTCATCCCGGCTGTAGATCCTGATTCCTCTTACGTGCCTTGGGTCTGCTATAAGGCGTCTTACAAGCTGTTTACCAAGCGATCCTGTCCCACCCGTAATGAGATATTCAATCTTATCTGACATGCTCATATTCTCCCGTAGCTTTGTTGTAATAAATGAAAAACCTTTCCTTTGATACTGGCGGGCGTTCGCCTTTGTATTCTCCCCTGCTTCTCTATAAAATCATTGACTTGATCTTTTAAATAAAGTTCTTCTTCTCCTCCCCAGTTACCGTTCATAGGGGAACGTTTGTTCAAAATCCCCGTTTTCGGCAAAGGTTTCTTCAGACCTTTACAATCTTCCACTTCTATTTTTACATGGTCAAGAATTTCTTTAGTGGGGTCGTGCTGAAACACGACTTGAGGCAGAGGTCTAAACTCTTCCCATTTAATATCTTTAGTGTCAGCGTCAAGTCGCTTCTGAATTTCTTGGATCACCCACGCTCTCCCTACCAGCCGGCGATTGTTAATTTGGATTTGCATTTCGTCATTAACTAATCGCCTTACCCATTTTTCAATAGCACTGTCAGTCATTTCCGTTCTCCTTTTTTCTAAATTCTTTCATTGGTCTCATACCATCAGTCGGGTCAACTCTTAATTCAAGATCTTTTCGATCCGGCCTGTCACTAAAATTATCCATAAGTGGGTCGACTGATTCAAGGCTTTTCATTTCATGGCAGGTTTCGATTACATTTTTAAGTCGATGCAAATTCCAACAATGGCCGTGCTTTGATTCTGCTCCTACCCCATCGTTTAAATCAACATGGCATTCAAATATTGTAGCTCCTAATGAAAGCGCAGAATAAATAACTGATGGCTTGGTGGTATGGTCTGAATAACCAATATTTTTGTATGAGTTATTTTTAAATGTTTGAACTATCAACCCGAGAATATCCATACGGCAGTCTTCTATTTTCGTTGGGTACATACTTACACAATGGAAGATACAGTCATCAGGCGTCGGCCACATCATCTTCGCCACATGGTAAACTTCAAGCACATCACACATCCCGGTTGAAAGAAAGAGAGGTTTAGAAGTTCTTTTACATGTAGTTATTAAATCTTTCCACATACATTCATAACTTGCTATTTTTAAAAAGTCAACAGACAAAGATATGTCCGTAACTAAATCGACATCAAAAACAGAACAACCAAATCCAATTTTCATTTCTTTGCAATATTCGGATACCGCTTCTATCATTTCAAAAGTAGCCTGACCTTTTCTTGCCGCCTCTCTCCTCTCTGGAAATTCGGGCGACCATAAAGTTTCGGGATCGTAGTATTGTAATTTAATTGCATCGCAGCCAGCAAGTTTTGCTCCTTTAATTAATTGCCGCAATCGATAAGTACTGTTGTTGTGATTGCTTCCAATCTCGGCAATGAAAAATACCTTTTGATTTTTTGGTGCGTATGGAAATGCTCTCATCTCAACTCCTCTCTATAATCCCATACTTTATTAAACGCCTCTCCGATATCGACCATATCATCCCTGCTACTATTAGGAGCATGATACAAAGTTAAAAATAATTTTTCTTTCCAAAGTTCTTCTACGATCGGTAAAGATATTGGTTCTTGTTTGCTTCGCCACGGCATCTTATAAATGGGAGTGATATAACCACAACCGATCTGAACCCCCTCCCCATCTCTCCCTGTTCGGGGAGTTAGTTCTGCCTTGACTGCTTCTATGTATTGGTTTCTGGTGATTCCTTCTGAGTAAGCTTCTTCCCACAAATAAGGAGCGACATAAAAAGTATGAGTACAGGGGACTCGAGTTATTGGAATACTAATTGGCGGTATCTCGAGCAGACTGTTGTCCAGCACAGCAACATTTGCTTTTCTGATTTCAATATTGGTACTTAATTTTTTTAGCTGGCACCTTGCAACGGCTGCTTGAAACTCTGTCATCCTGAGGTTGAGGCCAATCATATCAAGTTTACTATCCGGAATTTTTTTTACTTGAGAGAAATCATTGATAACCGATTCGGCATGGTTCATTATCAACCGGCAACGCATATTCAATTCATGGTCTTTACAGATGATCATCCCACCTTCACCGCAGGTCATGTGCTTGCCAAAGTTCAAAGAGAAAACACCAATGTCTGCAATTGTTCCTGACATCTGATGATAGTACATTGAACCGGGAGCTTGAGCTGTATCGCTAATCAAGTATATTTTGTGGCCGTAATGTTCTTCAGCTAAACTAATCAAGTTCATTAAATAATTATAGTCGGCGGGCTGACCAAAAATATCAACAGCAATTATCGCTTTTGTTTTTTCATTAATCAGTTCCCTAACCTGAATGTCCAATGGATTAATACAAAAACCAAGTGACTCCACATCGGCAAAAACAGGAGTGGCTCCAAACCATAAAGGAATAGTTGCACTGCATGTCATTGAATAAGGGCTAACAATAACTTCATCTCCGGGCTTTAATCCTATAGCAGCACACGCTATGAAAAGACCGCTTGTGGCGCTGTTACAAGCTACTGACGAGCCGTTCTCCACCTCAAAGGCATTACTCCATTCATATTCTAATGCCTGTATCTCTGGTCCTCCTTGGAAGTGCGGGCCTCTATTGGCTCGATAACCAGACGGCCGACCGGCATGGGCCACTCTCAACAAGGCTTCGTCTTCATTTATATCCATGGTATTTTGATCTGGGAAAAGAGAAGTCCTTACCTTGCATCCTCCATTGATGGCCAATTTCATTTCTT
>Ga0307377_10008113_pt1 | contig 10713 bp, 15 predicted proteins | sample TR3MG_FD_202535 | JGI IMG/M metagenome (GOLD analysis project Ga0307377, IMG submission 202535) | Soil microbial communities from Risofladan, Vaasa, Finland - TR-3 | ecosystem: Environmental > Terrestrial > Soil > Coastal area > Acid sulfate soil | place: Finland: Risofladan, Vaasa | collected... | reverse complement strand
ATTAGGAAAAATTTTAAGATGGTAAATATTTTATGATTATAATATTCGTTCGTAATAAAATATTTAGTAAGTGGTTAAAAGTGAAGCTGCCTAAAGAACTTAGAGAAAAAGGTGACCTAAGCGCTATCGCAAGCAAAGCTAAAAACTGTTCTATCAAAGGTTGTAAAGAAATTGCGATAAGATCGCTCTCGGAAAATAAATGGAAGTCGTACGTAGAGAAAGCGGAATTAAAATACATAGAGAATAAGCAACACAAAATTTATCTTTGTAAATTACATTATAAAGACGCTAATAAGTATAGAAAATCCCAAGAAAAAGTATACCAAAAGAAAGGATTTTTAGAGAATTCCGTTGCGTCAGGTAAGGGAAAGCGCTGGGACTAACTTTTTTTGTAACAAATCAAGGAATGATATTCATCTGATTGTAAAGGGAATTAATAATAAGATACTCACCACCCACAAGCCCTATTGTTAATAGTGATAATGCAATTATAAAAATTATAAAACTTATTAGCTTTTTTCTCATAATTATCAGTTGCAATAATATTAGAAACAAATTAAAAATTTAGGTTTAGATTACTTCGTAAGATCTTCTAATGTCTTGATCTTAAGATCGATCTTTTTAACTTTTATCTCAAATTCCTTGTTTTTTGCTTCATAAGCTTCTTCAGAAATTTCTTTTGCTGAAAATCTTCCTTTGTTAAGATTTTTTTCCGCATGAATTTCAACTTTTTCGATTTTTAGTTCTTTAATCCAAAGTTTCATACCTACTACTAAATCCTCTCTCTCAGAATCGAGATTCGCTTTTTCTTCTTTATATTTTTCTCGTAATTTTTCAAAAGAATCTTTATCCACTTTATGAAGTTTAAATTCCTTTGAGAGGTTCTTCAATTGATAAATTTTCTTATCTATATCGTCTTGAATTCTCTGGACTATAAAGGGTTTATCCATCTTTGACTCTAATTCGCTCTCTTTCTGTTTTAGCTCTGATATTAAAGTCTTTATTGCAGTAACTTTTATGTTAATCGATTTATTATATTCTTCATCTACATCATATCGGGGATCTTTTATTTCTTTTTGAATTTCCTTTAGTTTACCAACTAAGATTTCTTTATTTAATTTAATATCGTTGTATTCAATGTTTAAAACCATCTGTTCTTTTACTTCAAACGGGAGAGGTTTCTCAACCCGTTCCTCCTCATCTTTTTTTTTCTTTTTCGCTTTTTTATCCGGTTTTTCAGATAAGTCTTCGTCCTCTTCCTCTGCAAAACTTTCTTCTACGATTTCTTTCTTGGGTGTTTTCTTATCCTTAATCAATTCTTTAGCTTTCGCAACTTCTGTTTTTTCTGATTTTTTAACACCTGCTAACACTGGTTTCCCACAGATAATACAAAATTGATCCTCGCTTTTTAGAGGATTTCCGCAATAGACGCAATATTTTGCCATAAAACTTCTCACTTTTCGGTATGTATTAAAACAAGATATAATAAAAAGATATTACATTTGTAATTAAATTTTATTGGAGTCCAATAATTAAAATCGATACCAGCTTTAATATTGCGGATTTATCTTTTAATACTTTTTATATGAAAAAATATTAATTTATAAAAATAAAAAGATGGAGATGAAAAATCTCAGTTTCATGGATTTAGTTCAAATAGACATCTTATGTTGGAAATAAGTGTTTCCTGCGACCTTCTGTTTTCACGAATATCAAATGATTTTTCAAAAGTTTGTCAATATGGTATTTTACTGAGTTTCTCTTCAAATTTAGTCGATGGGCAATTTTACTTGAATAAATCCCTGGTTGAGCTTCAATCAAATCCAAGATTTTTGTACTCTGTTTTGACCTAAGAAGAGACTTTTTGGAATCTGTGTTTTGATCTTCATAATCAATTGGATAAAATATTGAATATTGTCCTAATTTTTCCTTTCTTATAATATTGAATTGAATTAACACAGATAAATGCCATTGTAATTGCCCCCTATGTATTTTGCATTTTCTAAGGAGATCGTTATGGTGAATTCCTGGTTCTTTAAGAATTGTATCTATTATTTTCTTACGAATTTCACTTTCAAAAATCTTATCAAACGATAAATTGTGGTTTTGGTAAATTTGAGCCCTTCTTTTTTTACAGTAATATTTGTAGTCATTTAGAGAAAGAACAGCGGCAATAGAGACGATAAATATCAAAGATGACGATACTACAATTATGAGAATTAGAATGAAATTTGGATTAAGCAAAACAAATACTATATCAAACTCATGTTGATCGTCCTCAATTGGATAACCTAATTCTATTAAATTTTGATATAAATTTATTAATATAACTAAAAGTACAGATATTAGGGTGATTGGAAATAAAAGAAAGTATTTAATTTTGGAAATTAAATTGGGATTCATCGGTTTTTTATTTTTTTTTAGCTCATATTCAATATTTTAATGTATTGATACTTACATAAAATTTTAGGTATTAACCATTCTGAAAGGCACTCCAAAAAAAGTATCATTACCAATTATTTCCAATATTTCTATTTGTTGATCGATTGTGCAATAATATATAACTAATTCCCCCTTCCCTTCACACCTCTCTTCCAAGTATACATCAATACAATCAGGATGAATATTTTCAATAGCATCAATAACATCCTGATGATCATCTATAATTTGTCGTGCTGTTTCTATATCTGGAAGCGTTTCGCAAGGGTGATAGCTACTATAAAAAAAGGTTTTAAATATATCAGAAGCGACAAGAATTAGAGGAATTGCCAGAATAGAAATAACAACGACTAGTATTATAATTAAACCAATTAACTTTTTTCTCTCTATGATTCTTTTAGAGCCACCATTATTTTGATTATTAAATACACTTTTTCGCATGGGTTCTGTTTATCTATTGCTATCTTATAGTAAGAAATAAACCTATGTGATTTTTAAATGAATTGGTCCACCTTTAGAACAATTAACAAGTAATGTTTTCCCATAATTTTTAACATTTTGTAAAGATTTCTTGGCATATTTTGTAAACTTTTCTTATCAAGAATGTATATATTATTTAATAAAATATAAAAAATTTTATCTACTAAAAGTTGTAGAACCTCCAAGAGAAGCTAAATCGATGTTTAAGTAGTATCGTTCGTCTAAAAACAATACCCAATCGTTATGATTTGCAAACCTATACAATAAGTTAATTTGTTTCTCTTTCATAAATGATTCCATAAGAGTTCTTATGTAAAAAGCTTTAAAATTACGATTTATCTTTTAGTATTTTTTATATTAAAAAATATTAACTTTAAATAACTATTAAATCACATTATAGATTTATTTGGTTTTGACTTGTTGTTCAGATGTTAGAAATTGAGAAGAAAGTGCCTATTCATTTAGGTTTATTTGGGCACATAGATAGCGGTAAAACTGCGGTCGCTTCTGTGCTAAGTGAAATAATTTCAACTGCAGGAATTGATGCACATCCACAGAGTAAAGAGAGGGGAATTACTATAGACCTGGGATTTACCAGTTTCATTCTAGACGATTATTTAATAACTTTAGTTGATGGACCAGGACACGCCGATCTAATTAAAATATCCGCAGCTTCAGTAGAAATAATAGATTGTGCTTTAATAGTAATTGACATCAATAAGGGGCCTCAGATTCAAACCGGAGAACATCTTATAATGATTGATTCACTCAACATAAAAGATGTTATCGTTATACTAAATAAAGCTGATCTATTCAAGGGAGATATTGATAGTGAAGTTGAAAAAATAAGAAATTTTTTTAAATCTACTTCTTATGGCTCAGAAATACCCATTTATATAGTTTCAGCTAAAGAACAGAGTGGATTTGAGGATTTAAAATTAGGGATTTTGGAGAAAATCAAGAGATTAAACATTAACAGGGACTATGAAGGTAGCGTAATAATCCCAATAGATCATCATTTTTCAATAAAGGGACGAGGAGCGATAATAACTGGGACAATATTAAAAGGGAAATTGGATATTAATCAGATTTTAGATGTTATACCAGTTAACACATCAGGTAGGGTGAAGTCTATTCAAACTTTTCATCAGGAAGTTGGATCTGCTAAAGCAGGAGATAGGGTTGGAATTAATCTAAAGGGATTAGATATTAAAAAAGTATACCGTGGTTGTTATGCTACAACTAATAAGAATTCGTTCGAGTTAGGCGATTTAGTCGAAGTTCGAGTGAATCAGAATAAATTATTTAAACCTGTTACCCATTTTGGTACCCAAGTTCATGTAACAATAGGTATGTTCACATTAACGGGATATTTATTTCCATATTTTGAAGATAACCAAAATAAGATTCAATTAGAGAGAACTGGAGAATTAAAAAAATATAATGCCTACCTATGGTTAAATGAGAAGGTTTTCTTTAATAAAGAAAGATCAACACTATTGATTAGCAGATTCGATCTTCCACCAACAACTTTAAGGATACTTGGGGCTGCTGAATTGATTAAAATTCTTCATAAACCACCTATTTTATATAAATACAAATTGAAAAAAGGATTCGTTCAAAATTCAGAGCACCCCCAAGGGGTCGTTTGCCGCGGTCTAGCCCAAAGTATTGAGGGAGCAAAAAAAATAATCGGTCGAAAGTTGGAGTCTCCGTTTTCTAAAATTGTGGATACTTTTGGAACTAAAGGTTTAGTGATCGTAACAATTGAAGATAAAAGCAAAACCGTAGAAAAAGGGGACACAGTTGCTCTAAAAGAATTAAGGAGTTTTATATTGAAATCTAAAAAAGATTTAAATTTGCTAAATTAATTTATATTATTAATTGAGGTGAAAAAATGGAAAAAATTCAAACGTCGGAAATTAACATCGATCGTGAATTATTAGCAGAAATAATGCGCAATTTAGAACAATTAGAAAGTTCCACAGACTTGGAGGGAAGTGCAATTGTCTCAAAAACAGGATTAAGAATAGCTAGCTCTGAAACTGCTGATATAGTAGCAGATATTTATAGTGCGAGTCCTGCTACTTTAATTTCGTTGGGAGAAAAAATTAGTAGTGGCTTAGGTCAAGGAGAGCTAAGAGAAATCGTGATTAGGGGAGTAAAAGGTTACACTATTATATTAGTTGGCGATGCAGATAATAATTTCATACTATTTACCAATTGCAAAAAAGGATATAAGTTGGGCTACTATTTCCACAAAATACGTAAATCCTTTAGAGAAATGGAACCCATTCTTAAGAGAATTGAAACGCGAGAATTGCATACAATGTGATTTTGTTTAGAAATAACGTGCTTATTTTTATACGCGCTGCCATTCAATTAAATCTCCATCTTTCAAAGAATATACCGAAGCCCCAACACTAGGGCTTAAACCATTAATTTTGTATATCCAAAAGCCTCTTACTTTGTCAATTTCTCTTACGATAATTCCCCAACCAAAGTCGTCATAATCGATTTCACACCACATATCTAATGCATCTAGAGCGGTAGTTTTTCCATTATCAAGAGTAAAATTTAGTCTGGTTTTGACTGTCCCATTGTTAAAGTCTACTGTTAGAGATAAATTATTAACGGATTCTAAAGTCTCGGGTTTTTTGTACAAACTTAGATTAAAAATTAGTAGAGACGTCAGTAACGATACTCCAACAATGATAATAAGCGTAATTTTTACTTTCTTTCTCATAAAATCTTCCTAAAAATATAAAAATAAAAATTTTAAATAAACTTTAACTTCTTGCTTGTCTTCGTTGTTATTAGTATTAATGCTCCCACTATCATTATACCGAGATACAGAATTGGGAATGCAGGTATCAATTCGTTGGGCGTTGTTGGTTGTGAGGGTGTAATGGGTGGAGAAAATCCGACAATAGTCATTTCTAAAACGTATGGGTTTATAAATGTATCAACCCATAGTAAAAGTCCCGTTCGTTTCTCGTAAATTAAATGCGTCTTCTGCTCGAATCCACCTACCTGTTCGTGACTAAATTTTATTGTTAATTCTGTCTCAGTGATCGTAACTTCACCTGGATTAGCAGCAGCTAAAGCTAATTCTTTTATGAAAGTTGTGTTATCAATTGAAGGTATCATAAAACCAGATTGGAGTCCTCCGAATCCAATTCCCATCTGAAGGGCTGCTTCGCGGTTGGATATGTTATTAAGCGAAATTATCGGACCAATTGGGCCGAAAAATCCTTTATAAAAAATTTCTATATCGAACCAAGCTCTATTTATATCAGAAGGAAAAGCATCCATAGCCCATACTGGTTCTCCTAAATCTTTCAAATAGTAATCAGTGAAATTTATTGTAACCAGACCACCTGGATTAGTGGTCCATGTATCGATATAATTGAAATCCCAATCGTACCAAAAAGCAGCACCTTCAAACTTTGACACGTTATAGACGTACAACTCATCAAAATCCAGTGAGAAATTTATTAAAAACATTTCTAAAGTATAGCCTAAAGGATTTGTAATTGGAATCATTTTGGTTCTTGCCCACACTAACAGTCCGCTTTGTTTTTCGTAAACTAATGTAGTATTTTGTGCTCCAGAATCTTGTTTAAAGTCGAAAGAAATGAAACTGTACGTTTCTTCAATTGTAATATCTCCTGTCATAAATCCAACATCTTGTGCTAAAGCTTGTTCCTTAAGCTTTGTTAGGTTATTAATAGGAACTAAAAAACCCGATTGAAATGTGTTATATCCTAATAGCATATTAAATGCTGCTTCGCCGTTCGATACATTGTTAAAAGTGTGATTAGAAAACAGCATTCCTATTTGATTTTCGATAAATTCTATATCCATATATGACATAGGACTTCCAAATAAGTTGAATATATCGTCTGGATCTTTATCGTAAAAGCCAGTGAAATTTACAGAGATTTGACCACCAGAATTGGTAGTAGTATTATACTTTGACGCCCAATTAAATCCAATCCAATTTAAATCACCACCAAATTGAGTAACATTATAGACATATGTTCCGTTTAGATTAAGAGTTTGATAAAATTCTTCTGGGATTTCTGGGGCAGCTCTTACGTTTGGGGTTGAAACTAAAAATATTGCTTGAAATACTAATGCAAAGGTAAAAATGCTTAAAATTATAGGTTTTTTTTTCATAAGCTCAATTCTTTTCCTTTTATTCAATTAGGTAACTTGTTCTATAATTATATAGGTTAAGTTTCCTATATATTTAAAAATTGTGAAAAATTATGATATTTATCTTTTAGAGTTCTAAATAATTCAGCTAAAAACTTAAAAATATGAGTATCAGAAAAGAAACAACCAAAGATCCTTTAAACTCTCAAATTTCTAAAACCGATGATACAAAGACATTGAATTCTGAGAGAGTGAATAGCTCAGTTTGGTTAGAAAGAAAAACTTTGCGTGTAGCGTTAATAAGCACATTTACAGCTCTTTCGGTGGTGTTAGGTTATTTATTGGCTTACATCCCTAATCTAGAAATTTTTACTTTAATGATTTTTTTATCTGGATTTGTTCTTAATAAGAGATATGGAGCGTTGATTGGGTTACTTAGTTCGATAATTTTTACTTTCTTTAACCCTTTAGGACCTTCTCCCCCCCCACTTTTTATTTATCAACTGATACATTATTCTTTGACTGGAATATCTGGTGGTTTGACAAAGGATTTTATGCAGAATAGAAAATTCTTTAAACCAAAAGAAGACTTGTACGTTTACCAAGTAATGGTTATATTTGGTGTTGTTGGTGGGATTCTTACATTTTTGTTCGATATCTTTAGTACGTTGTTTGGTGGTTTTATAGTATCTATAACTATAGATTACTTCATAGCAACATATCTTTTTGGGTTAGTTTTTACTACGGTTCACTTAATAGGAAATATTTTGGTGTTTGTATTTCTCCTACCAGGACTAATTCAATTAATAATGAAATTATTGGATTAGATTTATTGAAATATAAATAAGAAATATGCTAAGATTGAAAGAGTAACTATTATTCTACTTCTGATATAAGGCTAACTTTGCCACCAGCAGATTCAATTTTCTCGATCGCTCGTTTAGATGCCTTTTCGACGGTTATATTGATCTTATTATTAACTTCACCGCGACCTAGGATTTTTTGAACATTAATGTCTTTCATATTAATCGCATAGGTCGTTCCTGTTTTTGTAGCGATGTTTTTCTGAGTTAAATCTTCAATTGTTAAATCGAGGTCTTTAATATTTAAGGTGTTTACATGGTAAATACGCCTAATATCTTGTGGTCTTTTAAAACCTCGCTTTCCAAAATCCCAATCAGGATCGGGAAATCCCAATTCTTTTTGTTTGAGATAATAGGATTTTTTACTCTTTTTCCATCCGGTTGTTTTTCCTTTTCCAGCCCTTTGACCCGCTTTTCGGTGTTGACCAACTTTTCCGTACCCTACCGTACGAGTTCCTCTCATTTTTCGAATTTTTTTGGGAAATTTTCTCGTCATTTTATTTAACCCTCTTAATTACATCATTTTGTGAATTAATTCGTTAATAAACTGGTCAACATAACCTAGAGTTCCGCCTTCGTGATAGTGTTTTTTGATTGTTCCCCGATGTCCTTTTCTTGGTGGGTGTAATCGAAAGACAGGTTTGATTCTGTAGACATCTTGTGTTCGATATTTGATATCTCCAGATAAAAGCGCTTTTGAAAATTCTTTCAAATCTTTGTACTTAGTTAGATTTTTAATATGTTCATCTGTGAGTGGTTTATTTCCTTCAACTCTTCCTCTTGCTCTTAATAACCGTAAGAGCGTTTTTTCGTCAATTTCGCCATAGGCAATATAATCTTTGCACTTTTTAAGCATGCCCATGTAGCTCGTTTCGCTCCATATAAGGACTCCATGGTTTACTTTGTGCATTCTTAGCATTTTTAAAGTATCTATTACTGTGCGTTTCATTGATCCTGGCGCGCCCCTTATACGAATTGCAAAGTACAACGCAGGGGGTTTCGATGTATTAGTTTTTGATTTTTTACTTACAATAACATTATTTTCAGCCATCATTTACACCACTCATCAGTTATAAATTAAAATTAAATTTATGAGCATTCTTAAGAGCATTAAAGGTAGCTTTCACTAGGTTTTCGCTAGTCCTTGTATCTCCGAATGTTTTACTCCATACATCTTCTATCCCAGCCAACTTTAATACTTGTTTTACCTTATCTGCACAAACTAATCCAACTCCTTGTGGAGCAGGAATTAAATGTATTTTGACAGAACCACACTTTCCATCTACTTTAAAAGGTACGCTATGAGTATGACCACAGCCACACTCTTTACTACCACATCCCCTAAGGACAGGTACAACTGATAATTTGGCTTTATCAATTGCTTTCCTAATTGCTGGTCCTACTTCTCGTGATTTAGCAGAACCTATACCTATAAAACCGTCTGCTCCAATGATAACTACCGCTTTAAATCTAGAACGTTGACCGCTAGCTGTCATTTGCTGTACCATATTTATAGTTACAACGCTTTCTTGAAGTTGAGGAAGAAGAACATTAATTATTTCTTTTTCTTTTACAACAAGATTGTTCGCAAATATTTTATCTAATGTGATTAATCCACTTTGTACGAGCTCCCCAAGTTTGGTCTTAGGAATCCAACCCTCATCAACATTTCTCTGCCGACTCATTTAATTCACCTTTTAAGCACTATCTTCGATTTGTTTTAATGTATTTGAAATAACTTTACTAATTTTTAATGGGTTTACATTATTTTTTTTTAAATAACCTGAGAAAACTTGGTCGTATTTCTCTGGTTCCTCGCTTTTTAGAAGATTTGCATATCTCTCAATGTGAGAGCCATTGACAGTTTCTTCGATATTTTCTGGGAAAAAGTCCTCGTTATAAGGAATCTCTAAACCAGAATTTACAATTCCTTTAAATGCTGCCAACACCCGATTCCTGTGATAAAATATTCCCAAATCAAGGATTGCTTCTTGCACATTTTGTTTTTTTGCTCTTGTCCCTGCTAGAAATCCTGTTAAGTATGCTGCGGGAATGTTTCCAGTATTTGCATTCCATCCAAATTTGGTTGTTAATTCTTTAGAATGAGCAGAGACAATAACTTTATCTCCTCCTAGCTTAGATTGAATTATCTGTACAATGATATGATTATTTGACGCCCTAATTACAGCTCTTAATTTTTTGGATTTTAATAATTTTAGTCTTTTGTGGTAATTTGTTTTTCCTTCTGCTCTCCTTCTGAATGGTCTTCGATATCTTGGTCCTTGTGCCATTTTTTATCGACCTCTTCTAATTAAATCTTTTTCTTTAATGTGACGGTTCATTTGCGCGACGCTAGTAAACATTCCGCCTTTTGCGTTTTTATATAGCTTTCTATAAGTTGCTGTAGTAATCAATTTTCGATCTCTTAATTTTTTAAGCTCCCGTCTCTGAGGGCGAATTCGATTCATCCACATTTTTTTCTTTGGAAATCGGGCTTTTTTTGTTCCTTTTCGTTTTCCTAAGCCTCTAGCCCTCCCTTTTTTCTTGCGTTCATGAAGTAGGTTCTTTCTATATTTTGAATTGCCTTTTTTATATTTTTTTATAATAATACCTTCTTTTACCAAATTGCGGATGTCTTCTCGAGTGATTGCCATTTTTATTTCATCTATTAAGTATGGATCGAAATAAACCCGGTTTTCCCCACATTTCAATATTTCCGCTGCCATTCTTTTCTGGGCTTTTAAACTCATTTTTTATCACATGAAATTAT
>Ga0307377_10008108_pt1 | contig 10718 bp, 19 predicted proteins | sample TR3MG_FD_202535 | JGI IMG/M metagenome (GOLD analysis project Ga0307377, IMG submission 202535) | Soil microbial communities from Risofladan, Vaasa, Finland - TR-3 | ecosystem: Environmental > Terrestrial > Soil > Coastal area > Acid sulfate soil | place: Finland: Risofladan, Vaasa | collected... | reverse complement strand
CTCCACATATTAAACAGTTTGTATCATTTATTTTGTGTAGCATGACAAACTATATATCCAAAACAAAAACCTATAATAAATATAGTTATAATTGGTATTACTTGACAACTCATTATAATCTCCATTTTATTTTTTACCTCTTTGTTTGGAATAGTGTTTGAAAGTAATTAACCAACCTACAAAAACACCAATTATATAAGTAATAATTAACTTTAATGCTTGGTAACTTTCTATAACTTCTTCCATTCTACTTCATCATCCATCATAATATCAAATAGTTCGTTATCAGATAACTTTGCTTTATTCAAAGGATTTCTTTTACTCTTTTGTCCTGTTATTATGTCTCGTTGTATCATTTTCTATTCCGTGTTTCTTTTTGATATCATTATAATCTGGTTTGATGTTTAATTTAATTCCACGAGATACTAACAAATGCCAAGGAATTTGTTTATCTACTTCTGCTAAATATTTATCTATATCATCAAACACTTCTTTTTTGGCATCAATAACTAATTGACATTTATCAATATCGTTATCTTTATAATTTTCTTTCATAAATTCTTTTAAGTTTTCCATTGTTATATAATATTAAAAAGAAACCACTATATAAAGTTTGTGAAAAATAAAATGGACTCAGAGGGATTCTAACCCTCGGCCCCCTGCTTGCAAAACAGGTGCTCTAACAGACTGAGCTATGAGCCCATAACGCCGTGACCAGAATTTGAATCTGGATAGGTCTTTCGACACAACCAAGTTAGCAACAAGGCGAACGAACCATCGTTCACTCACGGCAATAAAAACGCCACAGACAGAATTTGAATCTGTAATTCCTTTCGGAGCTCGGGTTCAAACCGAGTAGACAACCGGACTGTCCAACTGTGGCATGAAATGAAAGGCAAGTGACGGTACTGCCCCGTCTTATTGTGGGTTGCAACCACACACCTTACTTTTTGATTCACTCGCCAAAGCCGTCAGAGGAATTTGCATCCCCATCTGATGGTTACAAACCAACGGTTCTACTGTTGAACTATAACGGCATGAAAATGCGGCAGGCAGGATTTGAACCTGCGCGTTAGACCTAATGTCACTGGATATCTTAGTTGAACTCTTGAGTCAAGCTCCTAAGTATAGCCCTCAAGGAGATTATTCTCGCTTAAGTCCAGCCCGTTCAACCAGCCTCCGGCACTGCCGCATGAAATAGGATAGTGTAAGGTGCGACCTTAAACCACATCCGACGATGTTCTCTACTTTGAAAAGCACTATCCTAACGCCCACGGTTGGAGTCGAACCAACATATTTTCCGTTAACAGCGGAATACGTCTTACCTCAATCGTTACATAGGCATAATAAATAAAATAAATACCGAAGGGAGGATTTGAACCTCCGTTCTTCGCGTTATGAGCGCGACGAGATAGACCAGACTACCCTACTTCGATATATTTGTCCCAATTCGCGGACACAAAAAACCTAAAGAACGAGTCAACAACGAATCAGGAGTGCAATTAATAACACAATGTCGCCAGTAACGAATTACTCGCGGTACACATTCCTGAACTTGTTGTTTTACACATATTGCTTTCCTATTCACCGTAATGTTTAATTATAAATATAGTAAAACACTACTTATATATAAATGTTTTGATTTTCTTAAACAAAAGAATCGATATGAACAATATATTTTCTCCAATACTTAACCAATTCTGCTTCTGCATCACAATCAGTTATTACTATTCTTATCTCTTCCGTTTCTATAATATCCTCTAATTCATTCTCAATTACTTCTCGTTCTTTGTAATAATCTTTAATATCATATAGTTCCATTTGCATTCTAAACTATTTTGAACGATTCTTTATCAACAACCAAATGAGTATAACACCCGGCAGTACCTATTATGCTAATAAATATATTGTTTAACATTGCATACAAGATTACTCCATATATTAAACAAAAAACAATACTATGAATAAATCCTCTATGCTTAAAAAAGAACGCAATAAAGAACGCTAATGAGCTTATTTCAACACCTAAAATAATACTAGAAAAATATTGTACATTCTTAAAAAATACATCTTGTGTTAACAACCATAATAATACTCCATAGTTAGCAATTATTAATCCTATAGCAGTTATAACATTACGCAACTTACCATTGAAGTGGTCTAAGTCCATCACCAAAGGAGAAATTAAACAAACTAAAATAATTTTAAAAGTTAAAATTAAACTTAAATCGAATCTAAAGAAAAGAAAAAGAATAACTAACAAAACAATCTCAACATATACACCTATCTTTAAATGATTTTCATAGTTCAATTTTGGCTACTTCTACTGGTTTATTTTTAATAAATTCAGTATTTTCGTCTATAATGAAATTTTTTCTTTCATTAAACTCTTCTTTCTTTCCTATATTCCATCTATGAACAGGACGAAAATATCCAACGATTCGACTATATACTTCACAATCTTTTTTACATTTCATAATGATAGCCCCCTATTGTTTTAATACATTTTTAACTATTTTTTTAACTTCAACTATTTTAATAAACTTTCCTTTCTTAGCACATCCGCCGAGACGTATATTAGTACCTTTCTTATAACGATATCTTATAGAGGTCCCAGGTGGACATTTGATAGGCATTTTATCTTACTTCTTTGCCATACCTAATACTCGCCAAGCTTCATACTCTTTATCCTTTCCTGTTGCTTTGCATTTGGTAACATACTTTCCGACAGCAAATCGTCTACCCTTTCTTACTTCTTCTCTAATTTTATTTTTTGGAATTTCGATACTTTTTTTCATTACTACAGAATAAAATTTCATTTTCTCATCTCCTTATAATTTATATTTTTTTATTTTTTTATAATAATCTTTATTTTCCTTTAAATGGTCAACAGCTATATTTGTTGCTATTAATTTATCTGATGGAAACTTTTTATTTTTTTTATAATAATTTTTAATAAAAGAAAACGTCTTCTTATGTTCCATCTCAACTTTAATACCGTATTGTTTTTGTTTCATTTAAAATCCGAATAGTTTTTTTCTAGGATTATTTTGATATTCCTTTTTACTATAAATATACCATCCTAATCCTGATTCATAGGCTAAAACGTCGTCACTAGTCTTTACAGTATTAGCTGCTTCGGATTTCGTGCCGTGATAAACATAGCCACCGATATGTTACTTCATATGATATTTTTTATAATTTTATCCGGTGTATCTGCAACACTTTTTCCTTTAGCTTTATCAACTTGTGCTCCTGGTTCATATTCACTACCTTTAGGCATTTTTACTTCTGACATTTTTATTTACCTCCTATATTATTTTTATTGTGATTATTTATCAAAGTCGTTTGCGAATTTCTTAATCTTATCTTTGTTAGCGTGAGCTACACCTACTAAAACTCCAAGCACCGGTACTCCTACTAAACATCCGAGTAAACCTGCTCCGGCTCCTTCTCTTATTGTTCGTTTTGTTCTTTTATCCATCACCATCTAAATTAATTATTCTCCTATATTATTTTATTCTTTGCTAATGGATTTGATATTTTAATCCACTCATACGGATTATTACTCTTACTTGCAGTTAAATTAATTTCTTCTGGACTAAAGAGTCTATGAACTACTTCATCATTAAGTAACTGTTTTAGTCCTGATTGGTCTAGTGGCATTTATATCATCCTATCAATATATTTATTTCCGCTTTTCTTTTTCTCTACTCCGCCCATTGCTCTAGGAATAGCCATACCTACCTTTGCCATCTGACCAACATTAACTAATGTTAAACCTGCACCTGCTGCTTGCGTTACATGACTTGCTTGTGCTGGCATTCCAGGGATACCGCCCATTACTCCTATAACGCCCATGCCTGCCATGCTCGCAACTCCCACACCTGTTGTTTCCTTAGCTAATCCTAACATACTTTCATTTTTTCTTTTCTTTCCCATTTTTATCACCATTATCCTATTGTAGCTTGACAAATTGTTTGTCCGACTTGGCTAATTATAACATAACCGACCATTATTACTATTGCTATTGCTATTGCTCCCACTGCTACTGTGGTTAAATCTATTCCATTTCCACTACTTAAATTAATTAATGCAAATGCTGATATTATAATTATTCCTATTGCAATCAAACCGAATCCAGCAAATATTGTTAGTTGTGTTGCTTTACAACTAGCGGTTGCTGCACAAGTTCTTGTATTAATTGTATATGTAGTTGACCAATCTTGTCCTGTAAGTTCTGGTCTATTAATAGTCCACACTGTTGTTCCGCCATAAGCAGTTGATGGTGTAACAGTATATCCTAAAGTCAAATCAAATAAATCAGTTGTTGTAGTAAAAGATTTATTATAACAAAGACTTACATTTGCTCCATTCCATTCTGTTGCACTTACAAGATTCCAATAAACTTTTCCTGCTGTAGCGTATGTTGTATAATTAGCTGCTCCTAATAATTGTGTTGTATCACTTGCGTTTGTTATATTAAGAATTGTACTAATGTCTGCCCAATATAAACTATTATTTGTATCATTAGCTATAATAGTATTATAGCAAAGATTCATTTGAAAATTTGATGTCGGAGTAATAGTAGCAAACGTGCTCCATACTTCTTCACCGCCTACTGTAATGTTTTGGTCTCCGTCAGTTATTACACCTGTAAAAGCTGAAGAATCTATAGATGCCTCAGTTGTACAAGGAGCTAATGCAAATGCAACCTGTAATGTAATTAATAAACACATTATATAGATTAGTATTTTTTTCATTTTATATCACCATAATTTTCTATAAATTTAACTATATACTATGTTAAGGCGCAATCCTTTATATATATATTTGTTATTGTGTCTGAAATTTGAACAATATCTCTTTATTATCTAATCCACTATGCTTAAGATATCTTAATGTAGAATCTGCTTGTTTATGATTTAAACTTCTTTGTAATATAACTAAGTTGTGGTCGAACTTTTCCCAAATTTCTCTAGCAAAGCATCTTCTAAAATCATGTGTTGCAAAATCTTTAGAATCAACTCCTGCAGAATTTAAAGCCTGTTTTAAATCCGACCAATACCAATGATAGTTCATATCTTTTAATCTTCTTGTATCATCGTGTTTCTTTCTATGAGTACTAAATTCTAAAAAATAATAATCATCATGAGTAACATTATTATCAATATAATTTATAATAACATCTTGTGCAACAGGGTCAAATATAAAAACAACATTTCGCTTTTCTCGTTTACCTATAATATTTAATCTTATTATTGGTTTACCTTCTCGGTCTTCATAAAATATTCCTTGTGGTTTTCTTAATCTTAATATGTCGCCTGCACGAACTCCTGTCATTGTTTGAATTATAGCTAATACTTTATGTTTCTGTTTTGTTAAATTATTAATAACTTCTAATATTTTTTCATCGTTCAAATGTCTTCTTTCTGTAATCGGGTCTTTATTAGTAGGTTTTATTAATGCATCTATTAATTTAGCTCTTAATTTTCCATCATCTATTTTAAATTCGATATATCTTTTAATAGCTGAATAATAATGTGTAGAACGCTTTCTATGAATAAGAGGAATTAAAAAATTATTATAATCATCTATTTCATCTATATCAGGATTAAATTTTAAAAATTTCTCAACACTACCAACATAAACATGAATACTACTATCCGATATTTTAGTTCTTTCTTGTAGATGATTTCTAAATAGGACACTATCTGAATGACTAGCTTTCATCAGGCTCCTCATCATTTATCTTATCTACTTCTTCATCATATTCTATTTCTTTATTGACTTCAACTCTACTACTACCTAAACCTTCAAAATCAATATAATTTCTCTTACCGATAACTTCTTTTAATTCTGCTATTGTTTGTTTATCGGCGATTTCTTTATAATGTTCTGTAGCTATTTCCAAATCTGGTTTTTGTCTAAAATCCGGTCTTATAAAATAATGGAAATACTGCAAGACATCTTTTAGTATCATTTCTATTTTATTTAATTCACCTGCTACTATATAAATTTTTTTGCTAGTGTATCCTTTTGATTCACAATAAATAATCATTTTATCTATTAATCCTAATGCTACATCCATTGTATAAATACCTTCGTCCTTTGTTTCTAAATGTAGTGTAGCTCTCATAGTAGGATTATTTCTTATTAGAGTTCTTATATTTTTATAAATCTGTAATAATAAGCTTCTAACTTTAAGAACATCCTTAACTTGATACGATGTATTAAGTTCAATACTTGCTAAATCTAACATATAAAATAAAATAGCTAATCTCTCATTGAATAAGATACTACTATGTGACTTAATCTCCTGAAAAGCATTGAACTTAAAACTTGCTGCTGGTGGCTTCATATCTGACATTTTATTATTATGCTACAGTTTTTATTAATATATATCCCATAACGCATGCTCCTACTATTGCCGCAAACATTAGTGCTATCTGCATTGTGTCTATTTGACCAAACTTTTTCAAATTAGCTGCAATTGCTTTCTCAATTTTAGATGTAATGTTATGAGGAATAAGTGCGGTCATCATAGACTTAATGCTACTTATTTGAACAGATGTTTTTAATCCTTCTAACTTATTTTCTTCATCTTCTAAATTGTTTGTTATTATTGCACGTCTTAATAATTCTAATTGTTTATTATCTTTTACTATATATTGTAAATCATCTGCTGTCTTTGCTGCTTTAATATTAACACTAGTTGCTAAAGCTGCATCAAATGGTATTATAATATTTTTTGTAGTTTTATCAATATATGTTCCTCTTTCGTTAATAATGTATGTTCCATAATCTTTATCAAATATCATACCCGTCTCAGGTTTAATAGGTCTCCATTCTACATATCCGCTATCTTGAAAAAACATACTAATTGGTACTCCTTTTATTGTTGCTTTAAGCTCTTTAAGAGCGTGCGTTTTTCTTCCTATAAAAAAGATTAGAATAACGCATATTATAAGTAAAATAAGAAAAAGAAAAGCTAGACCCATCCACACATAAAGATTTGTCATAAACATATTTATATATTCCATCATTTTGAACTACCCCGTTGTTTTAAATTTTTATTCTAATAACTTCACAATTTAAAGATTCTTTAATATCTTTATCTTTAATATAATCTTGATGTATTGTGTGTCTATGTTGTTTTTCATCTATTTCATAAGCAATATTATGTTCTGTATCATATCCATCTATAAAATAAATAGTATTATTAATTTTTAAACGATGTTGTCTTTTTAATTTTATATTTTTTTCTTTCTCAATTTTATTTAATTCTTCTGTTTCTCTCTTTCCTATCTTACCATTAAATTCATGTCCTTTTTCTATAGGGTCTATAAATTCGAAACCAGCTAATCTTGCGGCGTCTTCTATACTGCCTACAACATCTCTAATACATTTTATTTTACAAATTAATCCCATTTTATAAAATTTCTTATTAATTTCAAATTTACATAATGGTCCATATTTTTTATTAATCTTTTTTAGCGATGTTATAATACGTTTCTTTGACCAATGATAATTTTTATAGGGAACATTTGCTTCTTTAAATAAATTTTCATACGTTCCAAAATGTTTTCTAATTATATTATTACAACATATCTTTTTTATTTTTGAATAATTATCTAAATTTTTAGGTTGAATATTTTTATCATATTTATATATATCTTTTAACATCTGTATTATAGATTGTTTTGAATATTTTGTATTTGAATTTTTAAGTTTATTAATTTTTTTATTTTTTCCTTCTATACCATATAAATCTTTATAAGATTTTATATCATATATTATTCCTGCGGATTTAAAAAAATCTTTTATATCACCTACTCTATTTCCTATATGAGTTGGATGACAAATTATATTTTTTTTCGATAATTCAAATAATTTATCTTTAGTTATAATCTTATATTTTTCTGATAATTTTGTTAAAACAATATATATTCTTTCTTTTGTCCAATATCCTTTTCTTTTATTTTGATATTTAACATTAGCTACGTTACAAGCATTTTCTAAAGTTTTAAATCTTTGTCTTATTAATGATGGATTACATATAATTTCTTTTTTACTTAGCTCAATAAGTAATTTATTATTTATAATATTAATTTTTCCTATTTCTTTAAGTGAATTAATTATTTTTTCATCTGTCCATATTCTTAAAAATACCATTTTAGCGACGACCCATCAAGCGTTTGAAGAATCCTTCACGCACTGGACCGCTATCTCCAATTTCATTTATCTGTCGTTGTTCTGCAAACTGTGATTGTAAAGCTTTTCTTTCATTTAATGTATTTGAATTCTTGAATCCTAATGCTCTATCAAGTTTCGTTTCGAATGCATTCCGTAATATATCCCACTGCATCTCAAATCCAAAATCGTATGCATAGTATGGCATTTGATTAAGCATGTCTATTTTAACTATATCTAAATTTAACATTTTACTTCTCTTTCTATCTTCATCTAAAAATGTTAAAACATTATCTTTATTAAATATAAACCAAAATTTCTTTCTTATCTCTTCTGGTACATCATAATCAGATAATAAAATTTCTGTCATTCCGCCACCAAAATTTACAGGAACATCTGGCATAGCCATATTATTATATTGAGAAGTAGAAAAAGGATTACCTTGTTCTATATTCGCAGGCATATTTTGTTGTGGTTGTTGCATTTGTGCTTCCATTATTCTTTGTGCTTCTACAGCCTGTTGTTGTTGTAATCCAGCAGGTAATTGCATATTATTTTGTTCCATTTTTTATATTCTCCTAAGTACAATCTGTTCCGTCTGCTATTACTTTCCAACCACTTGATTTACATACACACATATCATCTTCGCTTGTGTCAAAATATATTGCCCCTAAAATAGAAGCAACACATACTTCTGGTGGTGTATTAAGTGGATTTAATCTTAATATATCTTCTGATAAAAACATATTCGTTGTCGCCCCAGAAATTGTTATTAAATTTATAATAGGTGGAGTTACTATAAAATTTCTAGTTCTTTGAATCGCTATATAAGCATAATTTGTAGTATCACTAAACGGTGTTCCATCAAGTTGTTTATTACAAGTTCCTCTATCAGCTGGACTTGAAAAAATTATTGTTCCAGAATTTATGAATCCTCCTGTTGTACTTGTTACTCCAGTTAATGTTTTCCAATTTCCTGTAGTATTACAATAATAATATAATGGTGATATAGTTGTAGAACTTGGTGTTGATAATGTTATTCCAATATTTGTAAAATTAGTATTATCTCCTACATAAAGAACACTATCATCTGTTGTAAATATTTGTACTGTGCTTGTATTTTTTACTATTCCTGTTATATTAATTCCTTGATAATATGCAGATAATAAATCATTTGAACTTCCTACTTCAATTAAATGTGTCATACCAGTTGGCATATATATTCCATCAATATGTCCATCTGCTGTAAGAGGAGTACCAATTATACTCATTTCAATAAATCTTCCATCAGAACTATTCATTTGACTTGCATCTGCAATTAGATTCATCATTGTTAAAGATTTATCAATTAATTGTTTTGAAGATATTACAGATATAGTTTGAGCAGTACCTGAAAAACCATTTAAATCTTGTTCTATTTTAAATGCAGAATGACTTGGTGCACCGACAGTATCATCAATAACTACACTATTCATTCCTGTTCCATTTTTTGCTTTAAACTTAAAACCACTTCTAGGAGAGTCACCAATATAATATTCACCAAATCCACCAAGAAGATAAATTAAAGCAGGGGAATTAGTTATTCTCCATTGAACTCCTGAGAATGATGTTAGCCAAGCTGGATTATTTTTTAATTCTATACAGCTTGAATTAACTACCCCCGAAATGTCTGCCCAAGCTCCTTCATAATCAGAACCTGGGTCATTGATATTAATCCACCCGCCTCCAGCAAAACTATCCAATATATCATCACAGAAGTAATTTGTTACTGCATTAAAATAACCATCATTTCCTACAAGAACTGAACTTATATTTTCAATTAATATTAATGGTGCTCTTTGTTTTTCTTCTCTTTTATAAGCTCTTAATCCACTTCCATAGATTATTCCTAATGCTTGGAAATCATCTGTTACTCCCATATCTGCTCCTGTTGTTGCAGTATTACAATCTAATTCTGTAAATCCCCAAGTACTACATAAATTATTTTGAGATGAATTAAGTAAAGTATTATTTTGATTAACTACCATAAAACTTCTTGCTATAAAACTTGCTTGTTCTACACCACCATTTTGTACTTGAAATTGTGGTGTTCCTCTTGTATCACTCATTACTTGGAATAATGAATTTGAATCCGAACCAGTTGAATTTGCTTTACTTGTATATAAACTTCCAATAAAGTTTCCACTTTGGTGTTTTTCTATATAGCCTCCTACTGCATTGGTTAAATTTAAATTATATAGTTGACTTCCATCACCATATATTAATTGTGATAAAAATAAATCAGATGAAATTAATATTGGACTTCTGCCTGTAATATTATGGACATATAAAACATCAACATCTGTTATAGAGTTATTTGACATATTAAGGTCTCCATCTACTATACCATTTATAGTTAGGTTTCCATCAATAATTAAATTTTCTGCAATTTGTAAATCTGTTCCAGCCAACCACCAAGGGTCGCCTCTCATATCTATAGAACCTATTATACCACTTAAATATGATGTTGTTAATTCATATCCTGA
>Ga0307377_10008107_pt1 | contig 10718 bp, 11 predicted proteins | sample TR3MG_FD_202535 | JGI IMG/M metagenome (GOLD analysis project Ga0307377, IMG submission 202535) | Soil microbial communities from Risofladan, Vaasa, Finland - TR-3 | ecosystem: Environmental > Terrestrial > Soil > Coastal area > Acid sulfate soil | place: Finland: Risofladan, Vaasa | collected... | reverse complement strand
CGTAGAACTGACTTCTAGGTCTTGAAATTTGCCAGTAAATACTGTTTTCGATAATAAAACGACCTTCTTCAGATAGGTATGCGTTATCCAAAACTGAATCAATACCGTCTTGAAGTTCCTCGTCATCAGGGTAAGAAAGGTACTTTGTTGTTTTCTCCAACCCATCAACAACCAATTCATACTTGTATTCAGGAAGAATCTGACGACCATCTTTAAATTCGGGTACATGAAAGAACATTGGATCAGGTTGAGAATTATCATTACCAATGTATAACCATGAGTTCTTGTTGAAGATGAAATTTCTCAAATCTTCACCAATTCCACGAATATCTGCGGTTGTTCCGACACCGTCGTGGTCAATATATCCATCACCTTCTTCAAAGATAACGTCGGTTGCTCCAGTTTGTTTCTTTACAACCTCTTTTATCCTCTCAGTATGGTCATCACCAAAACTGTCCTGAAACGCATAAGCTAATTTGGTTTCAGCATCGTTGAATTTTTCCCAACCCCAACCGAATTCTTGGCCGTAAACCCTGATAACACCGTTCTGATCGGGATAAATTGTATCAAGTACAAAGTCTTGGTCTTCACGAGCCAATGAAAGACTGTGTGATGAACTACTGTTCGTTTCGAATACTCCTTTTCTTACTATTTTTTTCATGTCTATTAATTTTAATGGCAAAGATATGAAATCTTTTTTACTCTGCCAAATTTATATTTAGAACCTATAAACTAATTCATCTTCCCGGTTGTAGATTGAAACCAATGTTTGTTCACCTTGAACCCAGGAAAACGTCCAACCCATATACTCCATGGATCTACTCGGCCATGTCCGGGTAAGGACATCATATGGTGGAATTATTTTACCTTCATTCTGTACTATATCCAATACAACAAAGAGGACTCTCCATGGATTTGGAATTAAATCCTTATCCATTAACCTCTCAAACCGATTATAATCTTTTAATATTATCTCCATCATTAATTCATCGAAACTGTCTTCATCATGATAAAACCTTTTTATTCTAACCATATTCGTGGTTTCTTTACCAGATCTTTCAAAATAATATTTCAATAGGTCGTCGAGGTTGACATCCTCATTCTCAAGTGGATTCATAGTATTATAGTTTAAGTTTTTTTAACTGTTCAATTGTATCCTTCGCTGAGGTATGTAATATACCAATACCACCTGCCGATATCCATTGTTCGACATTCGACGGTCTGTCGTCAATCAAAATGGAATCGGGGGCGGCAAATTCACTCTTCTTATCTGCGGATCGTAAAATCAGATGAACTCCAGGTAGTTCTTTTTTAACCCAATTGTGTTTACCCACTCTTGAATCATTCTGAATAGATGGTGAAGATAAGAGTTCAGGATTATATTTTTTGATATAATCCCACAACTCTTTACCGTCAGATGTCCAATTAAGATTTACCCAGAATTGATATCCTGCCTTATCTATCGGTTCCCAGAACTTTTTATCGGTATGGTATGCACCAGTGATATCTCGTCCTGTTAATTCGTAGTATCCCCTGATAAAATCAACGAGTACTCCGTCCATGTCACAAAATATTTTTAATTTTTTTTCCATATTAAATTATTTAATTATCATCACCTTCCTCATCATTTATGGTAAATGGTTTGGAATATTTAGGGTATATTTTTGCCCATATTAATTGAGAGTAATCTCTACCATCATACATATTGAAAAAGATTCCTCGAAGACTTTTATCATACGTTAAGATTTTCAACGCAACGTCTTTTCGGTTTTTATATCCTTGACTTTCAATCTCAGTCTTATATGTATACTTTACTCTATCTTCAATCATCTTATAGAGTTTGGTCATTGTATCAATTTGTTCATGAACCCATGTATCGAATTCGTCTGGAACGTGTTCCAACAATTCGTCCATTGGTAAACCATCTTTAAGATATGTCCAAATATCTCTACTTGAAATCTTAGTGATGATAGAATGTAAACGGCAATATTCTTCACCCTTTATCTTCATTCTGAACCCAGATTTGAATCGGATAACATATCCTTCAGCATCAGCACTGATACCAGCTTTAAGACTTTCGAAGTCATTCATACCATCGTATTTTTTAACAACGATAAACCCCAAGTCTTCGAACCCAACATTATGCACTGGTCGTTCTCTCCCTGAGATGATTTCGATGCATCCTAGAAGAACTAATCCCTCATAATCGTACTTACAAACGATTCTACCTTCTTTGAAGATAATCTCGAAGATGTATGTACAATCTTTAGCCAACTTCTCGTATTCGTAAGCTTTGAGTAATTGTTTAGCTCGTTCAGCATACATAGAAGTGAAGGATCCTCGTGAGGCAAAGATCCACTCATCTTCGTACCAGAACAATAATCCCAACTGACCGTCCATCTTTTCGAAAAGATCGAATGTCTCGTTTGGGATTGGGTAGTTCACATTCAACAACTGTTCCCAATTGAAGAATTTTTTGAAGCACCGTGATACGATATCACCTTTTGAGTTAGTTACCAAACCACGGCACATCAATGTGATCTCATCCCAATGGTCTTCCCATTGAGTCTGACGTGAATAGTTCCAAATAGTCAAATCCTTTGTTGGATGTGTCTGTTTGATTAACCATCCCTCGTCGTAGTACTTATTTAATGTATCTAAAAAGTTCATTTTAATGATTATTTTTCAATCTATCCATATGATGGTCAAGTTTAGTCTGATATTCTGAACTAATTGGCCTCTTTTCCATCAATGGAAACACTTCGGTTCTTAAATTATATGGACGGAACTCTGGATGCCCATCAATTCCTATGTCCATTTTCTTACCCGTACCGAACCTATTATCACCTGTAAGGTGAGTATGCCCGTGTAGGTGAATCGAACCCTGTTTCATATCCTTCCACGACTGAATTGGATAATGACCCATGTGGATCATTTTCTTATCACAGATAAATGAATCTTCTAGTTTGTCAACAAGAAGGTAAATTTCTCTGATCTCATATTTGTTTTTCTTCTGGTGATGGTCGTGGTTTCCTAAGAACAAGTAGATATTTTTACAAACCAACCTATCGTAAAACTGACGGATTGAGTCGAACCCACCAAATGACCAGTCACCTAAGTGAATGAGAGCATGGTCTGCCATAACGACACGATTGATACCGTCAACAAGGGCTAAGTTCATTTTCTCCAAGTTTGGGAAATCCCGGGTTTGAAGATTAGGAACGTCACCATCGAGCGTTCTCCACTCAGTAACTCCCCTACAAATATTTTTATGGTTGTAGTGAGTATCCGATGTTATCCATATGTTTTCGTTATCAATTCTCATTTTAAAAGTTCTTTACTATAATTTCTTTCGTTCCTTTCCCTTTCTTTTTTGCTACCTTCTCGTAGTCAAAATCAAGGTCAATTATTTTATACCTTTTTAGTTTATCAAGATATGGGTTTATTTTCCCATCGTGTTCTCTAACGTTACTCATTACAAATCTAACCCCATTTGCGTCTAACATCTCCAACATTGAATATAACATCAATTCGTTGTGCCATAACCGATATGTTCCATACCCTGGATCCGTATTCAAATACGGGGGATCGAGGTATACAAAATCACCTGGTCCTGGATTCTCTTCCGTTAAAAACTTAACATAATCAAGATTCGTAAATCGTATATTCTTTTCGTATTTGATTATCCGATGATAATCCCTCAATTTTGCAATCGTACTTTTATTTACCGTTCTCCGTCCAAATGACTGATTGAATTTCATTTTCTTATTAAACCTCATCATGTTATTTGTACATGAAGAAACAAGTGCAAAAAATAAAAACGGATTTCCAGTTTCATTAAACTCGGATCTCACCAAATTGTAGTCATCTTGCTTATCCTTTGGAATCGCATAACTTTTTATTACATTAATGAACCTGTCATCACTCAAATAATATTGAAACTCTTTGTAAAATTCAATTAGAGGTTCAATTACATCGTTCGCCACAATATTATCATATTCACAATTCACTGTCACGGACAATCCACCTGCAAACACATCATAAAAGGTTTCAACATCTTTCGGGAAGTGTTCCAATAATACTGGCATTAATTTGTGTTTAGCACCAGTAAAATTTAAGGGGGATTTATAAATCGTCTTTTCCATAGGGTCAAAGATAAAACAATTTTTTTAATATACAAAAAAAAACCCCACTAATTTCTTAATGAGGTTTTAATGTTACAGCAAACTGATTTTACAACCTATCAAGCTTTAGTTTTTTTATTACAGCGACTAGTGATTCACAATCGGGGTGACTAACTTTATCCTCACACCATTTTGTGCCTAATTCGGCCATTAATTTTGCGTCCTCACCAGACATAAAAACTTCACGTTCTTTTTCTCTTTGGTGTGTTGTTAGAGCCTGATCGAAGTTTTCTTCACTTATAACATTTACAACCTTTTTTAGTTGTTCTTCGGTTAATCTAATTTTCTTTGACATATTCTTAAATGTTTTCTTCTGGCTCAATATCAACTGCATTTTGTATGAGTTGAATCATTGTAGCAACTACTTCATCAGGATCAACCTGATTTATTATTTCTTTACCGAGGTTTTTTAACAACGATGGTAAAACCCCTGTTCTTCTAACGGTATTATCGCTGGTACGACCTTCATTAACAAAAAATTTCGTATTACCCTCAAGTGTGAAATTTTCAGGATCAACTGGATCACCAACGTCATCTACTGCTGGAAGTTTTTTACGCATTCCAACAGTAATAGGATCAAATAACGGTCCCGTTAATCTACCCCTACCACCACCTCTATCATACATATTTGCGGAAAATGTGGCAGACATAACATATTCATCACCCTCCACATCACCTACAAGGTGTAAATCACTTCCAACGGTAACCGTCTTTTCACCTTCTTGGATGGCTTTAGATAATAATTCATATACCCTAGTTTTCCCACCTTCTCTTATAAAATTCTCCAAGTCCGCAACTCTTTGTCCTGGCGACCACAATCCACCAGCATATGCGTTACCACCATGGGATCTTGTCATTTGTTGAGATGCATCCCTATTCTTCATATCTCTTTCTTCCTCCGTTGCTAAGTCCATTCGTACTTGCATCGATTTTTCCATTGCATCTTCAACAGACTTAAAATCTTTAACCGAAACGAAATTAATATCAATCTCTGGTGTTGTCCCACCAACTTTATTCTTCTGGATCGTTACCCATGTACCCTCAGTTCTCTTAGGGGTCGCCCATGTTTCGGGTATCAATGCACTATCTAAATGATTAAGAATTTCAGGTGAATCAAATAATTGGTTTATTGGAACGAATAACCCATATCTCTTAGCATTACCATCCAGAATATGATCTAATCTTAATTCCAATTCTTTTTTCTTGGTTGGATCTTCTTCGTTAGCAATTTGATCTCTTAACACTGCTTGAGGGTCTCTCTCAATTGATCTTCCGTATTTTTCTCCTCTAACATTATTCCTCATATAAATTTTCTCAACTTCCTGAACTCTTCCCTCATCATCTTCCCAAGTGTCTTTTAATACACAAAAGTTTCTTTGCTTCTTTTGGCGGTCGATTTTTTCTTCAAGGCCGTAATTATCGAAAACCAGAACTTCGTGCCCTGAAGGAGTAATCATTAATAGGTTTCCAATAGCAACACCTTCCACAAATTCATTTGTATCTGGGTCTAAACACACGATTCTTGGCATATCAGGCATTTTAGCTACCGATTTTGGGCTTCGTATCATCATATTCGCAGGGATCCTCAGAGCTTCTGTTAATTCCCTTTTATCGAATATCCACCCTCTTGCCATTTCTTGCAATTCACCTTCAGCCACCATGGCTAATTCTGGTTCATATTCTGCTTCGGGTTCTGGTTGAAGTTGACGAATTTTATCGTCTGGTTGTTGTACATCCTGAACGTCCTGAAAAAGTTCTGGATAATCAAATATGTTCTCAACGAACACATATTGATCGGGCGGAAAGGTTTGATCCAATTCCGCTTGCATATCAATCTGTTCTAAAATTAAAGATACGAGATTCTTTATCGTGGTTTTTGCCATAATAATGTTTATTCTATAAATATATCAAATTTTCATTTGCGACCTAATCTTCGAGCCCAATCTTTTTGGGTTTCAGTACTATTCTCCGTCACAAATCTTGAATCCCAGATATAATCACAATAATCATAGTCATTTATGATCTCTTCGGGCAGTGGGAGAGTCTCATCATCAACGGTTTCCTGATAAAAACGCACTTTATCTTTTATAACCCTTCTAACCGTTCTCCAATATTCAGATGATTTTTTATTACTTCTTGGTCCGTCTTTATAAATTGGTAGTTTTCTACTTCTACTCATCTTTAAGTAATTTGATAATCTTATCCTTAACGCTGGATTGTTTTATTCCTTCATTTGCCCGGGGCGTATGAATGAAGTTATCAGGAATCCATGGTTTTAAATTCAAGTCGTCAATCGCAACATAATTAGTGATCTTATGTTCATTTACATATAACAATATCTCCTGAGCTCTACACTCGTCTAGCTCACTATAACTTAAATATCTGGTACCCCATAGAGAAGGTGTGATGTCAGAAATAAACCCCTCAATCTTATTAATTTCGAAGATGTTATTTAAGGCATTTATTGAGTAATTAAGTTTCCAATCACTTGACAAGATAATAATTGGATCTGTTTTTTTTAAAATCTCATTGAAAACTTTCACACATTTATCATCAAAACGATAGCGCCCATATTCTGGCCATTTTTTCTCGTTTGTGTAAAATTGGTGAGACGTTGCCAATACACCGTCGATGTCTAAAAATATGTAAGGATCGGTTTTCATGTTACAAAGATAAGGAAAAAATCTCAGATATTAAAATCGTTGGGGTGGAATGGGTACTTTTTCCTTTTCCCATTTCAATGTTTCGTATTTTGACATCCTTTCATTTAATCGACTTATTGCCTCTCCAAATAATTCCATTTGGACGGGGGTATTAGCCTTTCCATATGATTGATGTATTTTTCCTCTTTGGTATTGAAGGTCGACTTTCTTTTTTTCATATGCTAAAGAAACATAGATGTAAATCGCCCCATGAAGAAATTGTTTAGCCATACAGTTTTTCATGTCAACACCTTCTAGAGAAAAATCCCTATCAGTTAAAAGGACTCTCGGTTGAAACGTCTTGTCAAGCGTAAATATTGGTGTTTGGATGTCGTTGACAATTTCCTCTGGAATTTTATATTTCATCAGGTAACCAGTTTTTGATGCTTTCATGATTACCGTCCAATATGGGAGAAATAATTCAACATCATCTGGGGTTGTTAATTTCAATTTTAATATGTAACCTTGGCTTTCTAGTAAATCTCGAACTTCAATAAGTTTGTATAATGTGAGTAACATATTATGTACTTTAGGAGGTTGATTTACATTCCTAACCTCATTCCCCTCTTTGGTGTGTAAATTAAACACCCGAACCAACGCCCGTTTCTCTGTCTCACTTTTACATAAATGTTTTTTTGATTTGTTAAATGGTATTCGAGAAATGTCCTTCCAATCAAACCTTTTTATATAATCAATATAATTGTCCCCAAAAAGTCTACACAAATATATCACTCCCCGAATATTAACTACTGACCCACCCATTACATGGGTTGGATGTTCTTTTTCGGAAAGCTCTTTCACCAAATATTTTGATTTTATCCCATGTTCATCCAAAATTGCTGGTAGAAACTTTTTATCATTTAATTTTAACCATTTTTGTTTAGGATATACCGATTGAATATCAATATATACATTATCATGTCCCTTTATTCCTTTCTTATATAAGTGGAAGTCCACGATAAGATCGAAAAGCCGGTTAACAACAGGTTTGTAATAGGTTTTGGAATTTAGATAGGTGGAATCCATTTCAAGTTGTAAATCAGTTTTAATCAATTCAAAAAATTCTGATGTTTTTCTATCATATTTTACTCCCCAGAAATCTCTTCGTTTTTCTCCTCGATAGAACCCCATGTGGGTTAGATTCTTTAATTTATCAAAATTTATTTTTTTAATCCATGCGTTAGATTTTAGTTTCCCCCGGGCTGACGTTCTTTTATTTATGATTTCATATGAAATTATAAATTCCCCATTTAATTTGTTAAGATATAATTCATGTTTAAATGTCACTCCGTCGGGAGATTCGTTCTTTCTAAAATCCATATAAAATGTCCCACGATAGATAATGGTATCTTTCGTGATTTCAAGGGATAGTTCTGACGTTGATTTTAATTGCTTTCCCGAATTTAATTTTTCTTGATAATAATGCATAAAAAATCCGACTATATGAATAAATATAATCGGATTTATTGATATTATGTACCCTATCTAAAAATTTACATACCGATTTCGTGGTCGTGGCCGAAGATCCTCAGCCATTGGCCGTGGCATACCATGGAAATTGTCATTAAGCCAATCGGGTTCCTCCCGCTTGGCTGGGATGACGGGAACACCATTTATCTTCAACGGGATCTGTCGTCGGTCGAGAGGGGCAATTGAGACGGGAATCTTCCTGATTCTCTCGTCTAATATTTCAAGTGCCTTTTTAAAATGTTCGGGTGGATTTGTGTTACTAACATATCTAGATTGAACACAACGTCTATCTTTTACTCGGTACTCAGAAGTGACTCTTTCATCCCCACATCTTAATGAAACAATAATCGAGTGGTCACTATCAATATACCCAGCAACACAATGATGCATGAACGCACCTTCTTCAGAGTAATCTTCAGTTGTTCGTAACAAAACGGGGTGAAACACCCTACGAATTGCGGATACGGGGAAATTGGCATACTTTCTTTCATATTCTGCCTGATCTTTAGGATCAGGAAGATACATTAACGGTGGCTCGTTTAATTGAGTATATTCAATTAGTTTTTCGATTTCTTCGATTACGTGTTTCTCAAATATATTGTGTGTCGAGTAACCTTTTTTAATGGATCTTTCTAGACCCGACAATCTAGAGTGTTCTGTCGTGAAAGTCCCAAACTTCCTAACGTTCAATCTTAACTCAGGGTAGTATTGCCTTAGTTTCTCTAACATACGAAAATGGTCAAAGAATTGGTCGATAATCCCATGAATTGGAGTGTTATGAATGGTACTCATATCATTTATAATATGAACCATATTTTCTTTCTCCTGTGGGGTGATATCGAAATGTTCCATAGTAATAAATCTTCGCTCCGTTACCAAATGTGCAAGTCCACCCTCATATCCTACGGTCGAGTTCCCATTTCTATCATAAAATAGGTTGGAAATATTACCCATATATCTTGTATTATCCTCACCAAATATTTTACACATTGCTATGAGGAGACGTAATGAGAAATTTGGATGCTCGTGTAGTATCTTCACGGTGAGTTTTGATAATACGCCGATCCTATCAAGAATCGCAGCTACTAACTTCCTATCATTCTTTTTTAAATATCTTTCGGTTGGGTAATATAACTTCAGTAATTGTCCACCGTCATTCGGAAGTTTTATCTTTTTAAGTTCAACGAATCTTGGTATCCATGCCTGGATAAAATTCTTATTGGTTTTGGAATCCCCCAGCCCAGTTGATGAATCAATTTTTATCCCCAACATCTGTTCACATGCATCAAGAAAAGATGGGTCATCAAACCTTTCAACATACGATGGATGTAATGGTGACATTTTAGAAAGGGAATTACTACTAACATTGAATATAGAGGAGAGAGCCTCTTGTAAAGATGTGAGAGAATTACAATAAAACTGTTTTTTCTTCTTTCTCACACTTGAATTATACAGAACCACCAGAAAATTCCCCTTTACCATATCAAACCTTATGGTCGTACTATTAGTTGCTCTTTTATAAAACCTAGATCCGAGATTTCTTGTCTTGTGTTGGTGAAAGTATTTCATTATAATTTTATCGCCATCACGTTTTATCCATCTTTCAGTTTTAAAGATCTCAATTGAAGCAAAAGGATGGAAGTAATATTTTTTAATATGTCTGTCTTTGGTGGTCTCAAAGAAGTCGGGGCGATATTGACCAGATTTTACCACTTTGCAATTAACTAATTTAACCACATCACATTCTACGACGGGATGTCCCTTTTTTGCATGATTCACAAAACTATCGGTTGGATTGATAGTATAAAAGAAATTTCTTTGGTCTTTTTTATAAAGATTTAGATTTTCTACCTGTTGATACGAATCATCTTTTACTCGCCTTGATACTACAAATCTTCCAGGTTCGGGGCCAGGTTGGGGTTTAAGAATGTCAGCAAATGGGTCGTCCCAATCTACTTTCTCCTCTTTCTCCACTACTTTGTGGGGAAGCCCACTCTGAGGTTTGTCACTATCATATATGACAGTTTTGGTTTGTAAATCTGAATAATTTTTATACAGTTTTATCTTAGCGTAATTAAAACTCTGTTTGAAAAGGTTGTCCATTTCTGTTATAATTTTTTACAAAGATAGTGGTTTTTTACTATTTTGAAACTCGAATTTTAAATTTTTTACTTTCTTTGTTTGGTTTCGAAAATTTCGCGTATTTTGGAGTTAACGTATATTCTTGAGATTTGAGTTTTTTAACCCATTTTTTACCCGTTCCTTTCTTCAAATATGCAACTGTCATATGTGGGTGATAATCGAATTCGTTTGTGTGGGGTAACTTGACAAGATCTTTGTTCGCTTTATAAAGAAAACCAGC
>Ga0307377_10008104_pt1 | contig 10719 bp, 16 predicted proteins | sample TR3MG_FD_202535 | JGI IMG/M metagenome (GOLD analysis project Ga0307377, IMG submission 202535) | Soil microbial communities from Risofladan, Vaasa, Finland - TR-3 | ecosystem: Environmental > Terrestrial > Soil > Coastal area > Acid sulfate soil | place: Finland: Risofladan, Vaasa | collected... | reverse complement strand
CTGTATAGATTAAGTATGAGTAAAATGAGAGACGAAGACTTTAACCCGAACGCACAAGTGTATTGTTTGTCTTGTTTAGGAATTGGTCGACCGTATCTTGATTCATATAAAAAATAAGGAGGGGGATATGAAACCACCGCACAACAGGTTGCCAAAATGGTTCATCGTGTTTTGGCGAAACCGGCTGAAGGAACTGGCCGAGCAAAGGAGATCACGTGAACATTAACTATATAGCAAAAAAACATTGGAAATGGGTTGAAGGAATGAAATGGCACAACAAGACATGGCTAGAATGTATGGCCCTTGTCGCATCTGAAGTTGGTGAAGCCATTCAAGAGGTAAGAAGAGATGCTGTTTCAAAACCTAAACTTGGTGAGGAATTGGCCGATATTATCCTGCGTACACTTGATCTGATGATTATAGCAGACCTCGATCCTGAGGGAGAAATCATCCGAAAAATGGACATCAACCAAGCGAGAGGCACAAGGGGTCGTAAATTTTAAATCAAGGAAAGGAGATAATTGTGTCTGATAATGCCAAGATTTGTCCTTGCAGGAATTGTAAGTCTTTGAAAGCGGATAAAGAATCGCCGTCAAGTGTTTGTTATAACTGCGAGGAAAGAATCCTTTACGACTTGTCATTAACAGACCCAAGATTGATACCTAAGTATTTTCAAGAAGACATCGATCGTATGAAAATGTTGGAGAAGGTTAAGATAACCGAAGAGTTAGGTCGGGAAGAAAAAAGCAACTATACCCCAACATGGCAAATAAATAAAAAACTTGATAGACTGGCGGAGAAGAATGGATTCCCGGAGGGGTATCTACCATGGCTTAAATACTTACGTAATGAAAAAAGACTGACTATCACGGCAGTGGCAAAACTTTGTAAAACTAACTACACAGTTATTAGAATTAGACTTAAAAACAATAAGCCACCTTATGATTCAAGGAGAATAATTGACTACGAAGATAGGTATTGTCAATTTTGTGGTAAGTTGTTGGTCAGAAAAAGATATGACCCACCAAATAAAAAAAGAATGAAAGGAGTATTAGAATCTAACGAAAGATTTTTAAAACGAAGGTATTGTGACCGTAAATGTTCAGCACGAGATCGATTTAAAAGTTACAAGGGAGAAAAAAATGATAACAATAACTAAAGAATTTCATTTCGAAGCAGCTCATTTTTTACCTGATCATCCGGGGCTATGCAAAAATCTCCATGGGCACTCATACAAGATGCTGGTAACCGTAAGTCATGCAAATAAAAAGTATGATCCAGACACTAAAATGGCAATCGACTTTGGTACATTAAAAGCAATTGTAAATAAATACATTGTTGATAGAGTAGACCATTCACATTTAAATAAATTTTTTAATGTACCAACCGCTGAATATATGGTTGACCACTTCGCTGAAATTTTACAGTTTGCTTTTGCAAAAGAAAAGCTTCAGGTAAATTTAGAGAAACTTTCTTTGTGGGAGACTCTTGGGTCAGAAGCAACATGGACTCCGGCATTTGGTTAAGAAAGGAAGACGATGAAAATTAATGTCGCAGAAATATTTCAAAGTATCGATGGTGAGGTAAATTATTATCACCAAGGAAGACAGACCGTCTTCCTTCGATTGGCTGGATGCAATTTTGATGGGGTTTTTATTCCGCCTTGTCCTTATTGTGACACTAAAGAATATCAGCACAAAGACTCCGGCCGTGAGTTTGAAATTTATGAACTGGCGGATGCCCTGTCTTCATTTAAGTCTGAAAATTTAACCATCACTGGCGGAGAACCATTGATGCAATGGAAAGCCTTGATGAGATTTTTTAACTCACCAGAATCCCAACAATGGAAAAAGGTTTCCATTGAAACAAATGGTAGCATCCCTTTGCCAAGATATAGAAGTTTAATTGCCCGACCATTATCATTTGTTATTGATGTGAAATTAACTCGTCCTCAAATAGATCATATGGACCAAAACAATTGGCGATTAGCCTTAAACTGGGATTGGTTTAAGATGGTAGTTAACAAGGAGAATTTTTATGAGGCCCTGATGATCTACCGAGTCATCAGAAAAGTTAACCAGTCAGGAGTCGGTGTCGCTTTTTCTCCAGAGTATCACGGTGATCTTAATCGATATGCCAAGGATGCACAAACCCTGATAGCACTTTTAGAAAAAAATGAGGTTTCAGACGTCGTTGTAAATTTACAGCTACATCAAATTATAAAAGTTCAGTAATGAAATCAATAACTTAAAAAAATGTTTAAATACTTTTATACTTTTATACTGTTTTCATTATAATAAGATATAGGTTAGTTATAGGTTAAAGGGTTATCATCAATTAATTTAAAAAGGAGGACGGATGAAAAAATAGTTACAAGGTGAGTTGTCCAATTAATTATTTAAAAAGGAGATTTAAAATGAACAAAGGTGATGTAACAAAAACAATGCTTGAGGGTCTGGTATCGAAGTTCAATAACAATATCGTCGACAAAGAACAGCCGCTGCCGACTGGTAAGAAAAAAGGAGACACCAAGAATAAGTTGGAAGCTGAATTGGTCGGTGCCGCAAATGAATTGCTCCAGCCCGGCGACGAACAATTTTTTGATGAACAAGACATCGATCTTATGCAGGCAGTCGGAATTGATTTTGCCGGATTGACCGGAACGGGCGGATCGGAAGCGCCTGAAGAAGTGATCGATGAAGCTCCGGCCGAAGAAGAAGTGGTCGAAGAAGAAGTGGTCGAAGAAGAAGTGGTCGAAGAAGAAGTGGTCGATGAAGCTCCGGCGGCCAAAGAAGAAAAACCAAAACCCAAACCGAAGAAAAAGAAAGCGCCAGCAGATCCCACCAAGACAAATAAAGGCCAAGTTTATGTGGCATGGGTAGCAGGTGAAACCGATCCTGAAAAATTGCATAAGGAAATTAAAGAAGCGGTTAAACTCACGACGGTTAAGGCATGGGTTAAGAACTGGGCAAAGGGCAAGGGACTTCCGAAAGCAGCCAAGGTAACCACGGCGGCCTAATAAAAGGTCTAAATAAAACACCAGTTATAATTGACTCTCCTTTTATAGCTGGTGTTCATATTTTACAGGGAGGTATTATGAAACGAAAAAAATCTGCTCTTGTTATGTTGTCGGGTGGGTTGGACTCGGCAACTTGTTTGGCTGTTGCCTACAAGTCTGGTTGGTCTCTTGACTACCAGATGTTCAAAAATTTATTTACGGTTAGTTTCGATTACGGACAGAAACATAAAAGAGAATTACAATATGCGGAGTACCTATCTAAAAAGGCAGGTGCCCTTCAACATTTTGAAGTCCCACTTCCATCCCTTGCTTTTGTTTCAAAGTCATCCAGCCTGGTAAACAATGACATCGATACTTCTGCATACCATCCTATAAATAAAAATTTACCGAGTAGTTTTTTACCAAATAGAAATTTTGTGATGTTCGGTTTAGCAGCATCATTAGGGTATGAACTTGGAGCAACAAATATTTTTAGTGGGGTCTGCCAAACCGACTACGACGGCTATCCTGATTGTAGAAACAAAACAATCGAAGCGATAGAAGAAGCCTTGTCACTATCTTTAAATGAAAAATTCTCAATACACACACCACTGATGTATAAAACAAAAGCACAAACAATCCAACTAATGCAAAGTCTGGATCTTCTGGATTGGTATGCACATACTCATACTTGCTACGAGGGTAAAAGGCCTCCTTGTGGTAAGTGTCCAGCTTGTTTGGTTCGAGCCGAGGGATTTAAAGAGGCGGGTCTCGATGATCCGTTGACAGTATCGGAACAAAAACTTTCGCTTTTTGAAAAGGGAATACTATGATCATTAAAAAGGCAGTTAAAACATTGCTTAATTGCATTGAACCAAAGACCGCCGGTAGAGAAGGTATCTTGGAGACTCCGGACCGTGTCAGTAAAATGTTCCATTACATCTATGGTGGGTACAGGCAAGATCCCAAAGATGTATTTAAAGTATTTGATGGTGGAACTTATGACCAAATAGTATTGTTAAAGGATATAGAAATGTACTCCATGTGTGAGCATCACATGCTACCTTTTTTTGGCAGGGCCCACATTGGATACATCCCCGATAAAAAAGTGATAGGGATTTCAAAGCTGGCTCGGTTGTTAGATATCTTTTCCCGCAGACTTCAGATCCAAGAACGGATAGGAGAACAGGTTACTGGGGCGTTGATGCAATACCTTAAGCCTAAAGGGGCTGCGTGTATCATCGAGGCCTCTCATCTTTGTATGAGGATGAGAGGGGTGGAGAAACAGAACAGCACTATGGTCACTTCATCTTTAAAGGGTGTGTTCCTCGATAAAAAGAATGCAGCGGCCCAAGCCGAGTTGCTTCGTCTGATAGGAAAATAAAATGATTATAGTTACCGGAACTCAAAGAAGTGGAACCAGCTTAACTATTAAATTCTTTAAAGAGTGCGGCTACGATGTCGGTTCCACTTTTTGGCATAAGGATATCAATGGCGGTCTGGAAAATATAGAAGCCTCTATATTCTTCAGGAACTACATTGGGGATAAGTCATTTCCCTTTAGTGATATGCCATTGACTGGATATGAAAAAATGAATCAAGCCAATTATAAATTAACAAACATTAGATCGGAAGTAATTAAGTTTAGTTATTTGTTTATGATCCCATCCTTTCTATATGTATGGCATAAGTTCAGAAAAAATAAAGACAAACTGTTGATCCTAAAAAGAAATACTGAGTCAGTTTGTCTATCCAAAAAAAGAGTTGACCGGTTTCAAACTGATAGTTTACTACTGGATCAGAACTCTGAACAAATTGAATCTAATTTTAACCAGAGCTTAAAGATTGCTAAAATGTTAAATTTTGATTATAAGATCATTCGTTTCCCTGATTTTTTAAATTCATTTGATTTCTTTTCCCAGACTGTTTTAGAATTGGGTATCGACATTACAAATAAGTTTGATGTTTGGAATAACTTAATTGACTTCAAAAAAGTACATTTTAAATGAAGCTTGCTATAGCCGGAAACTTAGACCCCAAGAGGGAGGAATTGTTCCTCCCTCATTATCAGGAAAGGTTGATATCTTTTCACTGGTATTTTTATTACAAAGAATATCAAAACTCAATGAGGATTCTTATGGCTGATAAACAGATAGACTTATTTCTGGACTCGGGAGCCTTTTCGGCATGGTCAAAAGGAGTTACAATTGACATAAACGAATACATGAAATTTATCGAGGAGAATAAAGAGCACATAACAATTTACTCTAACTTGGATGTGATCGGTGATGGTAAGGCCTCGTGGGTGAATCAAAAGATAATGGAGGATGCTGGCTTTCATCCGCTTCCAGTTTTCCATTTAGGTGACCCCTTTGATTATTTAGAAAAATGTTTAGAGTATGATTACTTTTGTCTTGGTGGTATGGCTGGAAGAAACCTTGGACCAGTTGCCCGGCTTAATTTTTTGGACAGCTGCTTCAAAATAATCTGTGACAAAAAAGGGATGCCTCGATCAAAGGTTCATGGGTTTGGTATGACTTCGTTCCGACTCCTGCGAAGATACCCCTGGTACAGCGTAGACTCCACCTCTTGGATTGTTACTTCGAGGATGGGTTCTATCTATATCCCACCAAAAATAAACGGAGAATGGTCTTATGACAAGGACCCCTTTAAAATTTGTATCTCTGAAAAGAGTCCAAGTGTAAAGGATGCCGGCCAGCACATGGATAACTTGCCCAAAAATATCAAGTCAATTTTTACCGAGTACCTGGAAATGAAGGGATTTAATTTGGAGGAGCTTTCAAAGGAGTACATAAAAAGAGACTTGGTTAATCTGGAATACTTTAAAGATTTTGAAAGTCATCAACCGGAGTGGCCTTGGGCTTGGAAGCCACAAGTTGGTATGAGATCTTTTCTATGAAGATATATTTAGCCGACAACGTTTGGATAATAGATAGAGAGAGAACAATTTTAAAGCGCATTCTTCATTATAATATATTGCGCTCGTTCTATTATCTGATGAGAGAAAAAAGATCCATTAAAGAAACAGTTAAGTTGATAACAAAATGAAAATATATTTGGCTGCTCCGGGTAATGAAAAGCATTTAGAAACAAAAGCTAAGTTTTTATTTTCGTTTTGGGATGTGGTGAATAGAATTCCTTTCCGTAAAATGACACTAGCCATGTTAGGATTTAAACATGAAAATTTATGCCGCTACCTTCCTTCATGCGAAGGACCAAAGACAAGTTATAAAAGAAGGCAAGTATCTTCATAGATTGTACTCCTTCCATTTTATAAAAGAGTCAATCAAAAACTTTAAAAAGATTTTAAAAGAAACATGAAAGTTTATTTTGCTGTATCGGCGGCAGGGGGACATGACTATAAAACATTCCCGTTTGAAAATAAAACTTTATTTTCATTTTATTATGACAAGACAAATGTTTCTAATTTAAAACAACCAAAGGAGATTACAAATGACCAGAGCAGCCAGACGAACGAGAAGAAAAGCAGCGACAGAGGAAGTAAAAGAAGAAGTAAAAGAAACAAAAAAGGTTGAAACAAAAGCAGCTCCTCCGGTAGGGCAAGTAATTAATCGACAAAAACTATTGGATGCCCTGACAAAAGTAAAGCCCGGGGTAGCCAATAAAGAGATTGTTGAAACGTCAATCAATTTTTCATTTAATGAAAAAGAAATCTTTACAAACAATGATGAGATTTCAGTAGCGCAAAAATTTAACTCAGGGATTACTGGTAGTATCAAGGCGGCAGAGTTTTATAAACTGATTTCAAAAATCCCATCCGAAGAAATTACTATTTCTCAAGAAGGATCTGATCTACTCCTTACTGCCGAAATTAAATCGAAAGACAAAGACGACAAAGAAATTATTGATAATCTCGAAGCAAAAATTAAAATGACAGAGGCTATAATTGATCGCAAGGGCATCGATCCTCCTGCAAAGAATTCTAAAAAATGGAATAAGCTACCGGAAGATTTTACTAAGGCGGCTACCTTTTGTATTTTCTCCTGTTCAAAGAATATGGTTAAGCCCGAGTTGACTTGCATCTGGTTCACTCAAGATGAAGATGGAGCGGTTGCAATTAGTTGTGATGGGTATCGGGGCACCATGTATTACTTTGACAAGACCGATGAAATTCATGTACCGTTTCTTGTTCCGGCAAATGTTGCAAAGTATCTTCCAATCTACAATCCTATTCGGTATTTACTGACTGACTCATGGCTCCATCTTATGAACAATGAAGATACCGTTCTTTCTTGTCGGGTAGTAGCGACAGACTATCCTGAACAGATATGGGATTTCTTTGATGTGACAGGTAGCCAACTTGATCTTCCACAAGGGTTCGGTGATGTCATCCAGCGTACAGAAACAATTGTAACGGAGGAGTTCGAGCAGGACAGATTCCTAACTTTGAGTTTACGGAAAGGCGAAATTGAATGTACCGGTCAGGGAACTCTTGGTAAGATATCAGAGAAAAGACCATTTGATTACGACGGAGAAGAGATGCAAATTCTGGTTCACCCGAGGCTGTTGCTTGATATTTTAAAGCACCACTCCGCTATGCGAATTGGTGAACGACTGAAGTTTGAAGGAGAGTATTTTGAACACGTTGTTTGTATGCCTGAAAAATAAGTCATAAGCAGATCTCGATGGAACCTTCCCTTGATTCCCTTTTTTAATGATGGGTGGAACCATTGAAAAATAATCAAGTGTTCCATCGAGATCTTCCTTTAACGGACAGGAGAGGCTGAATACAATGCTTAAAAGATACTTTGCAATAGGAGATATCCATGGTTGTCTGGACAAGCTTAAACGACTTCTAAACAAGATTGATATAACCGACCATGACGAATTGATTTTTCTTGGTGATTATATCGACCGCGGTTCTGATTCGAAAGGAGTTATTGATTTTCTAATTAACCTCAAAGGAAGATTTAAAAAGAAATTCCTAAGGGGTAACCATGAAGATATGTTTTTAAGAGCTATCAAAGACCCACCGAATTGGGGAGACCTTGAATTATGGTTACGAAATGGTGGGAATAAAACAATATTATCTTATCAAAAAAAATCAATCGGGACGGAGAAGACATCAGATTTATTTCCTCAATCCCACGTTGACTTTATTAAAAAAACAAAATTATATTACCAAACAAACAAATATATTTTTGTTCATGCCGGAGCCAGTCCTCTTATACCAATGAAAAATCACGACACCGATTGTCTTTTATGGGCCCGTGATGAATTTATTCTTGATGAAAGCACATGGCCAAAAAAAGTAATCTTCGGCCATACCCCTCACAAGAAACCCTTACTTATGGATAATAAAATTGGCATTGATACCGGTGCGGTTTTTAATGGCAAGTTGACCTGCATCGAATTGCCATCTGAAAAAATCTATCAAACGAGATAATCACTATGGCTGGTGGTGCTAAGTATCAGGTCCGTAAAAAAATTTTCATGGAACGTGCCGGCAAGTGCGAACGCTGTGGGCGGACTCTTTATTTGCATGGCAACGAGAAGAATATAAAAAAGAAAAGAAAGGCTTTCTTTCATCACAAGATTTTTAAATCCAATGGAGGGAACAATCATCCTGACAATCTGTTATTAACTTGTTGGCCATGCGAAGTAAAGTTTCACGTTGCATATGAAAAAGAAAAAAGAAGAAAAGAAAAAAGGAGATTAAAGAATGGTTGACTTTTTCAAACTGCTAACACCAAAAAGGCAAGAGGAAATCGCGGCAGGCAATGAATTCTATGCCGAGCGGCTAGAGATGTTTAAGGCACTGGATACCAAGAATCTCATTACAAGTACTAAGTATTATGTCTCGCAAATGGATACTCCACGGAAATATAAGCCGGGAGTTCCGGTTTACGATGCAACCTTCTGGCATATCATTCTACCCGAACTATTAAGGAGACTGGAAGATGACTGAAGACAGAACTAAAATGCCGTGGGGTAAATTTAAAGACAAATACATTGACGAGATTCCTTCCAGCTATCTAAAGTACGTTGCTGAGAATTGGAAAGAAGATACCGAATGGAAAACAGAAATTATTATGGAGTGTGATGAGGAGTGGACGTATCGAGAAAAATATAACTGCCATATTGATGACTAAATGAAAATATATTATGCTGGATCATTAAGGCCGGTTAGAGAAAGATGGTTTTTTAAAAACCAAAATGAACCAAGGCTGGTTTCTTATTATGAGTACAGTGATGGCTTTAAATCCTCTTGGAAGGAATTGAAAAAAATAATGAAAGAAAAACTAAATGAAAAATAACGAGTACGCGCATCTGCATTTACATACAGAGTTCTCAGCCCTTGATGGGTTCGGATCAGCTTCAGCGTATGCAAAAGAAGCCGCCGACTTAGGATTTGAGTACTTAGCTATTACTGACCATGGAAACGTCGATGGAACGATTGACTTTCAAAAACAATGCTTAGAAAATAATATCAACCCAATCATAGGATGTGAGCTGTATGTAGTCCAAGATATGAACCGCAAAGAAAAGGGTGATAAGCGTGGTCACCTGACCGTCCTTATAGAAGACATGGCCGGGTGGAGAACTCTTTGTAAATGGCTTACTACGGCGAATATAGATGGGTTCTACCATAGGCCACGATGTGACTTCCAGCAGATCCTCGAAGCCGATTTAAATGGATTAGTTTTTATGACGGCCTGTGCGGGATCAGTAATTACTTTACCGAGAGGAGAGGAGTTCATCAGAGCCCTGCATAAAAAGTCTGACGGAAATGTTTACATAGAGATAATGCCCCATGACATCCCTGCCCAGAAAAAACTTCACGACTTGATCATGGATAAGTATAGTGACCTGCAACCTATTGCTACAAACGATTGCCATTATGTTTTAGAGGAGGATTGGGAGGCTCAAGAAGTATTGCTGGCTATCCAATCAAACAAGACTTGGAACGATCCGAAGAGATGGAGCTTTGGTTTTAAAGGACTGCACCTCAGGACAGCTGATGAAATGTTAGTTGCCTTCAGCAAACAGGCTCAGCTTCCAAGAAAAATGATCCACGAAGCAATGGAGAATGCTTCTATCTTGGCCCAGCGATGTGGTAATTTTAAAATAGAAAAGCAAGATATATCATTACCGGAGTTGCCATACGAAGTTAATACTATCGATGGCCAGCCCATAAGTGAATTTACTCTTTTAGAAGATCTTTGTTTTGCAGGCATGACAAAGTTTGGTCTGGATGACATTCCGGAATATGAAATCCGGCTTAACGATGAGCTGGATTTGATATTCGACAAGAAGTTTGAAAGGTATTTTTTGTTGGTGTTAGATTTTATTCAGCATTGTAGAACGCAGGGCTGGGGTATCGGGCCGGGTCGTGGTTCCGTAGGCGGATCATTAATGGCTCACCTGATAGGGATTACAGAAGGAGTTGATCCCATAAAATACAACTTGAAATTTAGTCGGTTTCTTTCCGAGAACAGAGTTGATTGGCCGGACGTTGACATTGATGTTGAAAAAAGATATCGCCAACAAGCAGTAGATTATTTGTATGAAACGTATGGCAATGAAAGAACCTGTGGCATATCAACCGACATGCGGTTAAAAGGAAAGGCTATCATCCGTGACTTAGGGAGAGTCTTTGAGTTACCATCGTCCGATGTTTCATCAATGGCATTTTCTATTTGGGACAAACGAGAGGTGGATGGGTCAACCATTAAAGC
>Ga0307377_10008103_pt1 | contig 10719 bp, 9 predicted proteins | sample TR3MG_FD_202535 | JGI IMG/M metagenome (GOLD analysis project Ga0307377, IMG submission 202535) | Soil microbial communities from Risofladan, Vaasa, Finland - TR-3 | ecosystem: Environmental > Terrestrial > Soil > Coastal area > Acid sulfate soil | place: Finland: Risofladan, Vaasa | collected... | reverse complement strand
CAGGAGAGCATGACGAATGCGTTCCGGCACGGAAAAGCTACCGAAGTCGATGTGCAATTCTGGTCGGCAGGTCGGATAATAAAGGTTGCGGTGAGTGATAACGGAACATCCGGCAACGTTCAGATCACCGAAGGGATCGGTATTCAGGGTATGCGTGAACGGATCGAGCAATTGGGAGGCAACGTTACCGCGGGACCGACGGTGACAGGATTCGCAGTACACGCGGATGTGCCATGGATAGAGGCGCCGATCGGTGCGCCTCGAACGGAGCGTACCGGTGGATGAGATCAAGCTCCTCATAGTCGATGATCAGTATCTTTTCCTCGAGAGTCTGAAGGTAGTAATCGAAGGCCTCGCAAAGGACATGAAGGTCGTGGGTATCGCGCTCGACGGGGAACAGGCGCTTGCGGCAATGGAGCGCGAGCCTGCCGACGTGGTTCTGCTGGACGTCCGGATGCCGGTGATGGATGGTGTGGCCACCGCGCGGCAGCTTCGATCGCGATGGCCCAAGACGGCGGTTATCATGCTCACGACATTCGAAGACGATGAGTATGTCACCGAAGCCTTGCGGAATGGGGCTCACGGATACCTGTTGAAGAACATAGCGCCGCAAATGCTGGTGTCCGCGGTGCGCGCGGTGCTTGACGGCTCAGTGCTGATAGCTCCCGATATTGCCGGACATCTCGTCGAAAGCCTCTACGGCGGACGACAGATGACCGAGCGGGTACACGGCACGACACTTCCGGACTGGTACTGGGATCTGAGCCCGCGTGAGAGAACAATTATGAAGCACATGCTGCGTGGACGTTCCAACAAGGAGATATCAACCGATATCCATCTTGGAGAGCAGACCATCCGCAACTACGTCAGCACAATCTACTCGAAACTCGGCGCGACCGACCGAAGGGATGCGCTGAGAAAGGCGAGGGAGATTGACTCTTACTATTTCGAATAGATAACCCCGGCCCTGCCAACGACAGCACCGGGGTTAAGGGGTTTGAAGCACCGTGCACTATATATAACCTCACCTGACTGTATTAGTTACGCATGAGGCTGCGGTTTGTTTTTGATTCGGTGCGGGAGTTCGATGATCTGCCGGCGGGCAGCGTCAGCGAACCAGATAACCGTTGGCCTGAGCGGTATACGAGGCAACCTGCTCTGCCTGCCAGGCAAAATCGCGACCAAGCTCCCGCGCCATGATCTCGGCGACCCTCGGCGCGGCTTCGATGCTGCGACGCGCGTCGAGCAGCAGCGCACGGGTACGCCGTGCCAGAAAATCCTCGACTGATCGCGCCATCTCTGACCGGACTGCCCACACCACCTGCGCCGCGAGACACTGCAATTCAGGATGCACTCGCTCGGCAAGGCTCGGATCCTGGTGCATCAGGTCGCGGATCTGAACTGCGTCGGTGCCGTAGTAGGAGAGTTCGCCGAACTCCGCAGCATTTCGATGGTACCCGTGGATATGGGTTTCGACGGTAGCGCAGGGCCGATCCGGCAGCTGACCGATCTGGGCCGCCTGATCAACTGTTCCCTCCGCCATTTTCCGATAGGTCGTCCACTTGCCTCCGGCAACTGTCACCAGACCGGAAGGTGAGACGAGGATTGTTTCGTCCCTGCTTACCGACGCGGTGTCATCCGAGCCTCCCGGAGCAACGAGCGGACGGACACCGGCGTACGCACTGAGCACGTCCTGGCGCGTGGGATGCTTCGCGAGATAGCGTGCGACGTTGTCGAGTATGAAGCCGATCTCTTCGTCCTGCGGCCGAGGCTCAAGAAGCACTGTGTCGATCGGTGTGTCGGTGGTGCCGACTACAACCCGGTTGTGCCACGGAACTGCGAACAGTACGCGACCGTCGCTGGTGTGCGGAACCATGATGGCGGTGTCCCCCGGCAGGAATGATTTGTCGAGAACGAGGTGAACGCCCTGACTCGGGCTGATGATTGGTTTCAGGGACGAGTCGTCCATCATTCTGATGGAGTCGGTAAAGGGACCTGTCGCATTGACAACGACCTTGCCGGTAAGTTCGTAGATCTCGCCGGACTCCTCGTCGTGCACCTGCACCCCGCTCACCATATCGTTTACCTTCAGCAAAGCGGTAACTCGCATGTAGTTCAGGATGGTGCCGCCCTGCGTTACCGCCGTCTGGGCAAGGTCCACTGCGAGACGGGCGTCGTCGAACTGACCGTCGTAGTAGATGATTCCGCCGCGCAGGCCCTCTGTTTCTACCGTCGGGATAAGCTCACGAGTTCGTTCGCGAGTCAGGAATCGAGATCTGCCGAAGCCGAGCTTTCCGGCAAGCATGTCATACATCTTCAGGCCCGCACCGTAGAACGGTCCTTCCCACCAGTCGTAATTTGGTACGACAAACGGCAGGCTGTGCACAAGGTGCGGTGCGTTTCGCTGGAGAATGCCGCGTTCGCGCAGCGCTTCGAGAACGAGCGCGATGTTGCCCTGCTGCAGGTAGCGTACGCCGCCGTGCACCATCTTGGTGCTCCTGCTTGAGGTTCCCTTCGCGAAATCGTGCTGCTCGAGCAGCAAGGTCCGGTAGCCGCGCGATGTTGCATCGACCGCAGTTCCCAGTCCGCTTGCGCCTCCCCCTATGATAATCAGATCCCACGCATCAGATTTCGACCGGATGCGCGCTACCATCTCTTCCCGCTTCATCAACTCCTCCGCAACGTGCGAGTGAACAAAATGTCAGGCGACACGAACAAATGTAACAGATTTCGATCTGCATGACGAGGGATAGCGCATGAGTTTTCAGTGAAGTAGAATGTGGGGATGCGTACAGTTGGCATCGACCTGGGGACAACGAAGGTCGCCGTGCTCTGCGTGGATACCGATAGCCGGACCGTCGTCTGGACCGGATCGATTGACCACCAGGCGCACATGGCGGGAAAGCATCAGTGGGAACATCTTCAGGATCCTGAGAAGATAGTGCGCGCGGTCAATGAACTGCTTCGAACGGCACTGTCGAAATCAGGCAGGGTCGATGCTGTAGCCGTAACCGGGCAGGTTCACGGAATTCTCTACCTGGATTCAGCGGCACGTGCGGTATCACCGCTCATGACATGGCTCGACGGTCGCGGCGCACAGCAATTCGACGAAAAGCACACCTTCAGCGAGCACGTGGCGCAAGTGAGCGGATCCTTCGCCGCACCAGGTTACGGTATGGTTACGCACTTCTACAACCTGCGCAACGGACTCGTTCCGCCGTCGGCTCGATCGCTGGCAACCATCATCTCCTATGTTGCGACCCGTCTCGCAGGGCTTTCTCACCCGGTTACCGATCCGACCGACGCTGCATCACTCGGCCTGTTCGATGTGGTCAACCATCTCTACCGATCCGATCCTCTTCGGGAACTGGGAATTCCCGAGCATTTCCTTCCCCGCGTGGTGGACTGGAAAGAGAGGATCGGCGCGATGCCTGATGGAACAGTTGTCGCCACTGCAATCGGGGATAACCAGGCAGGATTCCTCAGCGCGGTTCCGAACCGGAAGTCAATGGCGATGATGAGTATCGGCACGAGCGGTCAGATTTCAGTCTTCTCCGAACAGCCTGACACGCTGCCGGGACTCGAATTGCGTCCCTTTCCCGGCGGTTTTCTCCAGGTCGGGGCAACCTTAAGTGCGGGAGCGACACTTGCGGCACTCGCTCGTTTCTTCGAGGAGACTGTTGCCGCGTTCGGCGTCACACCTGTGTCGGACGTCTACGCCCGTATGAACTCGCTTGCCGAATCGGCGCACGGCGCGGATGAACGCCCCGCAGTTGACCCGCGATTTGCCGGCACCAGAGATGACACGACCCGGCGCGGTGCCATAACGGGAATAACGCTTTCCGGTCTGACACCGGCAAATCTGACGCTTGGAACGGTGGAGGGCATAGTGCGTGAGCTATTCGATCTCTACCAGCGCGTTCCGCAACGGATCAGGTCACTGCATACCGCAGTTGTGGGAGCCGGCAACGGCCTGAGACGAAACCCCATGATTCGGAACGCGGTTGAACGCGTCTTCGGGCAGAGATTGACGGTGTCGTCAGTGAGAGAAGAGGCAGCTACCGGTGCCGCACTTCTGGCTGCAGTGCAGGCGGGAGCAATCGCCAAAGTTGATAATGTAGGCGGATTTACGCTGCGACCATCGGAACGAGAGGACCAATAAAAGGACGATCGGGAAACCCGACCGTCCTTATCTATTTGTTCACCAATGTAAGAAGACGCGAAGATGTTAGAAACGGGGGCGTGAACGTTCCTGAGCCTCGTTAACACGGAGCTTGCGCCCGTCGAGCTCGGCACCATCGAGAGCAGAAATCGCAGCGCGTGCTGCATCAGCCGACTGCATTTCCACGAAGCCGAAGCCGCGCGGCCGACCGGTGTCCCGATCAGTGATGATGTTGACAGATACGATCTCGCCATACTGTGAGAACAGCTGGTGAAGACTGTCGGACTCAGTCTGATAGCTGAGGTTTCCAACATACAGTTTGTTAGCCATGAACCAATCCCCGGGGTTATTCACCCCAATTACTCATTTTCTGGAATTCATCAACGACAAATATCTCGCGTCTTTCCGTATACACCGGGATACCAGGTACTCTACACGTTCAGTTACACAATCTCAGCCAGCCGGACACTCAATGGAATCCCAGTGTCCTTAGGCAGTCCAGATAGCCTATTATACCCCGCACCTTCAATTCAAATCAAGTAGAAAATAACAAGGATTTAAGATCACCCAAAGAGCGGCTCGAAAGACCCTTCTATTGATCGCCTGGTTCGTTTCGGAAGTGTTTCAGTGCAACAGCCAGAACAATATACTGCGTTTCGCGCGCACCGTCGAGTACCTTCATCCCCGAACGGGCAACCGCCGTGAGAAAGTCCAGTCCGTCAAAACGGTTCCCGACCGGGTGCTCGAGAATAGTTCTCAGGATCGGACCTTCGTAGCTTGCGGGGAAATACTCCTCGAAGTAGAAGGCGCCGCCGGGCTTCAGCACACGCGCGATTTCGCGAAGGCCATGCTGCCAGTCCTCGAGGTGATGCAGAATGCCGAAATCGAACACGGCATCCATACTCTCATCCTCAAACGGAAGCGCCTCCGCATCCCCGACTGAGAAATGAATCTTCCCGGATGGTATCGATTTCAGCCGTCGGGTCGCACGCCGAATCATCAGTGGGTCTATATCGATCGCATCCACTCGCCGTGCCCGGAACGCACCGGCAACCATTCGCGAACCGACGCCCTGGCCGCAGCCCACGTCGAGCACTCGGACCGGTTCATCGAGCGGATGTATCGTGCGAAAGAACCGCACGTTCCTCGCGATGAAGACCGTCCGCCATGGTCCGTTTATCCACAGTTTCTCAACCCAGTTGGCCTTCATCTGCGGAGCGCTCCCCGACATACCCCATATGATAGTTCCTGAACAGCCTATGAACGGGGAATCTGCGTGTCAACCGCCTGATATGGCACGTCGCTTGACTATTTCAACCGAAAGTCGTATTCATGTTTTGCAACCTTTTTTCTTCGAGGGAGGGAGAAATCCCAACCGGCGGTGATAGTCCGCAATCTCCGGTGTTCCAACCGGAGGGGAGACGGTGAAATTCCGTTGCCGACAGTGCAAGTCTGGATGGGAGAAGAAAAGAAGGGTTATCTTGGCGATAGCACTCTATCTTTTGAGAAATCCTTTCTTTCAGGTCTTCTTCCGTCCATACGCGGAGCAAGCAGTATGGATGACGACACGCTCATTTCGGTACAGAATCTCAACTTCTCATTCGCAACCCCTGTGCTGAAGGAGGTCACCTTCTCCGTACGCCGCAGTCAGTTCGTCTCCTTCGTCGGACCATCAGGCTGTGGCAAGACTACGCTGCTGTACATACTGCTTGGAATTCACCCGCACTTCGGTGGCACCGTGGAGGTGGGAACGCAGGACACATCGTTCGTATTTCAGCACGACTCGCTGCTCGAGTGGCGTGATGCGCTGTCGAACGTGTTGCTGCCGTTCGAATCACGGGGCCAGCAGATCACGCAGAAGATCCGGGACGAAGCGATGGAGATGCTCGCCCGCGTCGGTCTATCAGGATACGAACATCTGTTTCCGAACGAACTCTCAGGCGGGATGAAGAAGCGCGTTGAAATAGCACGCGCGCTGGTGACGCACCCCGAGCTCCTCGTTCTGGACGAGCCGTTCTCATCGCTCGATATCATAAGCCGCGAACGATTGAACATGCTCATCAAAGAGATTCACGCCCAGTCCGACCAGACCGTGGTCATGGTAACCCATTCCGTTGAAGAAGCGTGCTTCCTCTCAGATACCGTATTCGTCCTGTCGAACGCTCCGGCGTCAATCATCAAGACCGAGCTTATCGGCCGCAACGGAGCAGACTACCGGGAACAATTTTCACTCTCACCGGAGGAGGCACGGATTGAACACTCGATCCGCGCGGATGCGAAAACGCTCTGGAACATCCGACCGGAGCCGACCATAGATGTGCGCACCAGGAGTTCGGAACTGCTTCCGTTACGAAAGAGAGTGACCCGACATCTGCGCGCGCACTACAACCGGTGGTTGATTCCGGTTGAGCTCGTCGTAATCGGATTCCTTCTGGTCGGCATAAAGAAGTGGTTTCACGTACCCGATTACATTTTCCCGCAACCCGTAGGAATCGTTCAACGGTTCATCTCGACGCTCGCTGACGGTTCGATACTCCCGAGCATTGCAGCTACCGTGTACGAGTCTTCGATAGGCTTTGTCATAGCATTTGCGCTTACGCTCGTCCTCGGTTATGCCGTTGCAAAGTCCCGGATCGTCTCGAACCTCGCCATGCCGCATCTTGTCGCTCTCAACACGATTCCCGCAGTTGCACTCGCGCCGTTTCTGGTGCTCTGGTTCGGGTTCGGCTACGCACCGAAGATCGTGACTGCGGTGATTCTGATGTTCTTCCCGATGTTGATCAACAACATTTCCGCAATCAGACTCGCCGAAGAGCGAGTCAGGACGCTTGTGCAGTTCTACCGGCCAAACAGGAGACGCGCGTTCATTCGGTTCGAACTGCCGGCGGCGCTCCCGGTCATCTTCAGCGGTATCAAGGTATCAATCACTCTCTCTGTCATTGGAGCGGTAGTTGGTGAGTTCGTTTCCGGGCAGCAGGGCCTGGGAACGCTCGTAAATCAGTCAAAAGCAAATTTCGATATGGAACTGATGTTCGTCGGACTTATCTGGCTCGCGCTCCTTGGCTTGTTCTACTTCGGGGTGGCAAGTCTCGTTTTCGCGATGATCCAGGCGCGTCGCCGAACATTCGTACGGAGGGAAACATGAAATCAATCGGATCGATCGCTGGAGCCGGCTTCAGGCCGAGTCGCTCCGGATCAGTTGTCACAGGGATCGTGCTTGCGCTTGCGCTTACCGCAGCACAGGCGGTGCACGCGCAGCAATCCGGGGCCGGCGGCACACCGGATACCGTTCGCCTTGCCATCGGCTACATACCGAATGTTCAGTTCACACCGTTGTACGTGGGAATGGACAAGGGATTCTACAAAGCTGCCGGAATTGATCTGAAGATAGAATATGGATTTGGCATGGATATCTATTCGCTGCTTCTCGCGGGCAAGATCGACGTCGGTCTCGCGGACTCGGATCAGCTCATCATTGCCGGCTCGAAGGGAATGAAACTGGCAGCGGCGTTTCAGTACTATCAGAAGTACCCGGTTGCCATAGTTGCGAAAAAGAGCGTCGTGACGCAGCCGTCTGATTTTGTCGGTAAGACAATCGGCGTGCCGGATCTTTTCGGCACGAGCTACATAGGCCTTCAGCTGTTCCTGAAACAGTACGGACTCGCGGGCAAAGTTCGCATTGAACGGATCGGGTATACGCAGATACCTGCGCTTCTCGCCGGAAAAATCGACGGCGCCGTCGTATTCGTAACGAACGAACCGGAGAAGCTCAAACAACTTGGCGTTCCCATAAACGAATGGGACGTAAAGTCATTCTCCGATCTCGTGAGCTCCTCCTTTATCACTTCGGACGCGATCATCGCCTCACGTGGAGACGTGCTTGATCGTTTCTTCCGTGCAACCCGACAGGCAATGGCGTACACCGCCGCACACCCCGACGAGTCGGTGTCGATTGCCATGAAGTACATCACCGGCTCGGACAGGAGCCAGCTCCCCTTTCTCAGGAATGCCCTTCTTGCCACTATTGACCTCTACAGTTCGCAGGCACCATACGGTACACTCGACGCTGCCCGATATACCGATTCGATTGCGACAATGCAGCAACTCGGACTTATTCCCGAACGGTATCCGGCCGACAGGATCATGCATCAGCTTGGCGAAGGGAATTGATGCCGACCAGTGGCAGCGACTTCGATGGAACGACAAACCGAATGAAACACGTGGATATACATGAGCTTCTGATACACGAAGATGATGATCTCATAATCGTAAACAAGCCGGCAGGACTGTCGTCAATCGATGAGCGGGACCAAACGCAGCCGAGCCTTCTGCGGTTGCTGAAAGAGTACTCGGACGGTGTCAGGCTCTGCCATCGTATTGACCGTGAGACCAGCGGTGTTATAGTCGCCGCAAAGCATTTTCCGGCGTATCGCCACCTTGCCGAACAGTTCCGCAAACGTGAAGTGACCAAGATCTACCACGCCGTTGTGTGGGGCAGACCCTCCTTTCAGGAAGAGTCGATCGACCTGCCGCTGCGTACCATCTCGGTCAAGTATGCGCCGGGAGACGACGAAGGCGACCGCGTAGCGTCGTTCCGTTCGGTCGTGGACTCAACCCGTAGAGGCCGACCATCGCAGACAATCGTCACGACGATAGCCGTGTCGCGGCACACGTCGCTCGTTGCGTGTCGCCCGGTGACCGGCCGCATGCACCAGATACGGGCTCATCTGTCAAAATCGGGACACCCGCTTGTCGGCGACCCGCTGTATCGCGGAAAGTTCCTCCTTCTCTCGAGCCTGAAACGCGGCTACCGGCCCGGCGGAGAGGAGGAACGGCCGGTTATCAGTCGATGTGCGCTGCATGCCCGTTCGATCACATTCAGCCTCTTCGGTGTTGAGCGGTCGTTCGAGGCGCCCTACCCCCGGGATTTCGCCACGCTTCTGAAAGTGCTCACAAAGTACGACGAGCTGAAGCCGATCGTGAACAGCCGGGAGGAGCCGCTCGCTTGACCGGGGAGTCAATTGACACGATCGTGGTGTTTGCCGCGATAGGCGTGAACGTGGCGCTCGCGTTGCGGCCCATCTCATTCACCGCGGGAAAGCGTCGGATCACGATCGGCATCGTCATATCGGCACCAGCGACACTTGCGCTGTTGTACGCTCTGGGGGTACTGAACGCGTCAACTATGTGGCGCGGCCTTGCGGGCACCGGTTCGCTCGTCCCGGTCGAGATCATCGCGATCTTCTTCGGCACGGCATACGTGAGCGTCAGCACCGATAACACCGGCGTATTCGATATGCTCGCATACCGGATTGTGCGATCCGCAAAGGGCAATGGACGCAGGCTCTTTCTGCTGTTCTATCTCTTTTCGTCGCTGCTTACGCTCTTCACCTCGAACGACATTGTAATACTTACCCTGACTCCGATCATCTTCTACCTGGGCCGGCACGCGGACATTGATGTCATCCCCTACTTATTCGCGGAGTTCTTTGCTGCAAACACCACGAGCATGCTGCTCTACATCGGCAACCCGACGAATATCATTATCGGGAATGCGCTGAAACTGGGATTCTGGCAGTTCAGCGCAGTCATGTGGTTGCCGACGCTGGTCGCTTCCGCCACCACGTATGCATTGCTGCTGATCATATTCCGAAATCGCATCCCGCGCGCCTACGCTGTCAACCAGGCATCCGCGTACTACATGCGATCGAGTGCCGATGCAGGATCCAGTGTCGCGGTGCTCCTGGTTATGCTTCTGATGCTCGCGTTCTCAGGCGTTTTGCATCTCGCAATATGGGAGATCACGACTGTCTGCGCGGTTGGACAGATCGCGCGGGATCTGCTCTTTGACGGCTTTGAGAACAGAGGAAATGCTGCCGCCCGGGCGGCAGCGGTCGCGCGCAAGATCCCGTGGACCATCCTCCCGTTCATCGTACTCTTCTTCGTTCTGGTGCAGCGGCTCACCGAGACGGGGTTTGTCGATGCGCTTGCCTCTTTGTTCAGTCGATTCAATTCGCCGATCCTCGCCGCGGCAACATTTGGATTCTCGAGCCTCGTTGCCGCGAACCTCATGAACAACCAGCCAATGAGCATTCTGTATGCGCACATATTGATGAACGGCCACCTGTTGCTCAGAGGGGCGACGGCGACGGTGGCAGCGTACGCAGTCGTTATCGCAAGCAACCTCGGCGCTAACCTCACGGTTGTTGGCGCGCTCGCGGGCATGATGTGGAAACGCATTCTGGCACAGAAGTCGATCCGGATTGGTTTTGCCGACTTTCTTGCGATAGGTGCCGCAATAACACCCGCGGTCGCGGCTCTCGCATTTCTCGCCTTGCTCCTGACCGCCTGACACAAATAGAAAGGGCCCGCCGGATCGGCGGGCCCTCATTTGATTCTTCGGGTTTCCCCGGAGTGGTTCCTTCTATCGTTTAGTTGTAGAGCAACTGAGCAATGTCCGGCTGGTTCATGTTCTGGTAGTTGTAGAACTTAGCACCGGTGTCGATGTTCGCGACCGGCTCTCCCTTCACTGCCTTGTAAGCAAGCTCCATCGAATC
>Ga0307377_10008098_pt1 | contig 10723 bp, 6 predicted proteins | sample TR3MG_FD_202535 | JGI IMG/M metagenome (GOLD analysis project Ga0307377, IMG submission 202535) | Soil microbial communities from Risofladan, Vaasa, Finland - TR-3 | ecosystem: Environmental > Terrestrial > Soil > Coastal area > Acid sulfate soil | place: Finland: Risofladan, Vaasa | collected... | reverse complement strand
TTGTTTGTGCTGGATGGCTCGGGCTATGAGCAAGCGGTATTGGAAAATATCCTGGGCGCTTATGCCGGCAGCCTGACGGCCGGAAACCGGACCAGCGACGCGATTGCCGAAGCCTTTGAAGGATCCCCCCGCTCCATCCGGGATGAGGTCCCCTTTTCCTCAGAGCGCAAATGGAGCGCGGTCACATTCGCCGGCGATGATGGTTTGACAGGCACATACGTCTTAGGCGCGCCCGAAATCTTAAATCCCAATTTGGCTCCCGTACGAGGCCAGGCTGCCATCTCGCTACCAGAGATGGAATCCCTTCTCGATAGTTGGACGGCCCGCGGCCGGCGAGTGCTGCTGTTCGCCGGCCGGTCCGATGGCTCGGCCCTTCATGATGAAAATGACCGGCCCCGCTTGCCGGGTGACCTTACCGCGCTAGGCCTGTTAAGCTTTAGCGATGTGCTGCGCCCCGATGCTCGCGAAACCCTGGCCGAATTTGCCAGGACCGGCATCGAGCTGAAGATCATTTCCGGCGATAATCCACAAACGGTGACCGCCCTGGCTCAGCAGGCGGGCCTTGGAGGCCCGCACAACTCAATGAAGGTTGTCTCCGGTCCAGACCTCAGTCAGATGGACAAGGCCCAATTTACTCAGGCCGCCCTGGAAACAACCATCTTCGGCCGGATCACTCCGGACCAGAAAGAAGAATTGGTGCGGGTTTTAAGAAAAGAGGGCCATTATGTGGCTATGACCGGTGACGGCGTGAATGATGTCCTGGCTCTCAAACAGGCGAATCTTGGCATCGCCATGCAGAGCGGCAGCCAGGCCACTCGCAGCGTCTCCGACATCGTGCTCCTGAACGACTCCTTCGCCGCTCTACCCCAGGCTTTTATCGAAGGGCAGCGGATCCTTAATGGCATGGAAGATATCCTAAGACTTTACATGACCCGCATCTTTTCCTTGATGTTGCTCATCGCTATGATCGCTATGCTGGCGGCCGGCTTCCCCCTGACACCGTCTCAAAATTCGATCATTTCCATCATCACCCTCACTGTTCCGGCTTTTGCCTTGGCCGTTTGGGCCCGGCCGGGAGCGGTGCGCCACCGCAGCTTGACCCGCCGGCTGGTCCATTTTGTTTTGCCGGCTGCGATAACCATGAGTGCGGCCGGGCTCGTCATTTACCTCTATTTTGTCATCGACACAGAAGACACCGCCTACGCCCAGTTGACCTTAACCTATGGCATGATCGCCATGGGCTTATTCCTGGTAATATTCGTCGAGCCGCCAACCATGTTCTGGGTAGGCGGTGATGAATATAGCGGTGACCGGCGGCCGACGCTGCTGGCCTTTTTCCTGTTCCTCTTATTTCTATTGGCCCTTATTGCGCCCGGGGTTAGCGATTTTTACGCGCTGACGCCCTTGCGCCAGGTAAACGATTATCTGATCATTGCCGTCATCACCATCGTTTGGATGCTGGTTGTTCGCACCGTTTGGCGTTCTGGTCTAGTTGACAGATATCTCAATCTACCACCTTATGTGAGTAATTAATATGACCCGACGAATCGTAGTAAAGCTAGGCACCAGCGTGTTGACCCGAGGTACGGCTAGTCTGGACCGCGCCCACATGGTTGAATTGGCCCGCCAATGCGCCGCCTTATTCCACCAGGGTAACGATATCATCCTCTGTACCTCTGGTGCGATCCTGGCCGGCCGGGAACGACTTGGGGCGCCCAAGCTGCCGGATACCGTCACCACCAAGCAGATGCTGGCCGCCGTGGGCCAGATCCGGCTTATGCTCGAATGGGAACGATTCTTTGAGATCTACGGCATTCACGTTGGCCAGATTTTGTTGACTCGGGCTGATGTTGAAGATAGGCGGCGTTTTTTAAATGCCCAGGATACTTTGCGCGCCCTGCTAGAACAGCGTATCGTGCCCGTGATCAACGAAAATGACGCTGTGGCCACGGCCGAAATCAAGGTGGGCGACAATGATAACCTTTCCGCCCTGGTGGCAGTTTTAGCCGAGGCTGATCTGCTCCTACTATTAACCGATCAGCCGGGATTATTTACCGCCGATCCACGCCGCAATTCGGACGCCCAACTCATACCCGAGGTGGAGGCCATCGACAAGACCCTACGCGAAATGGCTGGCGGCAGCGTCAGTGGCCTGGGTGTCGGCGGGATGGTTACCAAGCTACAAGCGGCCGATGTAGCCCGCAGAGCCGGGGTCGACGTGGTCATCGCTTCCGGGCATGCCCCTGACGTCATCAGCCGCATAAGTCATGGCGAAGCTGTCGGCACCCGTTTTCCGGCCCTGGAAACGCCCCTGGAAAGCCGCAAACGGTGGATCTTCGCCGGTCCAGCGGTGGCCGGAATGCTGATTGTTGACGATGGCGCCGCCCAGGCCCTACGCGATCAAGGGCGCAGCTTGCTGCCGGCCGGGATCACGACCGTCATCGGCGATTTTCAACGGGGCGACAGCATCACGATTCTTGGACCTGGCGAGACCGAAATAGCCCGGGGCATCGCCCGCTACAGTAGTTTAGAACTCGAAAAAATTCGTGGCTATCACTCAAACCAGATCGGTGATCGTCTGGGCTACGCCTATGGCCCTGTTGCCGTTCACCGGAATGACCTGATCCTGGTATGATTGGGAATAAGCATGTTATGATGGGTCCACTGGCCAATGACGATGATGGAGGAGATTGAGTTGATGAATAGTGATCTGACCAGTATGGGCATTGCCGCAAAAAAAGCCGCGCGCCAATTGGCAACCCTCAGCACCGACCAGAAGAACCAGGCCCTCTTAGCCATTGCCGATGAATTGGAGGATCAGGCCGGGATACTCCTGGCTCAAAACAACCTGGATATCGCCGACGGCCGGGCCAAGGGGCTCAGCGAGGCCTTGTTGGACCGGTTGCTACTTACTGAAGCGAGAGTAACCCGGCTGGCGGCCGATGCGCGGCGGGTGGCCGATCTGCCCGATCCTGTCGGCGCCGTTATTGAAGGCCGCCTGTTACCGAACGGCATGCATCTGAGCAAGCGCCGCATCCCCATTGGCGTCATAGGCGTCATTTACGAAGCCCGGCCCAACGTGACCATCGACATCGCTACCCTGTGCCTGAAAACGGGCAACGCGGCCATTTTAAGGGGAGGTAGTGAAACTTTGCGTAGCAACCTGGCCCTGGTCACTGTCATCCAGAGCGCCTTAAAAAGGACCGGCTTGCCCACCGCGGCCGCCCAGTACATTGACAATCCTGATCGAGCTATGGTGAGCCAACTATTACGACTCGACCAATACGTGGATATGATCATCCCGCGTGGCGGCGCCGGCTTGCATCGTTTGTGCCGGGAAGAGAGCAACATTCCGGTCATAACCGGCGGCATCGGCATATGCCACATCTACGTTGACGAGAGCGCCGACCTGGAACGAGCCGTCGATATTATTGAAAACGCCAAGGTCCAGCGGCCGAGCGTCTGCAACGCCTTGGATACCTTGTTACTCCATCCGGCCGTGGCCCCCACCTTATTGCCCCAGGTGGCCCGGCGCCTGGCCCAATCAGGCGTCGAGTTACGAGCGGATGCAACCGCCCTGGCTATCTTGCAGCAAGATACCGGCGAAGCCAGGGTCTTACCCGCGGGTCCGGATGATTTCGACCAGGAGTGGCTGGCCCTGATCCTGGGCATCAAAGTGGTGACCGGGCTTGACGATGCCATCGATCATATTCAACAACACAGCACCGAGCATTCTGAAAGCATCCTGACCAACAACTGGGCTCATGCCAACCGCTTTATCGATGAGATCAATTCCTCGGCCGTGTTTGTCAACGCCAGTACCCGTTTTAACGACGGCGGCGAATTTGGCCTGGGCGCCGAAGTGGCCATCAGCACACAAAAGCTCCATGCTCGCGGTCCTATGGGCCTGGAAGAGCTGACCACCTATAAGTGGATCGGCCTCGGCGACGGGCACGTGCGCAAATAATATCCCCCACTCTTTAGTTGTCTTTGATAATTGGCGGCGGAAATTATTTGATTTATACTTCAAGAATATTTGAACTATCTGGCACGCTTATGCACGAATCAACCGAATTCTCCCCCGATATTGATAGCCTATCCCAGCAGCTAAAAGTGTTGGCCAATCCCAAGCGCCTGCAAATCATGAACCTGCTCATGGAAGGGGTGCAGTGCAATTGTGAATTGGGCGACTCGTTAGATCTGCCGCTAAACCTTATTTCCCATCATATAGGCATATTGCGTAAGACCGGCCTGGTGAATATCGAGCGAGATTCTGTTGATGCCCGCTGGGTTTATTTCTCGGTAAATAAAGCGGCCCTGCAGGCCTTGAGCGAGGTTTTTGAACAATTTTTTGACATTAGACGCATTCAGCCGCGCCAACCAAATTGTGGACCACAAACAACTAATAGCCCGCAAAGCAATATGACCCTGGTGAATCGTGGCCCATAGGATGATCTTCTTGCTTATTGAAGCGCCATAGTTACAAGGATCAAACCATGTCCCCCACCGCAGCAAATTCATCTCACCCGGATAAGGTTACCAAAAAACTATCCAGCCTGGACCGCTATCTGACCCTGTGGATTTTTCTGGCCATGGCCATCGGCGTAGCCATTGGCTATCTGTTTCCCAGGGTCGAAGAGTCCATTAACAGCTTTCAGGTTGGCACAACCAACATCCCCATCGCCATTGGCCTGATTTTGATGATGTACCCGCCCTTCGCCAAGGTAAAATATGAGGAGCTGGGCGGTGTCTTCCGCAATACCAAAATATTAGGCCTCTCCCTGGTCCAGAACTGGATAATCGGCCCGATTCTCATGTTCTTGCTGGCCATCATCTTTCTACACAACTACCCTGAATACATGGTCGGCCTGATTTTGATCGGCCTGGCCCGCTGCATCGCCATGGTCATCGTCTGGAATGAGCTGGCTAAAGGAGACACAGAATACGCGGCCGGTCTGGTAGCCTTCAATAGCGTTTTCCAGGTGCTCTTTTACAGCATCTACGCCTGGATTTTCATCACTATTTTACCGCCGCTCTTTGGCCTGGAGGGCGGCACGGTGGACATCAGCATTGGCGAACTGGCCGGAACGGTATTCGTCTTTTTGGGTATTCCCATGATCGCCGGTTTCGCCACCCGTTACTTTCTGCTCCGGGCCAGGGGTCGCGAATGGTACGAAACTATATTTCTCCCGCGCATCAGCCCCCTGACGTTGATCGCCCTGCTCTTCACCATCATGGTCATGTTTAGTTTGAAGGGCAACCTCATTGTTCAGATCCCTGGGGACGTGGTGCGCATCGCCATCCCGCTGACCATTTATTTCGTGGTGATGTTCCTGGTCAGCTTCTGGATGGGCCGGCGCATTGGTGCGGATTACAGTCAGACAACCACCCTCGCTTTCACGGCCGCCAGCAACAATTTTGAACTGGCCATCGCCGTATCCGTGGCCGTCTTTGGCATAGGGTCCGGAGTGGCTTTTGCGGCCGTTATCGGACCACTAATCGAGGTACCGGTGATGATTGGCCTAGTCAGTGTGGCCCTGTACTTCCAGCGGCGCTACTTCCCGCGCGAACTGGTCCCCCTTTAAATCAAACAACTTTATTGTCCGGGAAAAACCACTCGTTTTGGTCATTGGTCTGTGGCACATTAAGCATAACGAGAATGGTCTATTGCGCTTCTTTTAAGTTGCGTTCCAACAAACAGCTGCTGCAATCTATGTGTAAATTTGAGAATCTTTCTTTAAAAGGATACTATTAAAATATATATGGTGGAGCGGGTTTTGTATAGAAATATAATAAGTAATTGCCCAGGTTGCTCGGAATAAATGTCGCCAAAAACCTGGGGCCAGCCGCGATTGCCTCATTGGCCGGGCAGGGTTTATTTTGGACAACTGGCTTAGTTCCAGCACCGGGAGTGACTATATTAATAGCAGTACTGCGCATAAGTTCAGACAACGAAAGGAGACAACATTATGAATGAAGATAGCAAGTGGCCCGATACAGGTGGAACTGACAATCCCGCTGCCGGCAGTGGCACATCGAACCGGGACTGGTGGCCGAACCAGTTGAACCTCAAAATTCTTCATCAGAACTCTCCCATGAGCAATCCGATGGGCGAGGAGTTCAACTACGCTGAGGAATTCAAGAAACTCGATCTGGAGGCGCTGAAGAAGGACCTCTATGAACTGATGACCGACTCGCAGGAGTGGTGGCCGGCCGACTACGGTCACTACGGAGGACTTTTCATCCGGATGGCCTGGCACAGCGCAGGCACCTACCGCACCGGCGACGGCCGCGGGGGCGCGGGGTCCGGCAGCCAACGCTTTGCCCCCCTCAACAGCTGGCCGGACAATGTGAACCTCGATAAGGCGCGCCGTCTGCTCTGGCCGATCAAGCAGAAATACAGCAAAAAGATCTCCTGGGCCGACCTGATGATCCTTGCCGGCAACTGCGCGCTGGAGTCGATGGGATTCAAGACATTCGGTTTCGGTGGTGGTCGAGAAGACATCTGGGAGCCAGAAGAAGACATCTACTGGGGTTCCGAAGATAAATGGCTGGCTCTGAGCAACAACCCTAAGAGCCGTTACACAGGCGACCGCGATCTCGAAAACCCCCTCGCCGCCGTGCAGATGGGGCTGATCTACGTGAACCCGGAAGGACCGGACGGCGTTCCAAGTGCGGTTGCTGCAGGCCGGGACATTCGCGAAACCTTCGCGCGTATGGCGATGAATGATGAGGAGACTGTCGCGCTCATCGCTGGCGGCCATAGCTTCGGCAAGACTCACGGCGCTGGCGATGCGGCGTTGGTCGGCCCCGAACCCGAGGGCGCCCTTATCGAGGAGCAAGGCCTTGGCTGGAAGAGCAGCTACGGCAGCGGCAAAGGCGGCGATACAATCTCCAGCGGCCTGGAGGGCGCATGGACGCCAACCCCGATCCAGTGGGACAACAGCTTCTTCGACACCCTGTTCGGCTACGATTGGGATCTGGTGAAGAGCCCCGCCGGAGCTTGGCAGTGGGTTCCGACTGATCCGGCCGCAGCGGACACCGTGCCGGATGCCCACGATCCGTCCAAACGGCACGCCCCCATCATGCTCACGACGGACCTCGCCCTGAGGATGGACCCGATCTATGCCCCGATCTCGCGGCGGTTCCACGAGAACCCGGCGGAGTTCGCGGACGCGTTTGCCCGGGCCTGGTTCAAGCTGACACACCGCGACATGGGTCCCCGTTCGCGCTATCTCGGTGCGGAAGTCCCGGCGGAGGAACTGATCTGGCAAGATCCGGTGCCCGCAGTCGATCATGAGCTGATCGACGCGCAGGACATCGCAGACCTGAAGGGCAAGATCCTTGCCTCGGGCCTGTCGATCTCGGAACTGGTCTCGACCGCCTGGGCGTCGGCATCCACGTTCCGTGGCTCCGACAAGCGTGGCGGTACGAACGGGGCGCGCATTCGTCTTGCGCCGCAAAAGGATTGGGAGGTCAACCAGCCGGCCCAACTGAAGACCGTACTGCAAACCCTTGAAGGAATCCAAAAGGAGTTCAACAGCGCGCAGTCAGGCGGGAAGATGGTTTCGCTCGCTGACTTGATTGTCCTGGGTGGATGCGCAGGTGTCGAACAAGCTGCCAAGAATGCCGGTCACAATGTGACCGTTCCCTTCGCGCCGGGACGCACGGATGCGTCGCAAGAGCAAACCGACGTGGAGTCATTCGCCGTACTCGAACCGGCTGCAGACGGGTTCCGTAACTACCTCAAAACCAAATACACTGTATCGGCAGAGGAACTGCTGGTTGATCGTGCGCAACTTCTGACGCTGACCGCTCCTGAGATGACGGTTCTCGTTGGCGGTATGCGCGTCTTGAATACCAACTTCGGACAGTCCCAACACGGCGTCTTCACCAAGCAGCCAGAGACGCTCACCAATGACTTCTTCGTGAATCTGCTCGACATGAGCACGACGTGGAAGGCAGCCTCGGAAGACGAAAACGTTTTCGAGGGTCGTGATTACGCGACGGGCGAACTCAAGTGGACCGGCACCCGTGTCGACCTCATCTTCGGTTCGAACTCCCAACTTCGGGCCTTGGCGGAGGTCTATGGATGTGAGGACTCCCAGAGGAAGTTCCTGCACGACTTTGTAACGGTGTGGAACAAGGTCATGAAACTCGACCGCTTCGACCTCGCCTGATCGTAGCCTAAACGTCTTGCTTTGGAAAAGCTCGCCCGGCTTGATTTTCACCGGGCGAGCTTTTCTAATGGTAGAATCGGCCGGTGAGCTTAGAGCGCATATTGGTAGTCGGCACCACGGGATCGGGGAAGACGACCCTGGCCGGCCGGATTGCCGAAAGATTGGGTTATGCGCATATTGAGCAGGATGCCCTAAACTGGGGATCGGACTGGACTATGCGGCCGAATGAACTTTTCCTGGACCTGGTTGACCAGGCCACGCGCGGCCGCTTTTGGGTTATCGACGGCAACTATAGTCGCAGCCGGGCCATCACCTGGCCACGGGCCGATATCGTCGTCTGGCTCGACTACCCCCTCCCCCTGACCCTCTGGCGCCTGTGGTGGCGCACGCTTAGAAGAACCCTTGGCCGGTAAGAGCAGTGGAATGGCAATCGCGAGCGGCTTTATACCCATTTTTTCACCCGCGACTCCCTGTTCTTATGGGCCTTAAAGAGCTATGGTCGGCGACGCCGGGAATACCCGGCCTTGCTCCGTGCCCCCGAAAATACCCACCTGGTCTTGGTGCATCTTCTTTCCCCACGGCAAACAGAGAAGTGGTTGGCCACGCTCCGCTGATTTAAAGCGGCGTGATCGAAAGGAGGCCGGCGTCCTGCAATTTGGTGTTTACCGTTTTACAGCCTTCATTGCCAAATGTGCTATGATAACGGGTGGCTTGGCCTCCCGAAATTGGATAATAATCACTGTGTAAGCACGCCGAATTCCAAAGGTATGAAGAACCCTTTCTCAGAAAACGGGCAAACCCCCCTCGATATCCAGGCAACCCTGGGCGGCAGTCGCCTCGGCGGCCTGTGGCGCTTGATGACGGGCTACCGTTTGATCTATCTGGGTGCGCTTCTCCTGCTAGGCCTGGCGGCCTTGATGAAGACGGCTACCTACTACCTGCTACGTTACCTCATCGACGATGTCCTTGGCCAAGGGCGTTTTGATCAGACCTTGCTATTCGTGGCCCTGGGCTTCATTGTCCTGGCGCTGTTCGAAGGGGCATTCACCTTTCTGAGCGGCCGGCTGGCGGCCCAGACATCAGAAGGGATTGCCCTGCGGCTACGCAATTATCTATTTGATCACATCCAACGGCTTTCCTTTGCCTACCATGACAAGACCAATACCGGCGAACTCATCCAGCGAGCGACCTCCGATGTGGACACGATTCGCCGCTTCTTCGCCCAGGAAGCCATTGGTTTCGGCCGGATTGTCTTCTTATTTGGTATCAACTTCGTCGCTATCTACTTTCTCAATGCACAACTGGCCCTCCTTTCGGTGATCGTTATCCCGTTTATTGTGCTTATGTCCTATTTCTTCTTTAAACGCATCACCTTGGCTTACGAATCCTATCAGGAACAAGAGGCCCTGTTGTCAACAACCCTCCAGGAAAACCTCACCGGGGTTCGCGTCGTCAAGGCCTTTGCCCGCCAGGATTATGAGCGGGAGAAGTTCGAGAAGGACAACTACGAACGATACCAACGCGGCCGGGGATTAATCAGATTGCACTCGCTCTATTGGCCGGCTTCTGACATCCTGGCCGGGGCGCAAATGATCGCTGGCTTTTTTATCGGGGCGGTCATGACCATAAACGGGACCATTACCGTGGGCACCTACATGGCCTATGCGGGTATGGTTATCTGGATCATTTGGCCCATGCGCATGCTGGGTAGGCTTATTGTACAGATGTCCCAGGCGCTCGTTTCCTATGACCGGGTGACCCTGGTCATAAAGGAAAAGCGTGAGTCGCTGACCAGTGGCTCTCACTCGCCGGACGGTGGGACCAAGGGTGATATCGTTTTTGACGATGTCTGTTTCGAATATGATGGCGCGGCGACTATCCTACATGATATCAGCTTCCACTGCCGGCCGGGTCAAAGGATTGCTTTACTCGGCTCAACCGGCTCAGGCAAAACAACCCTGGTAAACCTGTTGCCCCGCTTTTACGCCGTATCCAGCGGCCGTCTGTTGCTCGATGGCGTTGAAATCCATCACTATCCACGCTATTACCTGCGCCAACAAATAGGCATCGTCGAACAAGAACCATTCCTTTTCTCCCGTACCCTACGCGAGAATATCGCTTACAGTGTCGGCCGGGATATAACGGATGAAGAGGTTGTGGCCGCGGCCAAGGCGGCCGCCATCCATGACGTCATCCTGGGCTTTCCCGATGGCTACAATACCCTGGTCGGTGAGCGTGGGGTAACCCTTTCCGGCGGTCAGAAGCAACGGATCACCATTGCCCGCACGCTGTTGAAGGATCCACGCATTCTCATACTCGACGACGCGACCTCATCAGTCGATACCGAGACAGAGGCAGTCATCCGCCAGGCGTTGGAACGACTGATGGAAAATCGCACGACTTTCATCATCGCTCATCGTATTCAGAGCGTCATGGACGCCGACATAATCCTGGTCATGGACAAGGGCCGCATCGTCCAAAAAGGGATTCATGCGGAATTGATCGGTCAAGAAGGGATCTACCGGGACATTTATGAATTACAG
>Ga0307377_10008097_pt1 | contig 10725 bp, 1 predicted proteins | sample TR3MG_FD_202535 | JGI IMG/M metagenome (GOLD analysis project Ga0307377, IMG submission 202535) | Soil microbial communities from Risofladan, Vaasa, Finland - TR-3 | ecosystem: Environmental > Terrestrial > Soil > Coastal area > Acid sulfate soil | place: Finland: Risofladan, Vaasa | collected... | reverse complement strand
AAGCTGCGATGGATAATTATGCTATACACATATGTGTGGTTGATATATATGTGTATATTTGTGTTTAGTTAGTTTGTGTGTTTATGGTTTAAAGGGGGCTGTCTTAATTGACAAGCCCTCTTTTTTTTTATCTAGTTCGATTACTTTTAGGTGCTGTTCTATTAGTTGAGGAACTCCTAGAAGATTGGGTTACTGTTCTACCAGTACCTTTACCTTTAACTTCCTTTTTGGTGTCTCTATCCCCACCAAACCAGTATCTATCGTTTATCCTTTTAAGGTCTTTATAGTCTGGAATAAATCCCGTAGAACCAGCCATATCAAACGGTGTTTTGAAAAATAGTTCGTTTCTATTTTTATCTCTAGACTTCTTTCTTTCATTGTTAATAGACCTGTTAGCTAATGTAACTCCCCTAACCGTTGTTTTAATTACTGGAGCTAACGGACCTGTAAACCCAATAGCAGCATCTACAGCTACATCTTGACCAGGACTTGGTTTTACGGATATTTTAGAAAAAACCATACTGTCTTTATATGGGTCGTACTCAGTTTTTTCACCATCTTTTGTGACTGAGTCCCAAGTTATACCCTCCCCAAACTCCTTGTTAGCGTACTCTATACCAAAGTTGATAACTGTCTGACTAAGGTTACCAAGATTTCTACCAAACGCTAGTGTAACTATACCTGAAAGTACATTCCTTGTAATATCCTCTTCTTTAATCTCGTCTTCATCTTCACCCATACCAAGCATAGAGAAAATCAATCCAAACGCATAGTCTATACCTAGTCTGTAAACAGCCATACGAGTTAGTGTAGATGCTAAAAGCATTGAACCAGCACCTCTAGAAATCTCACCCTTACCCAATAAGTTTTGTACACCCTTTACTGCTGAGTAGTATTCAAAGACCCTAAAGTTTGTCATGTACCTGTTTATTATCTGCATTGCCTTTTTAATTGCACCTGCGTCTGGATCAGATATATTACTTGGTATTGTGTCAAAAGGATTAATAGACGCTGCGGTATCTATAACTGCTGTGTCTGCTTCTTCAGATGCTTGATTTATAGCCTCTTGAAACCTATCCCTATATGACTCATCATTAGCTAACTTCTCCCAGTTTAATTTTTGACCTGTTAGTTGTCTGAATTTATTTTGAAACACACCAACAAACAGTGGTCTAATAACTAGCTCATCAGGCTTAGTTATAAGTGACTCATTGAGTTTTGCCACAGCTTTAAACGGTAACGCAGCAACCTTACCAACTGTTTTTGCAGATGCGGCAAGTTCTCCAGTCATTTCTTCAGCGTTAAACAGCTTTTCTTTTGACATTAATTTACTCTCAACATCCTTATTCTCAAATTTAGCCTTTTTAGTAAGCCTAGCCATTTGAGTGGTTTGGGTGTTTTCAAGGGCTTTGTCTATGGTTTTAGTGTCTACACCAACAATTGTAGCGTATCCATCAACAATGCCACCAGCGTGATTCATTACAGCGTGTAGTGTGTTTGAGCCAAGTTCGGAAGCAGCCTTTACTAATCCACCTAACTGAGAGTAGTACCCAGCCTTAGTTAAATAGTTAATAATATTATCAATCAATATTTTGTCCTTCGTTACGTTCTTGTACTGACTATTTATAATTTTGTCATATATTGACTCCAACTCGTTTACCAAATTCTTTTGAAACTCTGTTTCTGCTCTGTTTTTTAACCCAGAGAAAGCTACCCTAGCAGACTTTATAACTGGGTACATGTGGTACCCAACAGAAATTTTTCTTGCTGCTGCGTATGCATTACTTACAGGGTCGAAAGATATTGAGTGGGTTTTACCAGTACGCTGTATTGCCGCTTTATTCTTTACAGAGGCATTCATAAACGAATCAAGTAGACTATCAAGGTCGTTAGATATTTCAGTTGTGTTTGTTCCTGACTTAGGTAAGTGAATATAATTTTCCCGATGTATAAATGGCATACCCTGTACAGCAGCGTCTATTCTAGCCATAGAGGTTAACTCGTCATATACACCATCTATTGTTTCAAGAAACTTCTTTTCTTTTGTAGTTAAGCTATCGTATAACTTATTAGCGTCTACTTGATCATCAGTGAGGTATCCGTCCCTTATCTTCTCTAGTTCCCTGATCTCATTTTCCTTATATTTCGTGTCCTTATCTTTGATAGTTGCGTTAATCCAATCCTTAGCTTGATTAACCTCCTTGTTCCCTAAGTTACTATCGTGTTCTCTTTGAATTTGAAACACCATAACCTTAGCCTTCTGTATAAACCTTTCGTTTTGATTTCTTGACAGAAGTGCTGTAGCGTTTTTAAGTTTATCCTCAATTTTTGTTAGGGTTTGTTCTGCCTTAGAAAAAGCGCTAGAGGTAGGTTTAAATAAAGACTTGTAAATATTAGTTGCCTTAAATCTTTTTGAACCGTCTGATAATAATTCTTTTTCAACCTTGAATATTTGCTCATAGTTTTTTGTAGGAGCTGAACGAAGCCTGTCACCTATACCTGTTATTTTCTTTTTTCTACCTCTATTAAGAATTGACGATGAAATCTTACTAGATATCTTATCTATGAATCCAGACTCTTTTATTTCAGTTAATGGAATAGACATATTACCTCTTACTCCACGAACTTTTATGACACCTTGAAATAACCCAGGTACTAAGAACCCAGCCTTCATAGCCTCTAAAGCCCTTACGAGAGACTTAGCGTCACTTAAACTAAGTTCTTGTATGTCTTTTAGAGTTATAGAGTTTGCCTCCTTAATATAGCTTCTTTCTTCTTCCGATAGTTTAAAGGCACCAGCATCATCAGTGCTGTAAAATGCTGACTGTGGCTGACTTAGTGTTTCTATAAAGTCCTGTTCTATAGCCTCTCGTTTTTCAGCCTTGATCATTTCCTTATACAACTCTATCTCTTCTTCAGTATAACCAGCCATAGGGTCTGCAACCGATGACTCATCTAATAAAGACTTAAACCTAGTGATAAGATCTCTCTCTTCTTTTGTTATATATCCATCCTTCTCAAGCCTTGCAAGGTTTGTGTTTAACGTCTTGGTAGTGTCTATCAGTTCGTTTATTCTATCCGCAATTGCCTTAGCCCTTAAAGAATCGATGTTGTAAGAGTTCAAAACAAGGTCTATCTTAGCCTTAAACGTGTCCCTAGATGTTTTATCATACTTCCTATTTATGTTTAGTATGTCACTAATAATAGTATCGTATTCTTTTCTTGCGTCTTCAGAAAGATACTTTGGGTCTATACCCAGCATTTGTACTAAGGAATCCTGTAACTCTTTTAATGGCCCTATATTGGCAATTCTTTTTATTGCTCTACTCCTGTCCTTATATCTTTTGATTCTTTCTACTCTTCTCTCGTCATCAGATATTGCATCTTCCACCTTGTCCAACATCTTCTGCATGTTGCTAACATTAGTATTCTTAAGACTTGTAATAACCTTGTTTATGGTTCTTTTTGAGAACTGACTTAGTTTAGAGTCTTTTAGAAGCTCCCTTAATTCTTTAGCAACTATTGCTCTCGCTTCATTATTATCAGTTAATCTAGAAATCTTGTTTATTAGTTTCTGAATAGACTCCTTTGGCTTTGACTCCACTGGCGTTGCCTCATCAATTTCTTGTTGAGTGTAACCATTGTTAAGTAGATAGTCATTAAGTTCTTTTAAAGGTATATTGTTGTCTTTAGCAAACTCAATAGCATCTTTTAGTTTTTTGTTTTCTTCAGGCTGTCTCTTACTTTTCTTTATTGATTCGGTTTCTGGTGTTATTCCAATCTTAGCTTCACCAACTTTTACTTTTGATGGAACTTTTGCTACATACTGACCCCCCATAGCTGACCTAGCGGCTTGTGGTTTTTCCCTTTTACCTAACGGAACTTGACTTGCTTTTTCGCTTTTTGGTTTTGCGTTTGGAAACACTTTTCTAACATCAACGGAGTTGTTAAACACCATAATAGGTTTTCCAGTTATAACGAATGGATAAGATGGATGATACGATGGGTCTGATTTTTCTAGTCTTTCAACCTTAGAATCTTTATCAAACTGTATTGCAGATACAATATCACCGTACTCTACATTTTTAAGGCTAGGATCATTTACATAATCCAGAACACCAATATCCACCTTTGCTGTTTTTGTTAGTGGAGGTATACCAAACATTTCTTGCGATTTGGCTGAAAAAAATGATTTTCCAAAAGCTCCCCTTACTTCGTACGACACCTTGTTTTTTCCCTCAAAAGGCATTAGAGATGGTAGTTCATCTAAACTTTTTATCTGAGTTGGCAATCCTTTTGACGCTAATGTCTTAGCTACTTTAGTTATCTTTAATTTTTCATTTATATACTTCAACAATTCTGATGGTGATGCTCCTTTTTCTATGGCGTTATTAATTTCAGCGTTTAAATACTCATAAAAAGAATAGCTACCAGTTATGCCATCTGGAGCTTGAGACATAACAAGACCAACCCCATCACTCTCTCTTACCTTTTTCAATACATTATTGCCAGCCTTTTCTTCCGTAAATGCCCATCCTAATCCTGAACCGTAAGGATATAAATACCCACCAAAAAAATCATATTCTAAACCACTAGGACTTTTAATTTTTCCATATGTCGCTTGGTCTGCAGCAAAAACAAATGCGTTTGCCCCAGATAATTCATTTATGCTTCCTCTTTTTATAGAAGAAATATCTATACCTCCCCGATTGATTTGTTGCTTACTTTTTCTTATTAAATCAATACTAGGGCCATCATCTTCTATGTTTGAAGGTATATCTCCTTCTGCGCCTTCTACTAGGTCACCATGCTCCTCATCCATTCTCATACCAGCCGCAACCTGCTGTACTGTGAGTGGGCCTCCCATCCTCAATGATGTCACATCTTCTTTACTAAGCACCTTACCCCTACTCATTTTGTCGGCTAAGACGTTTAACATGTTAACTGTTGCGGCATCAGAATCTGAAAGACCAACTGAAGATAGTAGAGTATTTTTAGGTTTTAACCCAATTATCTCAGCTAATTTTCTTAACCACCTTTTTATAATGCCCTTTACCGTGCCACTCTGCTTAGAGTAATTATAAGCTAATATACCAAACAACTCAGACATATACTCCTCACTTTGTTCTGGAGTCTTGTATTGAGAAACAAATATTTCTAGGCTTTCGTTCAACCCTGGTGTAGCACCCTTCTGAACAGACTTTATCATCCTAGATGTCACGGCCCTTGCTTGCTCATTGTTGAACCCATTAACCTTCATTAATGCGTGGAAAGCCTCATGGAATGCTGTGGTTACGTCAGCAAAGTCTGGGTTTAGTATTATACCATACCTTTTTGGTTCACCTTCAATTTCTATTGGTGTAAACACCCCTTTAGACCTACTCTCTTTACTTGTTTTTTGTTCTTCAGCAAACTTTGCAAACATGTCTGAGTCCTCAGCAATACCTATGTATAAATTAGGAAATATTTTTTGGAAAGAGTCTTGAATTTTATTTAAAGCTGCATCCACTCTTTTAAGTCTTCTTGTGTCTGCTTCAGATTTATTTTCTGTATATATGCTTTTTTTTGGACCACCAATACCTAGTATATCATCTAAAGCAGATTTTTCTTCCTCTGTAATCTTTTTATCTGTTTTGGTAGCTTCTTTAGGTTCTGATTTAGATTCTTCTGTAGTTTTTTCTTCTGTTACTACTTCTGTTGTAGTCTCTTCTGTAGTTTTTTCTTTAGGTGTTTTCTTTATAGGCTTCTTTGTAGATGGTATTTTCTTTACCTCTTCGTACTCTTTAAAAACAGATTCTTCTTCGATACTCATTTCACCAACCTCAGCCTTAGTCTTGTCTATTGCATAGTCTAAAGCTAATTGTTCATCCATTATACTGAATACCTCAGCATCGTTATTCTTGTTTCTTACTGTTGCCCCAATAACTTTTCCATTGTCATCTTTTAGTGTCTCAACTAACTCTAAGTCGTTAACACTTTCAAGTTCTAACTCTTGTGCCGTTGTTCTATTTCCATATTTATCAAACGCTTGTAAAACAATCTTACCGTCTTGTTCTTCTAAGACAATAGTTTCACCTTCTTGGGGGGTAAAACCTTCTTGAGTAAATTCAGTACCCTCTACTATATTTATCTTTCTTCCAACACTTCTTTCTTGGGGGCTTTTTGTCTGCTCTTTAACACCTTCTCTAACAACTCTAGTTGGTCTTTTTTGGGTAATCTTGCGAGTCTTAGTCTCTGTTGTAAATTCATAATTTTCTAATTCGTTAAATAATTTTTCTACTTCAGCCGATGCAGCATCTTTTTGTTGTTGAGGTAGGTTGGAGTTCTCTATTTCATTCAACTCATCCATCAACACAGACTGAGCTTCTTCTATTTCTTTTTCGTTAATTTTCTCACCTCTTGCACCTTTATCAAATGTGCCACCTACTCTTGCAACTCTTGCGTTCTTTAAACCCTCTGGAAGTGGTGATATGGCCTGAACAGTCTCACTTACTTCTTCGGTAGGTGTAAATTCTGCAATCTTTTGATTTACTTCCGATGTTTTGTCTGTGAATATTTCTAGTTCTCGTGGGGTAAGTTCCTGTTGCCGTCTCACCTTATTAGCTATATCCTGTATCCTTTCTTCAGATACCACGCCCTCATCTACAAATTGATTGTACTCTTGCTCTTCAATTACCTCTTCAGGCGCAGCAATATCCTCTACGGCAACATCCTCTCTGCCCTCTATACTATTTATCAGTTCAGATTTTTGTTTACCTATTGCGTCTAACTTACTTTGCAAAACCTCAACGGTTTCTGGAGATAAATTATCAGTGTTTTCTAAAGTTCTTTCAAGCGTAAATTCACTTAATGTAAGTTGTTTAAGTGTGTTACTTTCCTCCTCTGTAGATTTCTTAGCTGTTTGTTCTATCTTATTTGACTCAGCAATATAATCATTGACCAACATCTTTGATTGGTTTATTAATATTTTTCTTTCTGCATTGTCTGTTGTTTCAGCTGACCTGAATAAAAAGTCTCCTATTGCGTTTTGAATCTTAGAAAGGTCTTTATACTTTTTAACTGGGGCATACACCAGTTTTGCCATTGATGGTGATGCAATTATAGTACTTGTTGGTGCCGCAGCTAGTGACTCAATAAGACCAGCTCTAGTGGCCGCTTGAAAGTCTATAGGTTTATCAGTAGCCCATTGTCTATTTAATTCACCTAATGTTCCTTGTGCAAGCTCTGTTGGCATCTCTTTAACATAGGAACTAAACACATTTTTTGAAAGGTCTTTTATCTGTTGATTGGTGTATCCAGCTGTTATTCCAGTCTTGCCTGCTATCTTCCTAGCCTTAGATAAGTTACCTTTAAATAACTTTGCTTCCAATACCGCATCAACAGTTTCAATAACGGAAGCAAGTCCAGATGACGCTAATGATTTTTCTTTTGAAACACCTTGATTTCTTAAATCGTAGTATTCTCTAGACTGAACACTGTTTGCAATAAGAGCTGTACCACCCCAACCAGCCATAGCAACAAAAGTATAAGGGAGGCTTTCCACACTCATTTTAACTATCTCCTCAGACGCAGCTCCAACCTCTCCTTCTTGTAACAAATCTATAACATCATAACTTCTTTCTAGTTGAATACCCCTAAGCTCTGCGTTTGTGTTTTCTATTTGAGCTGAGTAGTTTCTTAGAAAGGCATCGCCAAAATCTTTCTTCTCTCTAGGGTCTCTATTGACTTCTAAGATAGCATCTTTAATAGCCTTACTTGCAGCTTCAGGTTGAAAAGAATATAACGCTGTAGCCATTGCCGCATGCTCTTCACTACCAATACCAACATCGGCTAATAATTGGCCAAGTTCAGCACTCTTTCTATCAATCCCATCAATTAATATGTCTTTAGTTGTAGCAACAAATCCTCTACCAGATTTTTCAAACAAACCAATAGACGCTGCTTCTTTCTGAGACAAGATAAAGTCCTTCATCTGCTCATCATTCTCAACCTTTATATCAAAGTCTTTTCCACCCTCCTCTAGAGCTAAGGTATACTCCATGCTTGTGGCAAAATTCCTTAACTTACTTCTTGTAATTTCTTGGTCACCTAAAAAATATGAAGACCCACTTTCTGCTGCAAGTATATCTTCATTTGAATTTATTAAATCATTTAATTGTTTCTGCTTTTGATTTTTAGTTTTTATTAGGTCTCTTCTTTTATTGTATAAATCTTCTTCTATTTTGGTGGTCCTAATAATTCCTGGATCACCTGCCATTCTAGTAGACTTATTCTCTGGAATTTTATCTATCTCTTTGTTTAAATCAACAATTTCTTGTTCCTTATCAGATATTATTTGAGATGGGGTGTATAAGCTTTCTTTTACAATTTCTTTCTTTTTGGGCGCAAAAGGATCTACAGAAAAAGTTAATTTTTGACCATACTTTTTACTCAATTTTTCATCACTAATAGCTTCGAGATTGTAGTCTATTTCAGGAGTTTTTAATGTTCCATCCTCAATGGTTATATCCTGCTTTAAAGGCTCTGTAGGCTGCCCTGGTTGCTCTACAGAACCTTCGGTAAAATTTACAGGTTCGCCCTCCACGTCATCGATACCTAACACACTGTTAAACTCATTATAATCAGTAAACCCTAAATCAGAGTTTGAGTTTTCAAAAAACACTTTCCTAGCACCCTCATCACTCATTACGTCTTTAAACTCATTGTAATCAGAGAATCCTTTTTCTGAAGCGTAATTTTCAAATAAAAACATTAATTGTTCTTCGTCCATGTTATTTACTTTTTTTGTGCGTCTTTCATCTTTTCAGCAAGAGTTTTTTCACCGCCTGTTTGAGGCTTATCACTTGCTTCAGCAGCAGATTTAGATTTATTTAACTGTTCATAAACAATATCCATAATCTTTTCTGTATTGTAGTCGATACCCTTAATTATTTCTCCATTTATAGATATTGCGTTAGAACCTGCTACTTCCTCTTCAAAAGTTATATCTTCAAATTGCTTTCTAAGTTCTGTAACCACTTTTGTTTCTTCTAACATATCACCATTATCATCTTTTAAAACAGGGAAATTATTTTCAAAATCATTTCTTCTCTCTTCTGGTGAAGACTTTCCTATGATAATTTCTTTTTTAGTTCCATCAGTTGTGGTAGTTAAACTTGTCTCAAGTTTTTGTATTAACCTATCCAAAGCATTAGGGTCTACTATGTCGTATTCAAAAGATATTTTTTCTCCTTTTGTAAGCACTGTTCCATCCTCATCATACACAACGGGTTTATCTACAATAAACAGTTTATTTTTAGCGTCATACGAAGCAGCACCACCACCGTATACCCCTGAAATTAATTCAGCAATATTATTAACCCTTGTTTTATCAAAAGTTGATGGATTGAACGCTCCTTCTTCTGTAGCTAGTTTAACATTTCTTCTAAAATCTTCTATTGCTACTGTAGCTATTTGTTTTCTTGTAGGATCTTTGGGTAGGTTACTAGCATCGTATGCATTACCAATCGGTGTAGTTTTTATCTTATCATAGGCCCCCATCTCCGTAAGTTGAAACTGAGTGTACATTTCCGTCAACTTTGAATCCAAATCATTTTGATCAACCATAAGTTGACCATCCTTAACTAGAACAGTTGGATCATCTTGCATATCTACCTCACCCTTATCATTGTATTGTAAAATTCCATTCTTCACCACTGGCTCATGATAATAATACTCTTTAGTTTCTTCATTATACCTTGTATAAGCTCTGATGTCAGTGATAACTTGCTGTGGATTATTTCCACGCATAGTTGTGCCAACTGCCCCCACACTTGAGCCATTCAATGCACTATGAACCTCGTCATACTTCAATGCATCTCGATCCACTATTTGCATTTTATTGCCACCAATATTAATTGCTTTACCTGAATCAACATTTGTGTAAAAATTATCACGCAATCTACCAGTTTTTGGATCTGTAAGTTGTGACGCTTGCTTACCAAACATCTTATCTTCGCCAACAAAATTATTTGATGAAAGATACGCATACATGTTTGCTGGGTTTCGCTCTGGGTCGTTTAATATTCCAGCAAGGGATTTTGTGTTTATAGTAAATTCATCCCCAGAAACACCAAGCGCCTTATTAGCCTCTTTAATAGCCTTACCTTTGTAAACAACATTGGTCATGTAACCCTTTTCTTTATCGTAAGTTACTTTGTATGTCTCTGTAAAACTCATTCCCTTTGATGGGTCATCACCAAGTGCGATAGAAAGTATTCTAGGGTCAACTGTATTCATATCAATACCACCTGGGTGATTACCGATATTATTCATTGCTATTTGTTCTTGAAGCTTACCAATCAAAGCTTCATTAGCTTCAATATCACTCCCAATTGAATTTATATAATCACTAGCCTGAGATATTGTTTTTAAATCATCCTCTCTAGTCATCTCTTGCCCTGTTAATGGGTCTGTATATACATAGGTTCCAGTTGATCTATTTACTCTTAATTGAGCGTCACTAAAATCTTTAATTACAGCGGAAGATGTTTCTTTAAGCTGAGTCTTATCTACCCCATTTTCTATAGTTGCAAGTTTACCTACATCTGTCATTAATTTAACCCTATTGGCCTCCGACTGAAGCATTAACGCATTATTTATCTGCTTTCGCTCTGCGTTTCTTTTACCTAAAGAGATAAGTTCACCACCTAGAAATGCGGTGGCAGCAGCGGTAATGTCCCGTGC
>Ga0307377_10008094_pt1 | contig 10726 bp, 14 predicted proteins | sample TR3MG_FD_202535 | JGI IMG/M metagenome (GOLD analysis project Ga0307377, IMG submission 202535) | Soil microbial communities from Risofladan, Vaasa, Finland - TR-3 | ecosystem: Environmental > Terrestrial > Soil > Coastal area > Acid sulfate soil | place: Finland: Risofladan, Vaasa | collected... | reverse complement strand
CGGGTCGGAGGGCCTTATCGATGACGAAACGAATTCTACCCGGTCCCATCGCAGCGGCGCTCATGACCCAGCGTCCCTCGCTGCTTCACGTAATCGCCGAAGACGTTCGTAAAGGTACGTTAGCCTTGTCTCCTGAGGACCAGGCGGAGGTCATCGAACTGCTCGGGGACTTCTTGCAGCAGGCCAACGAAGACCGGCAGCTCACACAGGAGACATCCGCGATGAAACAATGCATGTCACGCGACTGTAACGGATACGCCACGTACAAGGTGGCATGGGATGCGGACGACGGTTACTTCACCTACACATACCAGTGCGAGGTGTGTCACCAGGCGATTATTGATGAGGGCTTGATGGAGGACACGGTCGCGTTCACGCGGCCTCTGCAAGACTGAAAAGTTCGGCGTCCCTTCGGGGGCGCCGTTCTTTTTTGCCTTCATAATTCACCACGGAAACTGGGTATAAGGATGTGCGAGGGAACTCTTGTCGTTGCGTACGACGAGGTCCTCGTCCGCCCCGCACCCGGGCGCGTTAACGGGGGGTGCACGTTGAGCGGTGGCAGCGAATTTCCACCGCATCCTTTCTGTTCAAGGTGAATCGAACAGCCGTACTGATACGGCCTATCAGGCTGCGAACGAAAAATAAGGAGGAACTCATTCCTACTTGTATCGTTATGCAGGGAGTGCCCGGGTCTGGGAAAACGACCGTTGCTGAGAAGCGATGGCCGGAGTACCGCCGATGCTCTGCCGACGACCATTTCATGGTTGAAGGTGAGTACCGGTTCGATCCGTCGGGCCTTCCAGAGGCGCACCTCGCGTCTTTCAGGAAGTTCCTCGACTTGATCGCGGACGGCGCTGATGTGGTGGTGGACAACACCAACACGTCGGTGTGGGAACTCGCTCCGTACTTCCGTTACGCGGAAGTGCAGGGCTACGACGTGCGGATTGTCCGCGTTGTCTGTGATCCCGAGATCGCGGCAGCGAGGAATACGCACGGTGTCCCCGCCCACGCTGTGAAGCGTATGGCAGAGGGCATCGAGGCTTCCGCCTCTCAACTTCCGCCCTGGTGGACTGTTGATGAGGTCGACACCTCGTCGTAGTCTGAGCGTGTTCAGACTCCCTACCCGTCACCTTCGGGGTGGCCGAGAAGTCCTACTTGGGAACAGAAGTGGACAAAAGGGGGGTTAGCATCCTCCTTTTTGCCCCCTCACAGAGTCATAAAAACAAGGCTATGTTGGGTATAAGGATGTGCAAGGGAACTCTTGTCAACCCAATCACTCTATAATAGGGGGAGCTATGAAGATGATCGGCGGAATGAGACTGACCCAGGATTGGGTCGACGCGGCTAGAGCCGATGGCGCCGACGAGGACGCCATCAAGCGCGTGTGCAGAGCGAATGGCTTTCCGTACACTGCGCCACTACCTCCAATCGAGGTCATGGACTACAGCGACGGCTACCTCGGGTTGCATCCGCAAGGACGCAACTAGAGGCCGTCAGCGGTTAAAAAGCGAGCGATGTCCTCACGGACATCGCTTTCTTTTTGCCCTGACGAGAATCATAAAAACACCCATAACTTGGGTATAAGGATGTGGAAGGGACTCTTGCATATCGCATCTGTTCTCGACCCGATATCGGCGTTCGTCAACGTCGCGTAATATAAAGTCCGGGGCAGCTCCGGGCCGCGCTAATTTGATCCTGCGCGGACAATTGGATCGTTGCACTAATTTCGTGGGACATCTGTCGTGCGAGAAAGTGTAGATATGTTTAGACATATCACGAGCTACGCCCGCCGGGCGAAACGTCACCTCCGTAGCTCAGAGGTCGTGACCGAAGTGAGCCGCACCGACGTGGTGAAGATGGCTCGCTCTGCTGAGAAAGCAGAGTACGAGGTAGCGTGTTGTTACATGACTCTCGTCGAAATGGGCGAGACTTTCCTGACCGTGAAAGCGGCCAAGAAAGAGGCGAAGAAGCTCTACCGAGCGCTCCTCGCCACCGACGACCCCAACCCCGATGAGTTGGAGCTGCGTCGGGAGGGCTTCGACCTGGCGAAGCTCCAGCACAAGGAGGCAAAGGCCAACTTGCGCGAAGCCGCCGAGGCTTTCGCGGACGCCGAGGAGACGGCGGATAAGTGCGGCGCGAAGTTCATGCGCCGCGGCGCCGCGGGTATGCCCATCGACTTCGGTGGGGATGCCTCACAGATCATGGCCTCCCTGGCCGCGATCGTCAAAGACTTCACGCCTGCGTGAGGTGGTGCCCCCCGAAAGGGGGGCCGAGGAGAGGGGGCCATACCCTCTTCTTTAGCTCTTTGAGAGTCTAAAAACCCCCCGGGGTTTGGGTATAAGAGTATGGAGACCTCTCTACCTCTGCCTAAGAGTTGCCTCCTTTCTTAGTTCCGTGCTGCCGCCGTCTGGGTGTGGTTCGAATCCACATATACTTAACTGTATGACCAAAGGTGGTTGAAGATGGGTGACCCAAGGATTGCAACCAGGGGTGAACCGGACGCCGCGTCACGCTAACGCGCAGATGGCGGTAGCACGGAGCTAAGAAGCCTGCCCATCATAACCAAGGGGGTTGTTATGAGCTACGAACGTACGGTTCGTATCAAGCGGTGCAACATCGCGAAGGTGTCCCAGCGTCTCCACGGCGCAGGGGTATCTTTCCGGGTCCTCGATGAGGACGCGGGTGTCCACGCACGTACATCTGAAGAGATGGTTCGTGTGGTGGTGGGGTGCAGCGGACGCGCATTCCACCGACTCATAGCGGACGTCGCAGATACACGCGACTACCGGGACTGAGCGGACAGCCATTCATTCACGTTGATTCCCTTGGCAGAGAGGTTGAGTCGACGTGCGTCTCCTCAGGGAGGCGCGTCAACGGCGTACGAGAACGTCGCGTAATTCTCCGGGGCAGCTCCGGGGCGCGCTCACTGGTTCAGCGCGGACAATCGAACCCAGTGCTTTAACCAGCACTCCTGTACTCCAACCGGATAGGTCTATGGACTCAATCATCCTGCTGTCTAACAATCCTGGCAACCTTCGGGACGCCCTAAACCAATACTCCCACACCGCCACGGTCGAGGCCGAGTACGGAGACGACGTTGTCTCTGGGACGGTCGAGACGTTGGCGCACCACGGCCCCCGGGCCGCGGCTCTGTGTCCGTGTCTCGAAGAGAACAGGGAAGTGGAGCTGGAGGCCATCGGCCTCTCGCACATCGACCTGGATGCCCTCGGCGGCATCCTCGCGCTCCTGGGCACGAAGCCCAACGTGCCCAGCTTCTGGGATCTCGCCGCTTTCGTGGACCTGAACGGTCCGCATAAGCTGAGCGAGAGCGGCGCCTCGAAAGAGGACCTGGCCAGGCTCGACGCCTGGTGGGCGTGGAAAGACACGAATCTGCAGTACCCCGAGCGCGATGGCTCGGTGTCGGACGTTACCGAGTACATCAAGTTCGCCGCCAACACCCTCGAGGCTATCCTCGCGGGGCGCGAACACATGCTCGAGGCGGGGGCCAAGTGGCGTGAGAAGAACGAGGCGCTCAACGCTTCTTCGTTCGTCGGCATCTACAACGACGTGGCCGTTCGCGTCGGCCCCACGTTCGTCAACCATCTGTACACCCCGCCGCTGGGGTACAGCGTGGCGGCGAACGGTGAAACGCGCACCGCGCCGGCGAAGGCTGTCGTGGGGTTCAACACGATGCGAGGGGACATTACGGTCTCGCTCGCGGACCCCATCGAGGGGGTCTCCTGTCGTGACGTCGTTCAAGCGCTGTGGGGCGGGAAGGCGGGCGGCCACGTCGGTATCGCTGGGTCCCCTCGGGACGTGTGCCTGACGCTCGACGACGTGGTGAAGGCGCGGGACAAGGTCATCGAGGTCATTCGCGAGGCGCTCCCGCCCGCGATCACCGTCGACTACGACGTGAGAGTGCAGTTCGAGGCGTTGATAAACGCCTTGCTCTACAACGACCCGGCGGTGGCTATCGAAGAGCTGGCCGAGGCAGGGACGCTCTGGCAGCTCATCTGGGAGCTGGAAGCCTGTTGTGGTCAGATGCAAAACCACTGGCACGCGGACGGGAAAGACGTGTGGGACCACACGTTGGATGTGGTCCGGTCTCTTTGCCCGGGTGCTGGCTGGCGGCTCCGCCTTGCGGCGCTGCTGCACGACGTGGGCAAGCCCCCCACCGCGGCCCCGGCCTACGGGCCTGGGGAATTCTCCTTCCACAAGCATCCCCACGTTGGGGCAGAGATGACTCGCGTCATCTGCACGAGGATGGGGATGGAAGAGGAGGACGTCGAGTACGTCACCCTCCTCGTGGATCGCCACATGGCCTTCGTCGGCTACCCTGAAGGGTTGTCGGAGAAGGCGCTGCGCAAGATGGGCAGGAAGCTGGGTGACGTCACCCTGAACTTCATCGACGATCTGATCGAGCTAACGTTGGCGGACGACCGTTCCCACGGGGATGGCCGGGACACGGACCAACGCTACGCGGGCCTCCGCGAGGCGCTGAACAACGCCATCGTCGAGGTACGTGCCGAGAGTGAGCCGCAAGCGAAGGAGCTTGCTATCTCGGGTAAGGACGTCATGTCCGAGCTGGACCTCAAGCCGGGCCCGCAGCTCGGGACAATCCTGGCGACGTTGAAGAAACAGGTCGACAACGACCCTGGTCTCAACACCCGTGAGGATCTGCTGCGGATCGCACAGGGCCTGGTACCGCAGACGTAGTCAGCGCTATTCACGCGAAGGTGCCCCTCTCACGAGGGGCATCTTCGTGCTTCCTTACCCCGCACACAATGGAGGTGCAGCTATATGGCACGTACAAAGCCTTCAACGACGTTCGTGCGCAACATGCGCGGCCCCAAGGGACTGCAGTTCCTGAAAGACGGAGACGACTTTGGGGAACCCTGTCCGGAGTGCGATGCCCCGCTACGAGCACGCCGCACGCGAGGTGAACCGATCCAAGTCTGGTGTCCTTGTGGGTACGTCGAAAACGCGACGGACCTCTACGAGGCCAGAAACTTTTACTAGGAGGTGCTGCTGTATGCCAAAACGCACAGAAGTAAAGACAGTTCCCGTGGGCTTCGACCGCTACCTGTCGGTAGCCCCGGGAGACGTTGAGACCGCGGTCGAGAAGGGCGCTACGCTCATCTTGGTCGAGTCTCTGTTCTCTGACCCCGGGCCGGACTACTCGGCCCTCGAGCTGGATGGGCGTGAGGTCGCCCGCTGGCCAGGTTACTAGGGGCGCCGGCCCCGGGAAGACGTCACCCTCCCCCTGGGGTGGCGTCTTTCTTTTCGCACAGGGGAACCACAAAACCGAGGGACATTAGCGCCCTTCTTGCACAAGGAACGTCATGACCACCAAGAGCACCAAAACTAACACCAAAAGCGTCCAACTACCTCCAATCGAACGCCGTCGTGTGTGCGTACGTCTCGTCGGAGACGAGTCACTCCTCGTTAACCGCTTCGCGGAGAAAGCCATTACACAGATCCTGGCCAACTCCCGGGGCATTCCCATGGACCGTCCGCCGAAGGACCCTCACGAGGAGTACAAGAACGCCAAGTACCTCAATGTGAAGGGGCAGCCCGCGCTTCCCATCATGACGATCAAGAAGGCCATGACGGAAGCGGTCTCGCTCCTCTACAAACGCACGGACCTGAGCGGGAAGGCCGCCAAAGGCGCTTTCTACATCAAGGGCCAGTGCGCGCTCCTCAAGTTCGAGGAGGAGACAATGCACGTCGCTCCTGTGCGCGTCGGCCAGAACGGCACTGACATTCGCTTTCGCCCCGAGTACCACGAGTGGCACTGCGACCTCGTGCTGGACTTCGACCCGAACATGATCACTCTTGAGCAGCTGCTCCACCTGCTGCGCGGAGCTGGCCAGAGCATCGGACTGTGTGAGCTGCGAGTACAGAAGAACGGCAACCACGGCATCTTCCACATCGAGGTGCTCCCCGACACGGAGATGAAGCGCATCATGAAGGAGTCGTCGATCCCCCCGAAGCCCCTCGTGCTCCCTGCGTTCGTCATGCGCGAGCTGAACCTCGACGAGATGGAGCAACTCGTCATCGACGCGAAGAACGCGAAGCCCGCAGGGAAGAAGGTAGCCAAGAAGCCGGTGAAAAAGCCGGCGAAGAAGAAACTCACAAAGAAAGGTAGAAAGGAGGCCTAATGCCCTCGAAAAAGACAGCGGCGGCGAAGAAAAAGGCAGCAGCGGCGAAGAGGAAAGCTGCTGCTGCGAAGAAGGTAGCAGCCGCGAAGAAGAAAGCGGCTGCTGCAAAGAAGAAGGCGTCCGCGGCGAAGAAAAAGGCAGCAGCAGGAAGGAGAAGACGAGCCGCGCCAGGGGGGAACGCCCCGCCGAACATAGTCGGAGGTCCGGGCCTTTCTGACGCACAAGCACGCAAGGTGCACCAGGAACTCGTACGGCTCAGCGGGTCTGTTGACTACACAGGCCTCAACTTCGACGCGGTGATAGAGGCGGCGCGAGACCCCGCCAGCCCGCTCCATGGACACTTTGAATGGAACGTCCATAAGGCCGCGGCGGCGTACTGGCGGGAGCAGGCACGACGCCTCGTGGCAGCCGTGCGGATCCTGATTGTCACGTACGAAGGGTACGAGGCAAAGGTACGCGAGGTCGTCAACGTGCAGACGTCGGCTGACTATCAGACGCGGGAGTACAGCGGCTTCGTGAGCCGCGCCGCCATGAAAAGGAGACAAGAAACAAAGAGGAAATACGTCGACCGTGCTCTCGAGGAACTCTGGCAATGGACCCAGCGACACGGGGACATCGAGGAGTTGACGAGGCACCGGCGCGCGATTCTCCGTCTGCCTGGCGTAAGGAGAACGTAGTTCGATTGGCGCCCGTAAGGCGCTGTTGTTGAGGAGCGTCATGGTAAGGCGGGACGCGCCTTGTCACGGCAAGATGCCGCAGGCATTTCGATTGGCGCCCGTAAGGCGCTGTTGACGTGAGGAGTCCATACGCGTTACGAGAGGTAAGCCATGTCGTGGCAACACGCGTTGCCGCAGGCTTTCGATTGGCCACCGTAAGTGGCTTTTGTTGCGTCAAGGTACGCGATGGCTTCGCATGACAAGGCGAAGCGCCGCTGGCTTTCGATTGGCGCCCGTAAGGCGCTGTTGATGCGGTGAGCTGCGACAGGGTTTGGTGGGACGAGTCGTGTTTGGGCACGGCACGGCAGCCCGAGGTCTGCTGTGGCCGGCATTTCGAGTGGCGACCGTAAGTCGCTGTTGTTGAGGAGCGTCGCGCACGGGTATGACAGGGTCCGAAGGGTCGTGTCTAGACGGGGCGTCGCAGGCATTCGAGTGGCGACCGTAAGTCGCTTTTGAAGAGACGCGGTAGGATACGCCTGGGCAAGGCGGGATACGCTCCGGCAGGCATTTCGAGTGGCGACCGTAAGTCGCTTTTGTTGAGGCGATCCTAGGTAAGGCGCAACGCGTCGCGACAGGGTGAGGTTGACCTTGGCAAGACAGGGCTGCGCAGGCTTTCGATTGGCGACCGTAAGTTGCTGTTGACGACTCATGGCAAGACGCGTCGCGTCGCACCTCGGTGAGATGCGCTCTGGTAAGACAGGGCATCGCAGACGTGTGGCGCCCATCCCTTCGGGGGTGGGCGTCTTCTTTTCTCACCCCCTCGGAGGGAGGTTCCCATGGCTGAATTCGTGCGAATCACGCTCTCGCTTACGCAGGACCTCAAGCGTCGGATGGATGAAAAAGACGGCGACGTCAATTGGTCCAAACTTGCTCGAGAGGCCTTCGAGGCGAAGCTACAAGAAGTGAAGTACCCACCCAACGAAGAAACACCAGCGTGCGACGACTGCGCTCACAACCCCATCTGCGCTATCCTGCGAGCTGTCCCCGACGACGTAAACATCTCGATCGCGCAATGTGGCGCACGCCTCCCCTGGTGTGCCGTTCGATGAGAAGGACCCCCTGCGGGGGGTTCTTTTTTGCTCTCAGCTCCGTGAGCCGTCGTACCAGTAGGAGGGAACGCGACCCCTCCTGGAAGCGCGCGCTTCTTTTTTGCCTCCACAACCAGAGGAGAACCAGAGTAAGGTAAGATCGTCATGCGTTTCGCTATGCTCAACGACCCCAACTCCGCTGTGCTCATCACAGCCACTACCCGCTTGGAAGCCTGGCAGCTCTCCATGCAAATCGGAGATCACTTCCTCGTCGTCGCCCGCGATGACGTCGTGCTCTACGGCGAGGTCGTGGAATACGACGGAAAGAAGGGGGCCCTGCCCCCACGCTTCTGCAACGCCAGGCTCTACTCGGAGATGTACCCACAGGGCGATGTCGACGTCGTCGACCTGCTCCTGTCGGACCTGCCGATGTCGATTCAGCAGTGGGAAGCAGCGAAGGTGCTGGGCTGGCCCCGCACCATCGTGGCCGCTCGCGCCATCATGACGATGATGCGTCCGGCAAGTGCTTGAGTAGGTCCCACGAGAGCCACGAGCCGAGACGCCTCGCCTCAGTGATGTAGGCTCTGTCGGCGGCTTTGAGCTTGTCGATGGTCTGCATCTGTGCGTCGTCGACGGCTTTGATTACCTCGTCGGAGGGGAGGTACCAGTCGTGTAGCTGATGGTAATCCACGAGGGTGGCGAGCAGCTCGTCGACGGCGCGGGGGGTCTGTTTGACGAAGGCGACGACCTTGAAGGACGTCGGGAGCGCCTTGCCAACAGTGGCAGAGCGCAACATGACTGCTTTGGTGTGGTCGATGAAGTAGGGGCCGCCGGTGCCTGCCTGACCGATCAGCAGCCAGCCGCTCTTACAGACGCTCTTTTTGTAGGCACCGCGGCCACGGACGCCGAGGTACTCCTTGTCGAACGCAGCCTGGTGCATCTTGGGCACCTTGCCATTGCGCTCGTACTTGAGGCGCGTTTGGTTATTGAGAGAGTTGATTCTCTGTTTGATGGAGGAGAGGGTGCGCTTGTGCTTCAGGTCACCGATGATGTGCTCCTCCCAGCGCTTGATGGTGGCGGCGCGGTCACGTGGGGGGAGCCCTTTTTTCATGTTCTCGCGTTCTTGCGCCTCGAAGTGAGGAACAGTGAGACATTTGCCGTCCTCGAAGAAGAGCTTGATGAGCGTGTCCTCACCCTTGGTCCAGGCGGGACCGCGCACCCGGCGGTTGCCGATCTTCTTGCGTTGGTTCAGCGGCACGAAGGGGCGTAGGCGAGCGACCTTTCCATCCTCGTCAGGGACCTTTCCAGTAATAATGTGAGGGTGCTTACGTGCTTCTCGGATGAAGTGGAAGAAGGCCCACCAGAGGCGCGGGTGAGGGGCCACATCGCGGAAGGCCTCGATGGCGGCCTCGCGGTAGTAGGTCACCCCCTCACGTGTGAAGACGTCCTGCGTCAGGTTGAACCCGAGGCCCACAGGGCCAGGACGCTTATCGGTGGTCGCGGCGGTCCGGTTGGCGCGAATTCTGTCGACGCACGCCTGCCGACCCTCTAGGTCGCTCTCAGGCGTGCACAGGTCCTCGCTGAAGGACGAGAACGACCCAAGAGGCAGCGCGAGGGCCCAGGGGGTCTTGAGGGCGTCACGGGACCTCCTGTCGAGCCGTAGGCGCCACGCCTTCATCCCGTGGAAGATAGCGCTCCCGCGCTGCGCCTCGAGGTACACACGGAGCTTCTCCCAGTCGGGCTTCGTCAGGTGCTCATTCGGCAGAAACGTGAAGGTGTGCGAGTGCGATCGGGAGACGTGACGGTGTGTCGCGGGTTTACGTGACATGCGGGCGACTTTATCAGCCGCCACAGACCATCATCAAGAGATATCGATAATGCAAGGAGGAGGAAGACATAACAAAGTGAATCTACAATAGAATCACGCAGGAAAAAAGAGAAAACGAACAACCCCCGACAAGCTATATGACTACGCCTCGCGTTAGCCGGGCGGATTTTGATTTCCGCGGGGCGCGTATAAAAACCCGAAAATGACCCTACATACACCGACATTTGACCACACCTTTCGTGTGTACGTATCACACATCCTTACATGTATGTAGAGGTGCGTTCATAATGCGTGTTTTTACCTCGCCCGCGTGAAATCGCAATACGCCGCACTAACGCAACGTATAGGCGTGTATGCCTCACCCCCCTGCGTACCCCCCTCTCTCTATCAATATAAGATGAGGTTGTAAATAATAATAATAATAAGGGGTTGGCCGTTTCGCCGGGGCAGCGTGAAGGGGCGTAAGGTGTTGATTTGCTGTGTTAATTTTTTTATGGTTGATTGTACGATAGGGGTGAGCCCTGTTTGCTATTGTAAAGCATGCCTCTTTTGACTCCGTGGCCGGCTGGCTACAAAGACATCGGAATTCCGCCGCTCGCGTTGCTCGAGCCTTTCTTGGAGCCTCCCGCGAACTTCACTGAGCACGTCGGTTGGAACGGTATCGACCAAGAGCACCCGGAGGCTGACTTCAACAAGAAAACGCACGAAGCGATCTTCGTCTGGCCTTACACCGGTGAGTTCATCCGTGACGGACACACCGTGTACACCACGCGCAAGCGCTACCCCGTCGTTCGCGTGCTCTTCCATCACCTGCGCGATACACCACTCGAGCGCACCCCGATCGATAACATCTGCGGCAACATGGCCTGCTGCAACCTCGACCATTGGCGCGTCGTGACGCCCAAAGAGATCGCCGCAAGACGTCGCATCGTTGTCTACACCGCCTTCGACTCGCCGCACTACAAGAGACAGCAATGACACTGCCAGAGAGAG
>Ga0307377_10008093_pt1 | contig 10726 bp, 5 predicted proteins | sample TR3MG_FD_202535 | JGI IMG/M metagenome (GOLD analysis project Ga0307377, IMG submission 202535) | Soil microbial communities from Risofladan, Vaasa, Finland - TR-3 | ecosystem: Environmental > Terrestrial > Soil > Coastal area > Acid sulfate soil | place: Finland: Risofladan, Vaasa | collected... | reverse complement strand
TTACCACCAGCATATAGATAATCACCATCAACTGCTAAACCAGCATAGAATAGTGTTGTACCTGTAAGTCCAGTATATGTAGTGCCTGTTACATATGTTAAATCTGATTCAAGATGTTTGTAAATGGCTGCATTACCAGCAGTATAAACATAATCACCACTTCTGTAAACTGTCGCTGCATAACTACCACCAGCAGCACTGGCACTATGTAATAGAGTGCCATCTAATGCGAATTTTTTGACTGTACTACCATTGGATATATAGAGGAATGGTACATCATATAATTCAATGTTAAGTCCAAATTTCGTTAAGTATGTAGTGCCTGTCCCACCATATGATGTGAATACACCACCAAGATATAGATTCCTTTCTGAATCCCATGCATTGTCCCAAACCTCCCAATTGAAGCCAGTACCATAATCAAAATAGTTGTGGACTGTACCATTAAGTCTTAGTGTGGCGAATTGTCCAACAGCACCTCCACCACCACCTCCACCAACAAATACCTTGTTTTCTTTTATAGTAATAGTACGCATTTCTGTGTAACCTGTACCATACCATTCATCCACGAATGTACCACCAGAAGTCATTTTGAATACGCCTTCACTACCACTCTCATTTCGTCCAACAGCATATACATTCTCATCGTCATCCCAATCTAAGTCATAGATTTGGGAGTTGTAACTTCCATTGAATGGATTTCCAAAAGAAGTGTCCCTGCTTCCATCAGATTGATTAAGTTTGACAATACTGAATTGTGCTGCCCCACGATAAGTATGAAACTGTCCAGTACACCAAATACTACCATTATGCCACTGTACATTCCATGCCTTTATGCCACTTACGCCCCATGAAGCCTGAGTGAATGTTGTTACATTTCCACTCAAGTTGAAACTACATAACTCCCCACATGCAATATCGCTAACGCCATTACGATACTGATTTATCTTACCAGCACAATACAAGACATCGTTGTCGTCAAACACAAGACTTGCACCATAATTATTTGGATTTGGAGTTGTAACATTCCAATCCAAACCATTACCAGCACCACCAGTATTGAATGTTGGATTTATTGTGCCATCAGTATTCAGACTGATAATACGCACAGAAGTAGCACCACTATATGTGGTGAATCCACCTGTTACATAGAGTTTATCACTGTGTCTTACAATATCCCTAACATTACTATTGAAGCCTGTGGTGGCTGTGAAACCAGTGTCCAGTGTGCCATCAGTATCTATCCTACAAATACCATATGGGACAGTAGTGCCTTTATATGTGCTGAATTGTCCACCTAAATAAATCTTGTCGTCAACACTATCGTAATATGTGCAGTAAACAACACCATTTGTATTTGTCCCTGTGAAACCACTTGCTATCTGAATACTCATACTCTGCTATTTCTTATATAAACAACTCCCAATAAAAAAGGGACACAGTAATGAAACTGCGTCCCTTTCTGGGATTTATAATGTGATTCCTATGAATCCTTACGCTATTGCTGCTGCTACTGCTGCACTGTCAATGGTATTGGCATAGCCAAGGTTTCCACCAACTAAAGTAATAGTAACTGCTGCATCGTCTGCTTGTGCAGTACCACTGTCAATGCTTAATACTGTCGCACGCAATCCAGCACTGAGTGTTGGTTCTGCGAAAAACCAGTATAAGTCATCTTGAGTTTGGAGTATCACTGAAACTGTGGCATTCGCCAAGTCTTCAATGACTTCTTTTTTAGCCTGAGTAACATTAGCCAACTGCATATTCAAGGTTTGATTAACAAATCTTGATACTGCACCTGCCTGTAATTCCTCAAGTTTTTGTGCTGTGTTTGGTTCGTATTCAAACGAATACCAAGTTGCACCTGTACTTGTCATGGTTACACCAGTTATCTGTCCATCTGTGTCTTTAGTAACACTATCTACTTCCTCAAAATTAGCAAGATAGACTTTCTTCAATCCACCAAATTGGAATCCACAACTTCTTGTAACACCTGCGCTTAATAAACAACTCATTTTATATTATTTTTTATTTGTTTTACAGTTATTTTTAGTTGTGATTATACTGTGTAATAAACCACTTCTGCTGGATAAGCAATTGTCACATCCAACTTACATTTCATGATGAATCTTACAGATTCGTCACCAGTTGTCTGACGCATATCAAGCATACTGATTTGGTTGAAATCGCTTTCTAAGTCTGTTCCAACATAGAAGTTATCTCTTGCACCACAAACCATTGTGTTGTCATCAGACAGTCCACCAATAGCCTTTAATTCAATACCATAGAGAGTTGGTACTCCACCTTCAATACTGGTTCTGACACCCTGACTTGCAAGGTTCATCTCGTATAATGCGAGTGCCTTATGTGATAAGAAGATTACTAAGTCACCTTTGCTTTTCTTCAATACACCTGCTGGTACTTTAGCATATACCTTATTCATTTCAGTAACGATGTTACTTACTGTGAGAGTTACACCTGTTTGTGCAGTTCCACTTGCGCCAAGGATTTGTTCAAAGCCATTGAAACAGTCACCTGAAGCAACGATATTTTGCCAAATCATTTCCTCAACTTCTTTTGAGAATTGTCCAACATATGCTTCAGTCAATCCATCAACTAAACTCTGTGGAAGATTTTCGTTATGCAGTCCTGCTGCCATATCTGCCACATCCCAAGTTTCGTAAATGTCTTCAAAACATATTTCTTCATTCACCTTATATTCGCAAGGTTCAAGACTTGCTTCAGTAATGGTTACACCACTGGTTGCACTGAAATCACAACTTCCTGCCTGTACGACACCAGAAGCAGCAATTTTCTTAATTTTTCTTTTGTACTTAACATTAGTTTGTACGCTTATCCCTGCTGTTGATAAAGTTTCTCCACCAACGATTGCAGCCAAGATGTATTTCTTTAACGCATCACCTGCATAAGTACTTGTTACACTGATAGTTGCCATATTCGTAATTATTATATTATTTTAAACTTATTTTTTAGTCTATATTACTATAAACATATTTCTTATTATTTTTCCTTATTTATCAAGTCCATGCTTATGGAGTTGGTACTCTAAGTTATTTTTAAAGTCCTTCTTACTTTTGTTTACTGGACTTGGAATTGTGAATTCAGTGAATGCAGACTTAGTAACTGGCTTCGCCAATTCTTCAGTAAGTCTTTCAACCTCTGCCTGTAATTCTTCCATTGCACCTGCTTTAATAAGCACTTGTTCTGCTTCCACAGTTGCTTCAGTAATCGCACCTTCAGTAACAATTACTTTAATGTAGTATTCACCATCTGTATTGATATCAATCAGTCCACCAATAGTCATGTCTGCAACAGCAGCAACTTCTGGTAAGTCTGGTACGATTTCTTCAACTGGCACTTCTTCAAGTGGTTCTTCTGGTGTTTCCTCTAATGGGATTTCTGGTACTTCCAACTCTTCTTCAGGTTTCTCTAATTCTTCTTCTGGCATTGGTGCTGGTTCTGCATTGTCTTTAATCTCTAAGAGATTTCCCATTGCATCAACAACAATCATTCTACCATCTTCCAAAATATAGTCGCCTTCCATTGCTGGTTCAGTGGCTTCCACTCCTGCTTCGTCAACTGTTATCCACAAAACTGGACTACCTACATCTCCAATACGAAGTGTACCAGCATCTGGTACAATCACATCTTCCAATTCAGTGTCTATTTCTGCAAGTAAAGTCTTGAATTTGTCTATGAAATTTTTCATTTTACTCATAATATTGTTATTTTTATCGTTATTTTTATTGAATTTTAACTCCCTTTGTAGTATAATTTCTACACTATATCCAGTGAATTCGCCTTCAATGGCTTTCTGATATGCTTCAGCATCGTTAAATTTGTATGCAACATACCATGCACCTAAGACTGCTTCTTCAATGCCTATTGCTTTCATTGCTTCCACCATTGCTTCTGTACGAAGTATGAAACTTTCCACAAGATGTGCTGGTACTTTGTCTTCGCTATTATGTTGGAAATTCACATCATGAGTTGTACCATCAGTACTTTCATTCATAAACTTAGACATAATAACCTCTATGGTTTCTGCGCTGAAATATCCAAGATATTCTTCGCCTGTGGCTTCATCAACCCTGAAGATTAACTTGTCTGGGATGAGTGCTAAACCACCTACTATGTATTTCTTAGCATCAACTGCAAAATACATTGGCTTCTTTTCAGACTTATTGAATGCTATGTATTCGCTTTCAATCGCTGGCTTATCCACAAGACTAATGGCTTTCATTCCCATCTCCATATCTTCTGGATTTATAATAAATTCAAATATTCTCATAATTCTATTATATTAGTATAAACAGTTATATCTTATTTTTTCCTTCCAAGTGCTGCCCTGTTGCCAATGAATTGCATCTTGGTATTGATATCACGCCAATCACTCCATGCTACAAACATTGGATTATCATGCATTGCCCTTGCAACTTCATCACCTATTCTGGCGTAATCCAGCATAGTATCTGTGTCAGGTATGTTTGGTATTGCTGCCACTGCACCACCATCAGCATACCCTCTTAAACGCATTCCTTCAAGCGTTTCAATCATTGATGATGCTGCTGGATTCCTTACCACTTTCTGTGGCACTACATATTCACCTGCATGTACTACACCTGCTGGTTGACTTACTGCACCATCACCAGTGTAACCACCAACTTCAAATGTTGGCTGCTTGGCAATTGTCGCTATCTGTACAGCACCAAGTGCTGCATATACTGCTGCCATGATAAGTCCCAATGGGAAACCTGCTGTGAGTGCAGAAGATACACCAAGTGCTGTGTTGATAATAGCATCAATAATACTCTGTGCCTTCTTTAATTTCGCTGCTTTCTGTTCTGCTGCAATTCTCTCTGCTTCGTACTTGGCTTCTGCTGCTGCTTTGTCTGCAAGCAGTTGTGCTTCAATCCTTGCCTTCTCCTGTTCTGCTGCTATCTCTGCAAGTCTTGCTGCTTCCTTGGCTGCTTCTTCTGTGCGTATCTGTTCCAGAATATCGTCATACCTCTCGCCTTCAGCGTCTGCCAATTCGTCATACAAATCGTCAATACTGTCAGCGTATTTTTTCTGCAAGTCCTTCTGCTTATCAAGTTTGTCTTCTTCAATCTCAATCTCTTTTTCTGCTGTGTCTTCCAAACTTTGGATGTATGCTTCTTCAATTGCATCAATCTTTTCTATCTCTGCTTCTGCTTCTGCTTCAGCATTCTGAATTAATAAGTCAAAACTCGCATTAATTAAGTCACGACTTGCACCAATTAACTCACCATACTTGGCGAGAAACTTATCAAGCCAATCACTGTAACGCTGATTGAATGTGTCCAATTTTCCATTGGCTGCAATAATCTGATTTATCTTTTTTAATTCTTCGTCATAACCAACCAGCAGTTTCTTTTCTGCATCAGTCATGGCTTCCAGTTGTTCCTTACGCAATACTGCTGCATCAAGAAGTTCTAAGTTTGCACTGATGTTATCAGATAGGAATGTCTTCTCCTGTCCCATAATAGTCCTAATACTGACTTCTAAGTCCAGCAATCCTTTGGCATATTCTTGACTTGTAAGACGACTTTCGTTAAGTCTGTCAGCGATTTCAAGGCGTTTCTCAGCATCCTTTTCTGATTTTAATGCCAGTACATCTCTCTCAATATCGTAGTCCAGTAACTTCTTCTTTTCAGCAAGCAGATACTTATCGTATTCCAATAGTTTTTCCTGTGCTTTCAGAATACCATACTGTGCTTTTTCTTCATCACTAAGACTTTGTAATAAATTATCAGCATTGTTTTTAATTAAACCAGCAATTAATTCCTGTTGATATATGTTATTCTGAAGTAATTTGTCACGCTGTTCACCTGTTAATAACTCATTTTCTTGTATATAATTATATTCTTTTTTAAGTTCAAGTAATTCAGAAGCATTATCAATAGCATCAGCATTAATACCATTAATATCTTTTTGCTTTTTCTCTATCTCAACTTGGAAATCTGCCACAAGTCCATACTTCTCCACGACTTCTGCAAGTCTTTCTGTATCTATTGGCTTAACCAACTCAATCTGCAACTCAGCCAATTCTTCCAGTTTGTCTATGTAGACTTTATTGGTTGTATATGCCTGTTGATTCAATGCAATCCTTGCACGAATATCATCAATCTCTTTCTGTCTGGCTTTCGCTGCTGCTGCATCTGCTGCCTTCTTATCATCTGCTGCTTTCTTATCTGTTGCTGCCTTCGCTATATCAGCCTTTCTTTCTTCCTCTTTTTTCTTATTATACTTATCCTGCTTAATATCCAATAACTGCAATTGGAAACTTGCGTCTTTCAGTGCCTGTACTTCGTCTTCAGTTAATTCTTTCAGTAATTGTTTCTTAGTTAAAAAGTCTACAATCTGTTGGTTTCTCTCTTTCTCCAAGTCCAGTATTTCCTGTTCCTTGTCACCCATTTCACCAAGTAATGCAAGATTGTCTTCAAATGCCTGTTGAGTGTCTTCAATGGTTGACTTCCATTCTTCAGCATACCTATCCAATTCCTTTTCTTTTTCAATGGTAGCATCAAATTCTTCTCTAAGATTCTTAAAGTCAAATTGGAGTATCTTCTTAATAACTGCTGCAACACCTGCAATGAAATTCTGCAAGTCACCAAACTTCTCTTTAATGGTTTCTACTACTTTAATAATAGCATAAAGTGGTGGAGATATAAACTTAATTGCTTGCTTAATCTTCTCAAAATTCTTAACTGCTGCCTTCTTTAACTTGTCAAAGTTGGCTATGATGATTCCTATCAACACCACCAATGCACCAATACCTGTTGCTGTCAGTGCTGCCTTGGTGGTTGTACCAAATAACTTAGCAGCAATTGCTGACTTCTGGAAACCTACTACTGTTGCCTTCAGTGCCTTTATGTTATTGGCACTTAATGCTTTAAAGACTTTATCTAAACCATCTGCTGCTGCAAACAATGCAACTACTTTAGCCTGTGCCTTTTGTAGTGCTTCAGAAGTCTGTTCACCAAAGATTAAACTGGCACTTGCTGCAATCTGGAAACCACCCACAAGTCCTTCTGTGGTACGCTTTATAGATTCTGCTTTTTCCTGTGCAGTAACACCTGCCAAAGCGTCATCCATCTCACGCAATTTCCCATTGGCTTCTGCTGCGAGATTAGCCATGTTTTTAAACGCAACACTATTCTTATCAACTTGCTTTAATTCTTTGTTGATTTCCTGCGTTACATCTTCCAGTTGCTGAATGGTTTCAGCACCTTGGAGTTTGATGAGTAGTTCTACTGTCCTTTGTTGATTCTGTGCCATCTTATAATTGCTTTATTAATTGTATCTGTGCTGTCTGTTTCACCACATCGTAATTCGTTAATTCCATTAAACTATATATCTGCTTACGATATAACACTGGTTGATTTATTTGTAACGCACGCCAATCTACATCAGTACAGATTATGTCTGCTGTAAGTACCTCTGACTGCTGATATCTCTTATACTTATTCGCATGAAACTTGGTGTAAATTGTGTCACCATAATCATTGTTATCTGCCAGTATAAGAGAGAATTGCGTGCTGTTACTTACACCAGTACTTGAAGCCATCATTAAATAAATACTCTGTGCATAACTTGCCAACATCACACCAGCATCATCTGTGCTTCCTGTTGGATTTGCACCTGCTGCTTCAAGTTTAGTATTTATGTTTTCTCTATATTCTGTCAGTGCGAATGGACTACAAATTGGAATCTTCTGATTCACATCGTCAAAGTTAACATGGAAGTAATCTGACTGCGCACCAATGGTTGGTGTATGCTGTTCAAAGTCACTGACAGATATGCCATAGTAAAAAAAGAGTGCTGGCTTACCATTGTACTGAATAGTACTTTCGTTGTTATAGACTTTAGTATCACTGTCTTTCTTATTGAATGGCTTCCCTGCGTTATCTTCTGGTAAAGCCTTTGTTATCATAGGAAGAAACAACACTGCATCACCAGCACTCTTATTACTATCTGCGAAGTTATAATCATTTCTTATACGCATACGCTTAACTGCTGGACTTCCAAAACCAATACCTATTTCACCTTCAGTGCTACCTACATAGTTAAAGACTTGATTGAATAGAGTATTGTTTGCTGTGATAAGATATGTTGCATCAAATGCACTTGTGCCACTGCTTGCAATATATCTGTTGTCACCAAGTATTCTTTGGTTGTCAATCTCATTAAATGTTATGCTTGGATTGTAGTCATCAACTCTGCTTATAACCACATCTCCAATTATCTTATTATTGATGTTGTATGGTGCTGTCTTACTACCAAACATCACATCATAACTTTCAAAGATTATCGTCCTGTTATTAGTATCAATTATCATGTACAGATTGAATAGTTTCACCACATCTTCTAAGAAGTCAATACAGCCATAATCTGGCATAAACTTACCTGTGTCCAGCATCAGTGTCCCTGCACCACAACTGCTGCCTGTAATGCTTGCACCATTGCTGCAATAACTTGCCCTGTCATACACATCTGTGTCACCTACATATGGCACAATGATACGCTTAACATCAGCGTCTTCCCAGAAACTACCACCCATTGTCCAGCCTTCTCCTGCGTCATTAAGCATGTATTCCATCATACTTTTTAAATAAAAAGCAAGTGGTACTTGATGCATGTACATCTCATTCTCAGTCTTTCCTACTGCCCTGTTAACGATGTAATACCAATTCTGCCAATCTCTTTCACGCTGAAAGATATGGTTGGTTGTGCCATTGTAATCCACCACTGTATCTGTCAGTCCTGTGAAACTATTAGTTGGTGCATAGAATGTGTTGTAAAACACAAATGGAAACTGGTATGGTGTTTCATCGCAATCAGTATAGCCACTATTGATATGCGCCCTTATTGTGTCTTCGTAACCCCACTCAATCTTTGGACAGGTTTGGATATCCTGCATATTCTTATCCTTCAAATCATCAACCAACTGTGTGAGTTTGGAGAAGAATACGCACTTGTATTTTTCATCTGTTATTTCCTGTAACTCAAGTTGTCCTGTAAGCAGCAACAAGTCATTATTAAATACCTTTATCTCCACTGGATTTATCTTAAAGATATTCTTCGTATTTGGTACACCAGCATAGCCAAAGATTTGAGTATTTCTTCTCGTCATTGGCAAACTGAAAGTCGTACTAAACTCACCATATCTGGCTTCAATATCCTGCAAGTCATCAGCAATACGATTCATCTTAATTGACAAATCTTCTGCTTGGTTGTAGTCTATGTTCCTACCATCTGCTGTTACTATTTTGATGTTTGTTGCCATATTAAACTGTTATGTTGTTTTCATATATTGTCCACTCAAATTCTGCTTCAATATTAAATAAGTCATCCAGACTACTTTTGTTGTAATCGTAACCAACAAGATTCAAGTAATTCTGATTAGTGGTTGATGTACTGTATATGTTATTACTCTTCATCAACTCCATAAGCCAATCAAAATGTGCTTCATCAATCCAGCCTGAGTTAACCACTACTTTCTTCACAATCTTTGTGTTGTATGTAGCAGTGTTTTTAAAGCCATATTGAAGACTTCCAGTGCTTGCGAATGATAATGGTACAGTATAGGTGTCATTGTCCCTACTGATAGTTTCTTCCACCTCTCCAATGAAGTCAAATGCATCATACATACCCAATGCATTCTGGAATAATATACCTGCCTTTCTTGGCATTTCATCAATCTCAAATCTGTATGTTTTGGTTTCTGTATATTGGAAATCTCCATAAGCATTACTCTGCCATACTGCCAACTCCATACGCTTAATCTTTCTGTTGGTTGTACCACTTACTTCATATGCAGCAAGTCCAAGTTTGTCGTAACTCAAATTCATGATTATGCAACCACCTGCGTTTGTATCACCTGTTGAAATTGTGAAGAATGTCTGCGATAATTCTTCTGTACCATCGTAGAAATACAAGTCGCCTTTCATCACCAAATCATAACCATAATTCTTTGGTAAAACGAAGTATAAAAACTCGTTACTTGCCCTCTGAATTTGTTTGACTGATGGTGAGTTTGTGAGAAATAATACATCATGATTTGCACTTGGATATTGCGTATTTGTTTGTCCTGTTGCATATGGATTCACATAGAAGTATCTACTAAACATAAATGTAATACCATCAGTGCTTCCACTTACTCTACCATAATATGTACCAGAAGACAAACCATTGAAACCAGAAGTATATGCACGCCAAGATTCTACCTGACTTGTGTTGTTATAATTCCAAACACTTATCTGTACATTGGTTGTACCTGTATCACCTGTGTCAAATAACACATCTTCAAATGTAACATCATGTCCACTATAATATGGATAACTACCAATACCTACTGCTGTATATGTCCAGTTTGGATTGATGTTGTTATAATAATGTCCAAGATAATCTTCCATTGTATTATCAGCATTCCTATCAAGACTACTATTAATAACCCAATTAACTGGTACTGAAGTCTTGTAACGCTTCTTAACAGTATTCGTGTTTGCAACTAATGGATATAGTTCTGATAGCCTTACATAATATGGCTGCATTACTGTTGGTAACATAGTGCTACCTGTTAATGTCATGTCTGGCATTGGTGTGCTTACCTGTGACTTCAAAATACTACCTATATCAAACCTGTGTACATTGCTTGGATTGAATGGTAGAATTAACTCTGCAA
>Ga0307377_10008092_pt1 | contig 10726 bp, 7 predicted proteins | sample TR3MG_FD_202535 | JGI IMG/M metagenome (GOLD analysis project Ga0307377, IMG submission 202535) | Soil microbial communities from Risofladan, Vaasa, Finland - TR-3 | ecosystem: Environmental > Terrestrial > Soil > Coastal area > Acid sulfate soil | place: Finland: Risofladan, Vaasa | collected... | reverse complement strand
TAGACCTCAAAATGCGTAAATTGCGGCAGATAGTCTCGATTCTGCTCAAACATCTCCTCCACCATCTCCTTGATCTCGGCCAGCGAGAGGACAGCCGCGGTCAATGGATCGTACGCGATCGCCTGGAAGACCAGGCGCGGGTCGCCGGTCAGCGCTGCCTCGACGGCCATCTCCTCGACCATCACGTTGATGTGGGTCAAGGCCGCGCACTGTGGCGGCAACGCGCCGACGTGCACCGGGTGGAAACCGGCCTTGTCCGTAAAGACCGGCACCTCCACGCAGGCTCCTTCCGGCAGGTTGGTGATCAGCCCAACGTTGGGCACGTTGCCGTTGAACGGAAAGATCTCGCCCCCTTTGAGCGCGTTGATGATGTAGGCTGCGTACTCGTGTCCCCGCTCCAGGCTGATCGGCGTCTCCTCCGCAAACCACTCCCTGGCCTCTTCCCTCCAGGTATTCTCCGCTTCCTGGTATTCCTTCAAAATGTAGGCATATTCACCGGGGTTCCACCCGGTTCCGTGGATGCAGTACTTTTCGATCAAGTCGGGACGCTTGCGGAACCACCAGTTGTACTCCGAGTTGTGCCCACTCGATTCGGTGGGGTAGTAGTCCAGGTGCAGGAACATCTCGTTGCGGACGATCTCCTCGTTATAGATCTCGGGTCTTTTGATGGCCTCGCGGATCAGCGGATAGGCGTTCTCGCCGTTCCACTCGTACTTGAGGTACCATGCCTGGTGGTTGATGCCCGCGCAGGTGTAGGTAATCTCGTCCATCGGCGCGCCGATCCACTCGGCCAGCATCATGGCCGTGCCCTGCACGCTGTGACACAGCCCCGTCAACCGGATGAACGATTCGCGCTGCATGGCCCGGCACAACATGGCCATCGGGTTCGTATAGTTCAGCAGTGTCGCGTCAGGGCAATAGCGCTCCATGTCTCTGACGATGTCCAGCATCACCGGGATGGTGCGCAGCGCTCGAAAGATGCCCGAGGGGCCGCGCGTGTCGCCGATGTTGGTATCCACGCCGTACTTCTTGGGGATTTCGATGTCGTACCGCCACACATCCGTGCCGCCGGCCAGGATGGTGCAGAGCACCACGTCGGCCCCTTTCAGCGCCTCTGCCCGGTCCATCGTCGCCTCGACCCTGGCGGGGTAGTTGCCCATGTCCACGATCCGCTGCACCGACCTGTGGGCGAAATCCAGCCGCTCGGCGTCGATATCCATCAACGCCAGCGTCGAATCCTCGAGCAGGGGGAACGTCAGAATATCCCGCACCAGCCCGCGCGTGAATCCCAGGCTCCCTGCACCGATGAAGGCAATTTTGGTCACGATTCACTCCTTATAGTCAGATATTAGGTCTGCCATACTCGCCTGCTTGGGTTCGAGAATGGTATTGGGGAACACAATACACAAGAGCCACTCGGCTTGTGGCCCGTTCGATACTAATTGTACTCCACCCCGCCCGCCTGCACAAGCCAGCGCGTGAGCCGCAGCGAAACAACCGCCCCGGCCTACAGCGAGAGCGACGCAAGACTGCCACCGATGACATCGAGCGCTTCCTGCCGGGTCAAATGGCGTCACGAACGCGATCCAGGAGTCGTTTGGAACGGTGTTTCACTGCTCTCCCTGAAGACGAATTTGCGTCACAGTGGTTTCAGTCTTATACTATGTGCGGTCAAGATGGAAGCCTGTTATGCAAGGTAATTCCAGAAATGTAAACGATGGAGATAGGTAGGAGGACTTTGTCTAGCACGTTTGTTTTAGCGTTGGAGGGGGACTCCGCCTACCGATAGTTAGCACGCTTATCTCATAGTTTACAGGCAACACACAATTATCGTACAGTTGTTTCGACGAGAGGCTTAGAGGAGGAAACGTGGTGACAAGAATCTTGATCCTTGCGGCAAACCCTAAAGATACATCACGATTGCGTTTAGATGAGGAAGTGCGTGAGATAGACCATGGGTTACGAAGGGCACAGCGACGTGACGATTTTGAGCTAAAACAAGAGTGGGCAGCACGTCCCCAGGATATTCGCAGGGCGATGTTAGATTTCAATCCCAACATTGTGCATTTTTGTGGACACGGGGAAGGTGATCCTGGAATTGCGTTTGAAGATGAAGTTGGTCAAACACAGTTAGTCAGTGCGGAAGCTCTTGCTGATTTCTTTAAATTGTTCGCCGATCATGTAAAATGTGTGTTGCTTAATGCCTGTTACTCAAAGGTTCAGGCGCAAGCTATTGCTCAACATATCGATTATGTCATTGGTATGAAACAAGCCATTGGAGACGGAGCTGCCATTGAATTTGCTGTCGCATTTTATGACGCACTAGGCGCTGGCAAATCGATCCAATTCGCTTACGAACTGGCGTGTAATGCTATTCATATGAAAGGGATCTTCGGGCATCTGACTCCAGTTATGATCATGAAAGGCAGGGAAGAGGCTCGTTACGACCGAAAAGATGGCCAGATTCTACAGCGTCAAGGGGTCAAAGAGATAAACCCTAGAAAAGATTGGGGGAATGCACCTGATGTCGGTGTCTTCTATGGACGACAGAGAGAACTTGCTATGCTAAAGAAGTGGATTCTTGATGAGCGTTGTCGCCTTGTGGCTATCTTGGGAGTAGCTGGAGTCGGTAAGACGAGATTGTCCATAAGACTGGGAAAAGGTGGTATCGGCAAAACGGACATAGTGCTGAAGTTAGCTCAAGGCATTCAAGACGAATTTGACTATGTTATTTGGCGAAGATTACTTAATGCTCCGCCTCCCTCAGAGATCTTAGCAGACCTAGTCAAGGTTCTATCTGACCAGCAAGAGTTTGATTTGCCAGAAAGGGAAAGTGATCAGATTTCCCGTCTACTCCACTACTTGAAAATGCGCCGTTGTCTACTAATCCTGGATAACATGGAGGCGGTTTTTCAAGCTGGTGATCGTTCTGGCCAATATCGAGAGGGGTATGGAGGGTATGGCGAATTGCTTAGACAAGTTGGAGAAGTTCCTCATCAAAGCTGTTTGATACTGACTAGCCGGGAGAAACCTAAAGAAATCGCAAGATTGGAGGGCAGAACAAAACCCATCCGTTCAATAGAGTTAAGAGGTTTAGATCTAGTAAACGCAAGAAAGTTATTTGAGGAAATTGGTTCATTTTCTGGTTCAGATGAGGAGTGGAAAGAGCTCATCGAGTTTTATGACGGAAACCCTTTAGCTTTGGAACTGGCCGCAAGACATATTCATGAGGTCTTTTTTGGCGATATTCCTGCATTCCTGAAAGAAGGGAAACCGGTTTTTAATGACCTTCGAGATCTTCTGGACTGGCATTTTGAGCGATTGTCGGATTTAGAAGCGGAAGTAATGTATTGGTTGGCGATTAATCGTGAGCCAGTTTCGTTGACGGAGCTGCAAGAAGATCTTCTGTCGCCTATAGCTAAAGAGCAAGTTCCATCAACTGTGCAATCATTACAGCGAAAATTATCTTTGGAAAAGAGCATAGCCCGTTTCACGCTACAGCCTGTACTTATTGAGTATATGACTAGTCAACTAATTGAACAGATTGGCGAGGAGATTAGAATCAGCGGACCTCGAATCGTGGATTACACCATTGAGAACTTGGGCAAACAGATTAGCAAGGAGATTGAAGCTGGAAAAATCCGGTTATATAACAGCCATGCATTGCTCAAGGCTTCTGCGAAAGGCTATGTGCAAGAAGCCCAAAGCCGTCTCATTATTGAGCCTCTTCTAAACAGATTGCTCGCGATGTTCGGGAATCAAACTAACCTGGAAGCTAGACTGATTCAAATCCTCTTTGTACTGCAAGAAAATTTTCCACAGAAATCCGGGTATGCAGGAGGAAATACACTTAACCTCCTTTCGCACTTAAGAACTGACCTTGAAGGGTATGATTTCTCCAACCTAGCAATTTGGCAAGCTAATCTGCAGGACATGAGCCTGTGCGGCGTGAGTTTTTCGAATTCCGATTTTAACAAGACAGCTTTTGCTGAAGCTTTTGGCAGCATTCCCTCGGTAGCGTTCAGTCCAAGTGGAAAGCGATTTGCCTCAGGCACAGCCAATGGCGAGATAAGGGTGTGGCGAGTTACCGATGGTAAGCAACAACTCACCTGCAGAGGGCATACTGGTTGGGTGTGGTCAGTTACCTTCAGCCTTGATAGTCACTTGCTCGCGAGTGCGAGTGGTGATCAAACCGTGCGGCTGTGGAATGCCAGTACCGGACAATGTATCAAGACATTGCAGGGGCATACCAGTCGAGTGGGCACAGTCGCCTTCAGCCCAGACGGTCACCTCCTTGCCAGTGGCAGCAGTGATCAAACTGTACGGTTGTGGGATGTTAATAGTGGGCACTGCTTGCGTATATTGCATGACCACACCGGTTGGATAAGATCAGTTGCCTTCAGTCCTGGCTATCAACTGCTTGCGAGTGCTAGTGAGGATAAGACCGTGCGATTGTGGAATGTTAATACAGGGAAGTGCCTCAGAACATTGCGGGGACACACTGACCGTGTAAGAGCGGTAGCCTTCAATCTCGATGGGCGCCTGCTTGCCAGTGGCAGTGATGATCAAGCCGTACGGCTCTGGGATGCTAACACTGGGCAATGCATCAGGACACTGCAAGGGCATACCGGCCGGATATGGTCGGTTGCTTTCAGTCCCAATGGTGGAATGCTTGTCAGTGGCAGCGGTGATAAGACCATGCGGCTGTGGGATATTGGCTCTGGTAGATGCCTCAAAACGTTACAAGGGCACATCAGTCGGATATGGTCGGTTGCTTTCAGTCCCAATGGTGAAATGCTTGTCAGTGGCAGTGATGATCAAACAGTGAGATTGTGGGATGTTAGCACTGGACAATCTCTCAAAACCTTGCGCGGGTACACTAATCAGGTTTGGTCAGTTGCCTTCGGTCCTGATGGGCGCTTGCTTGCCAGTGGCAGTGATGATCAAGCCGTGCGGCTCTGGGATGTTAACACTGGGCAATGCGTCAAGACACTGCAAGGACATACCAGTCGAGTAGGCACAGTCGCCTTCAGCCCAGATAGTCACATTCTCGCTAGTGCCAGTCAGGATCAGACCATACGGCTGTGGGATGTCAGCAGTGGACAGTGTTTACATATATTGCAGGAGTATCCCAGCCGGGTATTGTCGGTCGCTTTCAGCCCAGGTGGGGACGTACTTGCTAGTGGCGACGACGGCTGGAAAGTGCAAATATGGAACGTTGAGACAGGGAAGTGTCTAAATACGTTGGAAGGGCACAGTGATCGAGTAACATCCGTAACTTTCAGCCCCGATGGTAAAACACTTGTCAGCGGCAGTAGTGATAGGACCTTGCGGCTCTGGGATGTCAACACTGGGCAATGCATCAGGATACTGCAAGGGCATACCAGCCGGATATGGTCGGTTGCTTTCAGCTCTGATGGACATATGCTTGCTAGCGGTGGTGATGATCAAACCGTGCGGTTGTGGGATGTCAGTTCTGGTAACTGTATAAAAGCGATGCAAGGACATACCAGGCGGGTAAGAGCAGTCGCTCTCAGTTCTAATAATGATATGCTTGCCAGCGGCAGCGACGATAAGACCGTGCGATTGTGGGATGTTAGCTCTGGACAACTTCTTAGCACGCTGCATGGGCATACCGATCAACTACGGGCGATTTCTTTTAGTTCAGATGGTCAGATGCTTGTTAGTGGTAGCGATGATGGAACAATTAAGCTTTGGTATGTACAGAAGGGCAAGTGTCTCAAAACGTTAAGATCCGATAGGCCCTACGAACAGATGAATATTACTGGCGCAACAGGCTTGAGTACAGCTCAGAAAGCCACCCTAATAATCCTAGGAGCAGTTGATAATTCGGCAGACTGATTATGGGGAGCATATTGCGTGAGCGTAATATCCGGAGGAGAAACGCGGTGTTTGCACCTTCTGTCTTGTTTTCAAGAGAAGATAGCCTTATAGTCTTGCCGCAGGCAACTTGGAAAGAACTAACGGGCGATTTGACTTTACAACAAGCTTGTAGAAGGATTGCCGAGCGCGAAGACTTCATAAGAGCCTCGACACTTGAAATCGTAGACTTACCACTTGATAAACTGTTTTCCGTCGAAAAGGAATGGCTTCTGCCTGTTGGATGGTCCTCGCGCATAAATGATTGTTTTCCCAGAATTCATGATTTGCTTATTGAACGAAGTTCTTTGCAACGCGATTGTTCTAAGCCAACATCTATCCTATGGCAAAAAGTGTTCAATGGCATTGTCAGCCATTTGGAGGATACAGAGAACTCAGCTGCCTGCCGGAGGATCGTGGCAGGATTGCCACATATGAAGGAGTTTAGGCAGATACTATCGGATCGCTTGGTCAAACCAAAACCAAGTTCTGAGGATGCTCTGGAAGACCTGTATCTTTATGTCCCCATAGCATATCGGCTTGCTCTAGGACGAGAGGCAGCGCAGCTCAGAGAACGAGCTATTGCAGGCCTTTTCCCACATCATAGTCATTGGAAAAGTGCTATAAGAGCTGTGTTAGCAGAAAGAATCTTGGGATTCTCCGAGCTTGACCAATGGATTATGAGCCTTAATAGGGACATAAGTGATTTACTCAGGCATGCAGGTATACCTGTCTTTGCTGTGTTTAGTAGGGTCAAGGCGACCAGCTCTGTTATTGACAAGGTGCTGAAGTATTGGCGACTTGGCGCAGATCCAAAAGACGAATCATCTGATCAGAGAGAAATACAGTCTTTCCTTCCCAAGTTCAAGAAGATTCTGCTCACGGATAAGGGAGAGTCCATCACAGACGATGAATTAGCTAGCGTGCTTGGAGACTTTCTTGGCATCAACATTGTCATAGATGTTGATTCAGAAGCAGATGTAGAAGCTCGGGTATATGCACCAGTTATGCGAAAAGTTGTTAGCCATCTTATCAAAGATGTAAGATCTGTCACTGGTACTCCACGCCGTCCTTATCACCAAAGGTTACTTATCGAGGGGCGGGTCGCGATTACGTCTTGTGGCTACCTACCAATTGAAATACAGGTACAGTCAATCCTCGACTACCTGTTCGGTTGCTCTTACTACTGGAAGTATAAAAATGTTCAGGTCTTCGATCATCTGTACCCAGAAAACACCAATAGACTATTCGCAGTAAGAGATTTCTATCGCAATGTAAGATCCGAGGAGGCTGTTCAGGATTTCATTTTCCAACAGATTAGAGAGTCCATAGTTGAGGAAAGAACCGCGGGCGCAGGCAAAGCGCGTGCTAAGTTATGACCAGCGAGGGAGTCGTCTCCCTCACCGCCACTCCCGAACCACGCGGGAGAGCTCTCCCCACACGTGGCTCTTCAGGATATGGGCTGACCAATGCGCAGCATTGGCGTCATAGGTACCCTTTGCCGCGAACGACGTCGTGACAGTGGCCGTGCATCAAGCGCAGGTTGTCGAAGGCGTTGTTGCTGTGGATGGTCTGTTCGGGTCACGTCCCAGCCGGGTTGACCAGTAGACCCAATCGCCGTCCCTTCGGCCGCGCTCAGGGCAGGCTCCAGGGCTTTTGTCGCCCTGCACTTGAACACAGCGACTGACCGCCGTCGTCAAAGCCGATTGGGTGATGCTCACGCCCCGGCACCTGGGGCGATCAGAGTTGCAGTGAGTTCCGTTAGAGTGATACAACCGGTTGTTCTGCCAACCGTACCCTACCCAGGCGTGCGTCGCTGGTAACCCTTCGACAGACTCAGGGCAGGCTGGCGAGGTGCGAAGCCCTGGGGACAAAGCCGCCACGCCCGTCAGGCCGGCAGCGGAAGCGAGAGCGGAAGCTGTTACTGCCAGCACCAGGCGGTTAAGGCAGCCAGGGCGGCGCCGTATGGTCAACATCACCCCACGCGAAAGCGGGCAGACTTCCACCTGGTCTCTCGTCACGAGAAACCTGATGGGGACGCAAAAACAGGAATTCGTAGAATGTGCAAGCCCCGGCGCGGCGCGTGAGTTCGATGCCGTTGGGCGGCCCGCCGAGGTTGGAAGGAAAGGTCATGCGCCGCCAGTTGCGCCAGGCGAGTCTCAGGAGCTCATCTATACCCCTTCACCTCCGTCGCCATTACAACTTGATGCGAGTTGTTGGCCTGCTTCAAATGCCTGTTTCAGGATATCGGGTCGATCCAACACATCTCCCTTTTTCGATACGCCGGCGGCCAGAACTGATGCCACAACCTCTCCGCCGCTCATGAGCGAAAAGGACCCCAACTCTTGCGCAGTCCTCTCCAGGTCTCTTCTCATCTGGGGGATGTAGGCTGGATGAGCACCTGTCACCACAACAACACTGTTCTTCCTCTCTAGCCGATACAAGTGCCCCATCCCTCCGGCCATTTTCTGCATCATCTTCATCTGCAGCTTCGTGGGGATCACTCTTGCCAGGAAGCCCATCGCCACTCCCATGCTTTTTCCTGCTTTCATATTGACTTCCTTCTCCAGGGGATGCGTGCGATCCATAAAGACCTTCATTTGCCCCGAAAGATATCCCCGATAGAGCGGAGATCCAAGAACCAGCGCATCTACAGACTTGATCTTGTCCAGAACCTCTGCCATATCGTCAGAGATGATGCACTCGCCCGTCTTGCGGCAAGATACATCCCCCCGACAGAACTGCAGGTCGAGGTCGCTGACAAAGACTTTTTCGACGACAACCTGGTCGTTCTGGTGCTTGGCTCCCGCGATGACTTGATCGACGAGTAAGTCAGTATTGCCGCCTTTTCGCGGGCTTCCGACGAGTGCAAGTATTTTCATAGTGTTTACCTCCTATGATACAGTTTCCAACGTCGTCAGAGTTCAGAGTGCGGTGATCCGGGCGACGATTTCGTCCAGCCATTCCAATTCCATCGAAAGATGGCGTATCTGATGCTCGACCATGACGTGAAAGCTCCCATGGTGCCCCTCGCGAGAGTGTGCTGTTTGCAGCAGGTTCTCAATAACCAAGCGCCGCTTGTGTAGCAGAGGTACTACCTCCTCGGCAGGGAGTACGTTCAGAAACGCCAAACTGATATCACTATGGAACTCGGCGGGCCTGTATTCAGCCAAACTCTCACGCAGTAGCCGCTGGAATGCGAGCTCTCCCTCCGATGTAATGGTGTAGACACGTCTGGGCGGGCGATTTCCTTCTTGTTCTTCTCTGTAGATGACCCATCCATCATCGGTCATCTTGTTGAGCAGGCGATAGACTGTTGGCTTCTTTAGTTGCACGCATATTCCCAGGTGGCTATCGATGAGGTCGTTCAATTGGTAGCCGTACATATCTTGAAAACGCAACAGACCCAATAAGAGCAATTCTCTTTCCACTTTCTCACCTCACAGCACCTGCCGAGTTTTAGTCCAACCTGATTATTCCTTAATGACCAGTCACTATGGATTATACCATTTCTGGAGAAGTTTGTCAAGTCCTTTTCCCATAACAGGGCAGGGTCTCCTCAGGAAAAGGGGGAGAGCATTTGCTGCCCTTTCGCCTTTCTAGTACAATGCCTCGGCAAGATGAGAGGCAATAGGTCCTGACAGGAACCACGCTCCGCTCGGTGATTAGGCCGGACTCTGCTCATCCGCCGCCCCGTCAGGCGCAGTTGTAACGCTCGTTGCTCATCGAGTGAGCAAACCTGAAGACACGCAAGGAGGACTGTGATGAACTCCCCACTCCGCGTCTCAGGTTATTCAAGATTGTGCACTGGGTTCTCTACAATATCCCCCGTGGTGTAGCAGAGTTACCCTCCAACGCGACGGACGCAGACCTCGGTGAGCTGGGGATAGTGGTAGGTCGAAACTGGTCTAGAGAGACGAATTACTATCCGCCTTGTCCGCTTTACGGCAGGCATCGGTATGTTCTTCGCATTTACGCCCTGGACATTGACACGATCCAGCCCGAGGCGAATGATCGGCGAGGCGTTTTCAAGGCCATGGAAAGCCATGTCCTTGCCTATGGCGAGTTGAGCGGATTCTATGAAAAGTAGAGCTGCGTCGTTCCCAGGGTGGAAAGGTGGTTCGAGCTAGTAGACCGCACTGAGGATCACGGTTGGCGTCGTCCCTTTGCCGTGTGTTTGTTTGAAATCCAGGATGGTCGGTAGCGGAAGGTGGTCAGTATGCTCAAAAACGAGATTGTCACTCTCGAGCCTGCTGACCATCGGAACGTCGACCTGCTGGTAAGATGGACGCTCGACCCCGTGGCACAGGGGCCGTACAAGAGAGTGCCACGGATGGCGGCCGCGGAACTGCGCGACCTGTTCTTGCACAGTTCTGACCGTCAGGTTTTCCTCATCAGACGCACTGCTGACCGAGAACCTTTGGGCCGGTTCTACTATCGGGCATGGCGATTCGGCAGCAGTCACGAGATGGTTGATTGGGAACTGAACATCTTTATCGCCGAATCCAATGAGCGCGGCAAAGGGTACGGCACGGCGGCGCAGAAGCTAGCCCTGGCCTATTTGCTTCAGCAGCCGGAAACGCAGAGTGTCTTCGCCTACACGTACGCAACGAACAAGGCAGAGAGGCGATCATTGGAAAAGGCCGGGCTTGAAGAGAAGGGCGGACTTCCTGATCCATACTACAGAGTGAGACTTCCGCCAGAGGAATCGGTGCTGTACAGCAGTGAAGAATCCGCGGGCAGATGGTGGGGAATCTGGGTATGAGGGGCAGATGCCAGAGGGGTGCATTCAGAGATAAGCCGTGCGGGATTGCCCCAGCTTGGAGAGCAAGCTGGTCAAAATGCA
>Ga0307377_10008091_pt1 | contig 10727 bp, 7 predicted proteins | sample TR3MG_FD_202535 | JGI IMG/M metagenome (GOLD analysis project Ga0307377, IMG submission 202535) | Soil microbial communities from Risofladan, Vaasa, Finland - TR-3 | ecosystem: Environmental > Terrestrial > Soil > Coastal area > Acid sulfate soil | place: Finland: Risofladan, Vaasa | collected... | reverse complement strand
TCGAGACCCGCGTGCCGATGCTGAAGCAGACGGCGGAGCTGTGCCAGCAGCTTGCCGAGCGCTTCGACGGCGAGCGCCGCGAGCTCGTGCTGACCATCACCCGTTATCTCTGGTATGACCTGCTCCGCTTCGACCACCCCGAAGCAGCCACGCCCGGAATCCCCCTCCTCAAGAGCTGGGTCGAATCGACCCTCCGCCAGATTGGCCGTTCGGAAGACCCCGCGCCCGAGCTGGCGCGCGGTCAGACCCTCGACGTGCTGTCGGCATGCTACCGGCTGAACGTCGAGCGCGACTGGGCCGAACAGCGCCTCCGGGAGATCGCCCTGTTCTATGCCGATGCCCTCGACGGGGCGGCCGCACGCAAGGATGCCGACATGGCGGAGACCTATCACCGCCGCAGCGAAGCCATCTGGCTGCGCATCCTCGACCTGCACCCGGATGACAAACAGGCCGAACAGGGCTTGAACCGGATCGACAAAATTCTTAAAATGATGGGCTCTGAAGCTGAGTGACATTGAGGGGCGTCCCCTCGCCAGTGTGTTCAGGGTTGAAAGAAAGGAGAATCGTGTGAGGAAATTGTCACTGGGGATCGGTCTGTTCCTGCTGATGGCGATGCCGCTGATGGCCCAGGATGCGGGCGACGTGCCCACTGCGGCTGGCGTAATGGCGGCAGCCGAGGATGCAGCCGGCGCTGCGGCCGACCAGGCGGCGGCAGTCGCCCCCGGCGCGTGGGTGCCGTGGTGGTGGTTCATCGCTCCGGTCGGTGCGGTCATCGGCCTGGTTGCCGCGCTGCTGTTCTACAAGAAGGTAATGCAGAACTCCGAAGGCACGGACCTGATGAAGAAGATCGCGCAGGCCGTGCGTGTTGGCGCCATGGCTTACCTCAGACGGCAGTACATCGTGGTGGCGGTGGTCTTCGCGGCGCTGTTCGTCGTCTTCCTGATCATGGCCTTCGTGCTGCACGTGCTGCCGAAGATGGTGCCGTTCGCGTTCCTGACGGGCGGCTTCTTCAGCGGGCTTGCCGGCTACCTGGGGATGCGGACCGCGACGAACGCAAGCGCCCGCACGGCAAATGCCGCCCGGCAGAGCCTGAACGCCGGGCTGGTGGTCGCATTCCGAAGCGGCGCCGTCATGGGGCACGTCGTGGTCGGCTTTGCACTGCTGAACATCTGCATCTGGTTCGCGGCGCTGTACCTGTTCGGTGCGCCGCAGACGTCGGCCGACCTGATGGCCCTGGCAACCACGCTGCTGGCGTCCGGTATCGGGGCGAGCACGCAGGCGTTGTTCGCACGTGCCGGCGGCGGCATCTTCACGAAGGCGGCGGACGTCGGCGCGGACCTCGTGGGCAAGGTGGAAGCCGGGATTCCCGAAGATGATCCCCGCAACCCCGCCACCATCGCCGACAACGTGGGCGACAACGTGGGCGACGTGGCCGGCATGGGCGCCGACCTGTTCGAGTCCTACGCAAACTCCATCCTCGCGGCCTTCCCGCTGGGCATCGCCGCCGTGATCGCACTGTTCGCCAAGACCCAGCCCGATACCCCGGAAAGCATCCAGATGATGCTGCGGTTCATCTACCTCCCGATGGTGATCGCGGGCGCCGGCATCGTGCTGTCGGTGCTGGGTGTGTTCGCCGTGCGGACGCGCGAAGGCGCCACGCAGAAGCAACTGCTGCAGGCGCTCGGCCGCGGGGTGAACTTGAGCGCAATCCTGCTCGCAATCGCGGCGTTTGTGGCGTGCTGGGGGATCCTCAGTCCGTTGCCCGCGGCGGCAGGCTTCGCCTACTGGCGCGTGTGGCTGGCGATCGTGGTCGGCCTCGTCGCCGGCTGGGTCATCGGCAAGTCCACCGAATACTACACCTCCGCCGACTACAGCCCCACGCGAAACGTGGCGGAGCAGTCGGCCACCGGCCCCGGCACGGTGATCATCTACGGCCTGTCGGTCGGCATGATCTCCACGTGGATTCCGGTGATGACGGTCGTGGTGGCAATCCTGGCAAGCTACGGGCTTGCGGGCGGCTTCACGCAGACGTCCGCCGGCCTCTACGGCATCGCGATCGCAGCCGTGGGCATGCTCTCGACGCTGGGAATCGTGCTCAGCACTGACGCCTACGGGCCCATCGCAGACAACGCAGGCGGCAACGCCGAAATGAGCGGCCTCGGCACCGAGATCAGGCAGCGAACGGATGCCCTCGACTCGCTGGGCAACACGACCGCCGCCACGGGCAAGGGTTTCGCCATCGGCTCGGCGGCACTGACGGCCCTCGCACTGATCGCCTCCTTCATGGAAGGCGTGCGCACCGCCTCGCCCCAGGTGGCCGCAGACGCCCCCCTCGAGCAGCTTGCCCAGGTCTACAGGATCAACCTGATGAACCCGCGGCTGCTGGCCGGCATGCTGATCGGGTCGATGATCGCGTTCGTGTTTTGCTCGCTCACCATGCGAGCGGTCGGCCGCGCCGCCGGCAAGATGGTTGAGGAAGTGCGCCGCCAGTTCCGGGAAATCAAGGGAATCATGGAAGGCAAAGCCGAACCTGATTATGCGGCGTGCGTAGACATTTCCACCAGGGCCGCGCAAAGCGAGATGATCGTGCCGTCGCTGCTCGCGATCATCGTGCCCATCGCCACCGGCCTGGTGCTGGGCGTGGCAGGCGTGGTTGGCCTGCTGGCCTCCGGCCTCGCCACTGGCTTCGCGGTTGCCGTGATGATGGCAAACGCCGGCGGCTCGTGGGACAACGCCAAGAAGTACATCGAGACGGGCAAGCTCGGCGGCAAGGGCTCCCCGGCTCACAAGGCCGCCGTGGTCGGCGACACCGTTGGCGATCCGTTCAAGGACACCTCCGGCCCGTCGCTGAACATCCTCATCAAGCTGATGTCGATGGTTTCGGTGGTGTTTGCCGCGCTGTTCGTGAAATATTCCCCGATCATCGCCCAGTGGCTGGGAATGTCGGCACAGTAATCCGATCCTCGTAGGAGCGAACCTTGTGTTCGCCCCCTACGAAATCGCCGACCACCATCATATGCCGCAGGGGCGAACCTTGTGTTCGCCCTCAGGCTTGCGCTGTAGGGGCGGGCGGCGGACGCCGCGTCCGCAGTTGCCCGCCCCCGCGTGCGTCGCCGGACGCACGCGAGCCTTGCGTTCGCCTGCACGATTCCGTTGTAGCGGCAAACCTTGTGTTCCCCCTCCCGTTTCCGTCCTCTTGCTGAATAGGAGCCGCGGTATCGACGCCAAGGAAAAGGCAATCACCTGCGCCCGCATCGCCGACGAGATGAAGGCCCGCGACATCACGATCCTGGACCTTCGCGAGATCAGCGACGTCACCGAGTTCTTCCTGATCTGCACTGTCGACAGCCCCCGCCAGTTGCGCGGCCTGTGGCACCGCATCCACGACGACCTGAAGAAAGCCGGAGTCCGCCCGCTCGGTGAGGAGGGCCTCGACGCCACCAAGTGGATCCTGTGCGACTACAACGACGTCATCATCCACATCTTCCTCGCCGAGTTCCGCGAATTTTATGATCTCGAGCTGCTGTGGGGCGATGCCCCGCGCGTCAAGTGGCAGCCGCCGCCGAAGAAGTCCTGATCGCACCGCCGGCCTCGCTGTCTCGAATCTACCCCTCCGCTCCTGTCATCGAACAATCCCCAAACTTCCGGCGCTTCCGCCGCGTGTTCTTCCGAAACGGGAATGTATTCGCGACTCCAGATACAGTGTCACGAGGGGAAAGCTCCCTGCGGTGGATGTGCTCGTCGTCAATACCAACAACTACGCGAAGCCGATGCCGGTGATGCCGCTGGGGCGTGCATCGCGGCCGAGGCGGCAGAACAGGCCGGGCATAGCGTGCGCCTGCTCGACCTGACGTTCTCGCGCTCGCCAGCCGCCGAGCTGGAATCGGCATTGCGCCGCGAGCGGCCGGACGTCGTCGGCCTGTCCATCCGCAACATCGACAACAACGAGCTTGCCAGTCCCCGGGCCATCCATCCGGGGGGAGAAGGTGATAAACGACATCAAGGCGGGGCTGCACCTGTCCGAGCGGCAGGTCGAAGCCAGCCGCGCCGTGCTCGCCGACTGCGGCAACATGTCGTCGCCCACGGTTCTGTTCGTCCTGCAGCGCCTGATCGAGTCCGGAATGCCAACCGGCAGTTGGTGCATGCTGATCGGCGCGGGCGCGGGGCTGTCCGCCCACGCCTTGCTGCTGCGGGTGTAGGTGCTGAAGGCCCGGAGGCGATCTTGCGAGAACACGCGCAAAACACGGTGACTGTCCCACCTCAAGGGGACCGTCGGGACCACGAAAATCGGCAGCCATTTCCCCCCGTCGCTGCGCGAGCTAGGTGCCAGGCACTTTGCTCCAATCGTCAGAAGTGGTATTTCACGCACGTAGAAGACCTCCGTTCGAGGTGCCTGGCACTTTGCTTTGCACGAGGCTCCGCGGAAAGGCTGCGAGCGCTGCGCAATCGGGGCACGAAATCGACCCGGCACCGCTCCCCTTGCGAACGCCTCCCGGCGCGAGGAACTTGACATTTCGCACCGCCCGCGCTATAGTCTGCATCGGGAGAACACCCATGATTTTCACACGAGAAGCAAAGCAGACGCTCACCCCGATCCAGCTCGACCACGGCGATACGCTCCGGTTCATCCTCCGCGATGGCCGTGCGTGCGAGCTGACGCTGACCGCCACGTCCGCCGAGGTGATCGAGCGCGATTACCGGCGCTACGGATACGAGGCGGCCGGCGACATCTCGGCGTACGCGTTCGACTGCGATATCCTGCTGAACGGGCGGCCCGTGCACCTGCGGCGATACGTCGGCACGCAGCAGAGCTTCTACGAGCCGTATCTGCAGGATGGCATTCGCATCTGGTTCGACGCGGTATCAGCCGCCTTCCGCGAATGCGGCGGCTTCATGGCCGAGAAGGACTGGCGAATGCGCCTGCTGTGCATGCCGAACAGGCACGCGCGATTCGCCGTGCAGGACGCCACGCTGCCGATCTGCCCCGAGCCGCTCGCGATGTGGTATCCCGCTCACGGCAGCACGCTGGACATTCGCAACTGCTATAACGGCGAGGACTGCTGGATGGGGCCGTACGCGGGGGCGGAGGCGCACTGCGGCCTGGATATCAACATGCCGGCGGGCACGCTGCTGTATGCGCCGATTACGTTCCACGACCATTACTACTTCCATTCGCTGGCGGCCGGCTGCCCCAACAATCGCTGGCGGGGTGTGCGCCGCTGGCCCGACGGCTCGGAATGGTGGCTGCAGAGCCATCACCTGATCGAGCTGCTGGTGCCGGAACGCACGCCGCTGGCCCGCGGCGCCGCCTACGCCCGCACCGCCGGCGTGATGGTCGGCGCCCACGAGCACACGCATTTCATCTTCCAGGTGATCGAGCAGGGCGGCGAGTACCTGCTCGACCCGTGGATATTGTTTCGGGAGATGTTTCGAGAGAAGTGATTTCCCTGGGATGGTTCGGTGAGGCAACCAGAATCATCTCCATGGCCAAGGCCAAGGGTTGAATATGAAACCTTTCATCGAGCAATGGTTCTGGGCTATCTGCATTTTGGTCATGCTCGTCAACGGCGCCATCAGTTGGGTGCGCGCTCAGAAGAGGATCAAAGATCATCCTGAAGACAGACCGCACTACGTTGCGCTCATAAGGGGATACATCATATGACCAAATATCCCATGGTTGATCGTGGGAATAGGCATCCTCACACATCGAGTCCCTGGTTTCTCTGGAATGGCTCGACCCCCGTGAAGGAAATCCATTTGTCCTGGGCTCGTATGTTTCGGCGTTAATCCTGTGGATCCTGGGTACGCATTGGGCATTTGCCCGAGGCGGTGCGGAATTGATCGCCAGATACCCGGTAGTGTTCAGAATTCCCATGGACGCGGGTGTTGTGAAGGCACTGTGGGTTCTGTGTTTCGCAGCTTTCCTCATTGTGCTGATCCTCTTCTTCCTGCGGACATGCCCCCGTTCCAGTGTAGCATGGCCCGGCCACCATTCACCCACCGTTGAAACGGTGGGCTAGGCCTCAGCCGTCCCTCCGGGACTGCATTCTCCCCTGCTTCCTACTCCACAGTCTGCCGCACCGCCGCACTGTCGCCGTCCCTGCAGCCTGCAGCCTGTAGCCCGCCATTCACCATCGTTTTTGCTTGATTTCGCCCCATTCGGATGGTAGTATGATTGATCTCCGTTTCATCTGAAGAAAGGGGATTCCCGCATGCAAACGGTGGTGATGAAGTTCGGCGGCACGTCGGTTGCCGATGCCGCCCGATGCCTGTCGGCTGCGCAGCTCGTTGTGCAGGAGAAGCTGAAGGGCAGCCGCGTGGTGTCGGCTCGGGGCGACACGACGGACGACCTCTACAAGCTGGCGTACGAGATCAGCGACAATCCGTCGCGCCGGGAGCTCGACATGCTGGTGTCGACCGGCGAGCAGATTTCGGTGGCGCTGATGGCGATCGCCGTGCACAAGCTGGGCCACGAGGCGATCTCGCTCACCGGCGCCCAGATGGGGATCATCACGGATAACTCCTTCACGAAGGCTCGCATCGCGGGAATCAGCCCCACGCGGGTGATCAAGGAGCTTGAGGACGGTAAGATCGTGATCGCCGCCGGCTTCCAGGGCACCACGATGGGCCTGGAGATCACCACGCTCGGCCGGGGCGGCTCGGATACGACTGCGGTGGCGCTGGCAGCCGCGCTGCAGGCCGATATGTGCGAGTTCTACAAGGACGTGGACGGCATCTTCACGGCCGACCCCCGGATCGTTCCGGGCGCCCGCAAGCTCGATTCGATCTCGCACGACGAGATGCTGGAGCTGGCGAGCACGGGCGCGGGCGTGCTGCATTCGCGGGCGATCGAGCTCGCCAAGAAATTCCGGGTGCCATTGTCCGTTCGGTCCAGTTTCAACAGTTCACCGGGTACGGTTATCATAGCGGAGGTTCCGAAAATGGAATCGGTGATAGTGCGCGGCGCCGCCATCAACGACAACGAGGCGAAGGTTACTGTCTTGGGTGTGCCCGATCAGCCGGGGATCGCGTCGAAGATCCTGGAGAAGGTTTGCAGCCGCAACATCAACTTGGACATGATCGTGCAGAACGTGGGCCGCGACGGCAAGGCCGACGTGACCTTCACGGTGATGAAGACCGACGTGCGCGACGCGCTCGACGTGTGCAACCAGGCCGCCAAGGAGCTGGGCGCGGAGGGCGTGACCGCGGACGACAACATCTCGAAGATCTCGGTGGTCGGCGTGGGAATGCGCAGCCATTCCGGCGTGGCCGCGAAGATGTTCAAGGCCCTCGCCGATCAGAAGATCAACATCCTGATGATCAGCACGTCGGAGATCAAGATATCGTGCGTGGTAGACAAGGCTCGGGGCGCGGACGCGCTGCGCGCGGTGCACGCGGCGTTCGAGCTCGACAAGCCCGAAGACGAGCGCAGTTACGCCGGCATCAAGCACCTTCCCGGCACGAAAATCGAGGAATAGCCGGAGGGCTGAGGGGGCGTTGGGCATTGGGCATTGGGCTGGAGAAAGCAGCAGGTGTCCAGTCCACTGCGTCCACGAAGTCCACTGAGTCCACCGGGCATTGTCAAGCTCGAAAAACAAGCCTGAAGAGATGAAGCGATGATGGGATGATGGGATGATGGGGAAGAGGCTGATCCGCTTCCTGTCCCTTCATCCCTTCATCTCATAATCCCTTCATCTCTTTTTGTTTATCCTCTGCGTGGAGATGCAATGGAACTTGACCTGAGCACGAAATACTCGCCGGCCGAAGCCGAATCGAAATGGTATTCATTCTGGGAGAGCAACGGCTACTTTCACCGGGAGCCGGATCCCGCCCGGAAGCCGTACACGATCGTCATCCCTCCACCGAACGTTACCGGCAGCCTCACACTAGGCCACGTGCTCAACAACACGATCCAGGACATTCTGATCCGGTGGAGGCGGATGGAGGGCCGCAACACGCTGTGGCTGCCGGGCACCGACCACGCGGGCATCGCAACGCAGAACGTGGTCGAGAAGCGCCTCGCCAGGAAGCATGTGACCCGGCACGACCTCGGCCGCGAGAAATTCGTTGAGGAAGTCTGGCGCTGGAAGAACGAGCATCACTCGATCATCACGTCGCAGCTCAAGCGGCTGGGCTGCTCGTGCGACTGGCAGCGCGAGCGGTTCACGCTCGATGAAGGCCTCTCGCGGGCCGTGCAGGAAGTGTTCATCCGGCTCCACGACAAGGGCCTGATCTACCGCGACAAGTTCATCATCAACTGGTGCCCGCGCTGCTGCACCGCCCTGTCCGACGAGGAATCGGAGCACCGCGAAATCCAAGGCGCGCTGTATTACATCAAGTATCCGATCATCGGCACCGAGGACTTCGTGGTGGTGGCGACAACGCGCCCGGAGACGATGCTCGGCGACACCGCGGTCGCCGTGCATCCCGACGACGAGCGCTACAAGCGCCTGATCGGCAAGAAGGCGCTGCTGCCGCTGATGAACCGCGAAATCCCGATCATCGCGGATATGCTGGTGGACCCGCAGTTCGGCACGGGCGCCGTGAAAGTCACGCCCTCGCACGATCCGAACGACTTCGAGATGGGCCGCCGCCACGACCTGCAGTTCGTGCAGGTGATCGGTGAAGACGGCAAGATGACCGATGCCGCCGGCCTGTACAAGGGGATGGACCGCTTCGCCTGCCGCAAGCAGGTGCTGAAGGACCTGAAGGCCCAGGGCCTGTTCATCGAGCAGAAGCCGCACCTGCACGCCGTGGGCCACTGCTACCGGTGCGACACGATCACGGAGCCGTTCCTGAGCCTGCAATGGTTCGTGCGGATGAAGCCGCTGGCGGAGCCGGCGCTCGCCGCCGCACGCGCTGGCAGGGTAGTCTTCTATCCCGACCGGTGGACGAAGGTCTACTTCCACTGGCTCGAGAACGTGCGCGACTGGTGCATCTCGCGCCAGATCTGGTGGGGCCACCGCATCCCCGCCTGGTACTGCAGGAAGTGCAACGAGATGGTCGTGGCGGCCGAGCGGCCCGCGAAATGCAAATGCGGCGCTGCCGAGTTCGACCAGGACAACGACGTGCTCGACACCTGGTTCTCCTCGTGGCTGTGGCCGTTCTCCACGCTGGGCTGGCCGGACAGGACGAAGGATCTCGGCTACTTCTACCCGACCGACACGCTGGTGACCGCCCCGGAGATCATCTTCTTCTGGGTGGCCCGGATGATCATGGCCGGGCTGGAATTCATGGGGGAAGTGCCCTTCCACGACGTCTACCTGCATGGCGTGGTGCGCGACGACCAGGGCCGCAAGATGAGCAAGTCGCTCGGCAACTCGCCCGAACCGATCAAGGTGATGGAGCAGTACGGTGCCGACGCCTTGCGGTTCAGCATGATCCTCATCACCGCCCAGGGACAGGACGCCTACTATTCGGAAGACAAGGTGCAGATCGGCCGCAACTTCATGAACAAGGTGTGGAATGCATCGCGCCTGGTGATGATGAGCCTGGCGGATTCGCCGGACTGCGATACGTCGTCGGCGCCCGCCGAGGCCGACCTCGCCGTTGAGGACCGCTGGATTCTCAGCCGGCTGAACGCCGCCATCGGGAACGTGACGGCGGGCTTCGAGAAGTTCATGTTCAACGAGTCGGCCCGCTCGGCCTACGAGTTCATCTGGCACGAGTATTGCGACTGGTATCTGGAGATCATCAAGCCGCGGCTGTATTCGAAGGAGGCGAGCGGACCGGAGGCGGCGTCGCGCCGGACCGCGCAGGCCGTGGTGGTCCACGTGCTCGATTCCGCCCTGCGGCTGCTGCATCCGTTCGCTCCGTTCCTGACGGAGGAAGTGTGGCAGCATCTGGCGAAGCTGTGCCCGGAGCGCGGCCTGCCGAATGCGGCCAGGCCCGCCGCCAGCATCATGATCGCGCCGTGGCCTGCCACCTGCCCGGAATTCACCCAGCCCGAGATCGACGCCCGCTTCGCCGCACTGCAGGACATCATCCGGTCGGTGCGGAACATCCGGTCGAAGATGAACATCCCGGAGCGCAAGCCGCTTGACGCGGTGGTGTCGCTGGCGGACGCTTCGGCGCAGGCCACGGTTGCCGGCAACGAGGAGCTGCTGAAGCGGCTGGGCTACCTGCAAACGCTGACGGTGGGCGTGAACGTGCCGAAGCCGCCGTCGTCGGCGGCCGACGTGGTGGGCACGATGCAGGTGTTTGTGCCGCTGGCCGGGATCATCGATTTCGACGTGGAGCGACAGAAGGTCCAGAAGCAGATCGACGGTGCCGAGAAGCAGCTTGCGAGCGTGCGCGCCCGCCTCGCCAAGGCCGATTTCGTCGAGAAGGCACCGAAGGAGGTCGTCGAGCGCGAGCGCCAGCGCGAGAAGGAATTGAGCGTGCAGATCGACAACCTCAAGCAGCACCTGGCGGAGTTGTCGTAGGGGCGAAACCTCGTGTGCGCCTTGGCCAAGTTGGACTATTGGCGGGTGTTTTCACCACGAAGACACGAAGGCACGAAGGATCACGAAGAAGAGGAAAACAAGAGGGGAAGGAAATGACTCGGCGGTAGGGGCGAACCATCGTGTTCGCCCTGGTGAGATAACCGGGCACCGAAATCCGTCGAGGGCGAATACAAGATTCACCCCCGGTGTTTCGGCATAGGTTCCCCCCCACGGCGTTCGAGGGCCCCCGGCGTGGACGACGACATCCGTCTGATGCTCGGCTTTCAGGAGGGGAACCTGTCC
>Ga0307377_10008090_pt1 | contig 10727 bp, 6 predicted proteins | sample TR3MG_FD_202535 | JGI IMG/M metagenome (GOLD analysis project Ga0307377, IMG submission 202535) | Soil microbial communities from Risofladan, Vaasa, Finland - TR-3 | ecosystem: Environmental > Terrestrial > Soil > Coastal area > Acid sulfate soil | place: Finland: Risofladan, Vaasa | collected... | reverse complement strand
GTCAGAGTGCATTATCAGCAGCCACAGATGTCACTGTAAATGCTTTACCTGCACCACCTTCAATAACAGCAGGTGGTTCAACAACCTTTTGTATTGGAGGCAGTGTAACATTGACCTCCAGTGCAGGGACAACTTACCTGTGGTCAACAGGAGCTATAACCCAAAGTATAAATGTCACTGCATCCGGAAGTTATACTGTACGGGTAACCAATGCAAACGGATGTCAGAGTGCATTATCAGCAGCCACAGATGTCACTGTAAATGCTTTACCTGCACCACCTTCAATAACAGCAGGTGGTTCAACAACCTTTTGTATTGGAGGCAGTGTAACATTGACCTCCAGTGCAGGAACGAGTTACTTATGGTCAACCGGAGCAACTACCTCGATCATAAATGTTACTACATCGGGAAGTTATACTGTACGGGTAACCAATTCAAATGGATGTCAGAGTGTTCCATCAGCAGCCACAGATGTAACAGTTAACCCCTTACCTGCAACACCAACTATAACAGCTGGTGGTCCAACGACCTTTTGTGAAGGCGGCAATGTAAACTTAAGCTCCACAGCTGGGACAATTTATCTGTGGTCGACAGGAGCCACAACGCAAAGTATAAATGTCATTACATCTGGAAGTTATACAGTACAGGTAACAAATGCAAATGGCTGTCAGAGTACATTATCAGCACCAACTGATGTCATTGTAAATCCTTTACCACCAATAGAGGCAATAGCAGGTCCATCATCTGTTTGTGTTGGTTCAACAATACAGTTAACAAATGGGACAGCAGGGGGAACATGGTCAAGTGTTTCTCCGGCAAGAGCTTCAATTACCTCTTCCGGATTGGTGACCGGGATTTCAGCTGGATCATCAGAAATAAGATATACTGTCATTAATGGAAATGGTTGTACCGACTTTGCCGTTCTCACTGTAACTGTAAACGCTTTACCAACCATAGCACCTATAACTGGTACTCCGATAGTATGTGCCGGTTCAACAACCCTACTATCTGATGTAACTGCCGGAGGCGATTGGTCGAGTGCCACTCCGTCAGTGGCAACAATAAGTACAACAGGCCTGGTAACCGGAGTTACAGCAGGTTCATCAGTAATAAGTTACACTGTCACTACTGTAAATGGTTGTACCAGTTTAGTAACTCAGACAGTTACAGTAAATGCACCTCCATCAGCTCCAACAGTAGGCTCAATTACTCAACCTACCTGTACTGTTTCAACAGGAAGCGTAGTTTTAGGTGGTTTGCCGGCAACAGGCACATGGACATTGATCCGTACCCCGGGTGCAACAGTGACTACAGGCACAGGAACAAGTACTACAATTTCAAATCTTGCAGCAGAAACCTATAGTTATACGGTAACCAATGAAGCAGGATGTAACTCAGCTGCATCATCGTATGTAGTTATTGCTGCACAACCAGTTACTCCAACACCGCCGGCTGTAGGGACTATAACACCACCAACATGTCCTCTCCCAACAGGCAGTGTCGTATTAAATGGGTTACCAGCAGCAGGTACATGGAACTTGACTCGTTACCCTGGTGAAATAATATCAAATGGTATTGGAATAAGTACAACCATCACATCTCTTGCCACAGGATTTTATAACTACACAGTGACTAATGCAGGAGGATGTGTATCAGGCGCCTCTTCTACTGTAGTAATTCCGGCAGAACCAGATAAACCGGCAGCACCAACAGTAGGTACCATTACACAACCTACCTGTGCAGTAGCAACCGGAAGTGTTATCTTAAACGGATTACCTGCCGGTAGCTGGACAATAAATCCAGGAGCTATAACAGGTTCAACTGCAAGTACAACAATATCAGGATTAACTGCAGGAACACATAAGTATACTGTTACCAATTCATTTGGTTGTATCTCACCCTTCTCAGCTGATATTGTTTTGACACAACCCACAGCTCCTTCCGCGCCAGTGGCAAGTGTAACCCTTCAACCAACATGTGATGTTGCTACCGGTACAATAGGGGTAAGCTCTCCAGTTGCAGGGAGTGGGTATGAGTATAGTAATGGTGGTACATATCAGTCAGGCACCACGTTTACAGGTTTATCATCAGGTGATTATAATGTAACAGTAAGAAGAATTTCTGATATAACCTGTGTTTCACCTGCCCTGGCAATTACTGTAGATGAACAGCCACCTACTCCAACTGTAATAATCACTGATCCTGATCCATTATGTGAACCTTTAACTGCTGATCTTGCAGCATCGGAAGTAACTGCTGGTTCAACAACAGGTTTAACCTTTACTTACTGGACAGATGACATTGCAACTATCGAGTATACTTCTCCTGATGCAGCTGATGCAGGTACATATTTTATAAAAGGTACAACTACAGCCGGGTGTTATGATATCCAACCTGTTACAGTAACTATAAATCCACTGCCGGTTCCGGATGCAGGCTCAGGAGGCAGTGAGTGTGATCTGAACTTTATCTTTAAAGCAGTACCTAGTATTGGTACCGGTACATGGACTCTGACCACAGGACCCGGTACTTCAAGCTTCACTCCCGATGCAAATACAGCGACTGCAACTGTTACTGTATCAGCCTATGGTACTTATACTTTTACCTGGACAGAAGTAAGTAATAGTTGTTCTGCAAGTGCTTCAATTAACGTGAACTTCTATCAACAACCTGTTGCCAATGCAGGTACCGGAGGTAATAACTGCGGAGCAGAGTTTCAGCTGAATGCTGTTCCTGATATAGGAACAGGCACATGGACTCAGAGTGCTGGTCCCGGGACAGCAACCTTTACTCCGAATGCAAATGATCCAGATGCTTATGTTACCGTTTCTGAATTTGGTCAGTATGATTTCACCTGGACAGAGGTAAACGGAACATGTTCTAACAGTGAAACAATCAGTGTTAATTTCCTTGAAGTTCCTCCGGCTGATGCAGGTAGTGACGATGCTGCCTGTGGTCCCGATTATGTTCTGGATGCTATCCCTAACTCAGGATCAACAACCGGTTCATGGACAATGGTTACAGGCCCGGGAAATGCGGTTTTCACTCCTGATGCTAATCAACCTGATGCCACAGTAACAGTTGACCAGTATGGCACCTATGAATTTTCATATACAGAAATCAGCAGTGTTTGTCAATCAACAGATATTGTGAGTGTTATATTCCTTGAGCTACCTGAAGTATCAGCAGGCAGAGACACTGTTATCTGTGAAGAAGGATATTACCGTCTGGAAGCAATTGGAACAGGTTTTGGAACTCTATCATATATGTGGCAACCTGATACACTGGTAGATGATCCAAACATCTCAAATCCTCTTGCATTTCCTGATACATCCACCGTTTTCAGAGTCACCCTGACAGATGAAAATGGCTGTGAGAATTTCGATGAAATAAATATTGATGTATGGAAGAACCCTATAGCAAATGCAGGTCCTGATCTGGTACTGGAATATCTGTTTGGCACACCTCTGGAGTCCACTGCACAAGGTATTAATGAAACAGGAGGATGGTCTGTTATATCAGGATCCGGATATTTTGCAGATACTACCAATGCAGTTACAACGGTTAGTGGTCTGGCCATTGGCGAAAACATTCTCTTATGGAGAGTAACTAATGGTATTTGTCTGCCTGCCAATGATTATCTAACAATCACCATTCATGATTTTGTGATACCTACTCTTATTACCCCGAACGGGGATCCGTATAACGAATATTTTGTTCTTAGGGGAATAGAAACTCTTGGAACGACTGAGCTTATAATTTTTGACAGGCGAGGAGCACAGGTATATAAAAACTCCAACTATGATAACTCCTGGAATGGCCTGGACTATAATGGTAATCCACTGCTCGATGATACTTACTATTTTGTTATCAAATCGGAAAATGGGAAATCGGTTAGCGGGTATGTTGTTATAAGACGATAAGTTGCGCGTTGTGCGTTGCGGGTTGCGAGTTCCGTGTGCCGTGTGCCGTGTGCCGTGTGCCGTGTGCCGGGTTCCGGGTTCCGGGTTCCGGGTTGAGCGTTGCGAGTTTAGAGTTCAGCGTTCAGCTTTCAGCGTTCCGAGTTCCGTGCCGTGTGCCGTGTGCCGGGTTCAAGGTTGAGATTACGAGAAGGACATTATGAAAGTAACAAAATTTGAGGATCTGGAAATATGGCAGTTAGCGAGAGAGCTTTGTAATTATGTTTATAAAGTTACTTCCCCGGAGCCATTTAGCAAGGATTTTCGTTTTCGGGATCAGATGAGAGCAGCAGCAGGATCTACTATGGATAATATTGCAGAGGGCTTCGAAAGAGGTGGAAATAAAGAATTTGTTCAGTTTCTATATATTTCAAAAAGCTCTTGTGCCGAAGTCAGATCACAGTCATATCGAGCTTATGATCAGGCTTATATACCTGAAGAACAATTTAACGAGTTATTATCAAAAACCGATATTTTATCTCGCAAAATATCAAATCTAATTCAGCACCTTAGAAAAACATCCTATAAAGGTCCTAAGTATGAATAGAATTTCTACTATGACAACCCGGCACCCGGCACCCGGCAACCCGACACCCGGCAACCCGACACCCGTTAATCTAAAAACTGACTACATAATAAAACTCATCATAATGAAACGCTCAATTTATCTATTACTTCTACTTCTTATACCTCTCAGCCTCACCGGCCAGTTAACCCCCGTCACCAACCAATACATCCTCAACCCCCTAACCATCAATCCTGCATATGCCGGGAGCAGGGGGGCGCTGAATGTTGCAGCTTTTTACAGGCGTCAGTGGGTAGGTATTGCCGGATCTCCTGAGACGATGACGTTAGCTGCTGATGCTCCATTGCTCGATTCAAAACTTGGTTTGGGACTCATTATTACCAATGATAAGTTAGGAGTAACTAAAGAGACACAGTTGCATACCACTTATGCATACAAGATCAGTATGGGTGATGGTAACCTATCGTTTGGACTCGGTGCCGGACTGATAACTACGAATACTGCATGGTCTGATCTTGTTGTGCTCGATCAGGGTGATGATTATTTTCTTATTGATTCGCGTGTATTTGTTGTTCCGGATTTTAGTTTTGGGGTTTACTATTCATATAAAAATTATTTTGCAGGGCTGTCCGTACCTAAACTACTTGTTTACAAATTCGATTTTAACAAAAATAAATATTCTCAGAAGTTTGATCCGGGACAGTACTATTATCTGTTCAACACAGGTTATCTTTTCACCCTTTCACCAAAATTTAAGTTATTCCCTTCAACACTTGTTACATTTTCTCCCGGAGAGAAGCTATTGTATGATATAAATGTTCATGCCAGTTACCTTGACCGTTTCTGGGGTGGCGTCTCATACAGGAATAACCGCGCTGTTGCTGTATTATTACAAGCTGCAGTAAATGAACAGTTTAAAGTTGGCTATACCTATGATTTTGATTTTGGCAAGCTGGGACGATACAGTAACGGATCGCATGAAATTATGCTTAGGTATGAGTTTAAGTATAAGGTGGATGTCGTTAATCCGCTTATCTTCTAAGTAGGCAGTTGGCAAAGGGCAGTTGGCAGTTGGCAAGAAAGAAAAAATAGTTGGCAAAGGATTGGCAAATTGACTTGGAATTTTGACCCTGAAACTTTGAACATTGAACTCGGCACCTGGCACGCGGCACTCGGCACCAGTAACCAGTCACGCAAAGCGTGATTTCGGCAAAGCCTCAATAACCAGTAACCAGTAAAACTTGCTAACTTCCAACTAGTCAATTAATATTATACGCAACAAATTATCAATTGCCAACTGCCAACTGCCCGTTGCCAACTACTTTTTACCAACCGCCCAATTCCATTACCTCAACGCAATTCAAAATCTTAAAATGAAAATTATCTCTGTAGTTGGTGCCCGACCAAACTTCATGAAAATAGCTCCATTCATAAAGGCTATTGAGCAATTTAATGTAAAATCTGAAAATAAAATCGAACATATCCTTGTTCACACTGGGCAGCACTATGATGATCGGATGTCGCGGGCTTTTTTTGAACAGCTTGAGATCCCTGATGCAGATATTAATCTTGGTGTAGGTTCCGGTAGTCATGCTGAACAGGTAGGCAACACAATGATTGCCTTCGAAAAGGTCTTACGTGATAAGAAACCTGACTGGGTAGTTGTTGTCGGAGATGTCAATGCAATCCTGGCATGTTCAGTGACAACTAAAAAAGAACATATCCTCTGTTGTCATATTGAAGCGGGTCTGCGATCCGGTGATATATCAATGCCTGAAGAAGTAAACCGGCTTGTTGCCGATCGATTATCAGACCTGTTACTTACGCCCGATCTGATCTCTTCAGAAAACCTCAGAAAAGAAGGTGTTCCGGAAAGCAGAATTAAGTTTATCGGGAACATAATGATTGATACATTAGAAAAGAACCGAACAAAGGCTGATAACCTTGATATAAATGAAATAATCAGGGTGAATTCAGTAAATGGATCAAAGTCCGCATTTAAAAATATCTCTTTCCAGAGTTTTGCTGTAATGACAATGCATCGGCCCTCTAATGTGGACAAGAAAGAAGTATTGGAACCAATTGTCAGGTTTATACTCGATGAGGTTTGTACGGAGATGCCACTTATCTGGACTATCCATCCACGCACACGGAAGATGCTTGAAAATTTTGGATTATTGAATGAAGTGATGTCGCATAAAAATCTTTTTGTTCTGGAGCCACTTGGTTATCTGGAAATGCTTAAGCTTAATATGCATGCTCGTGTTTTCCTTACAGACAGTGGGGGATTGCAGGAAGAATGTACTGTGCTTGGCACTCCATGTCTTACTCTCCGCTGGAATACTGAGCGACCAATTACTTTACAGAAACACGGAGGAGCAAGTGTTCTTGTCGGGAATAATATAAATCTTATCAGGAAAGAGTATAAAGCAGCCATGAATAAAAAGCGTAGTCCTGTCAGACCCGAGCTATGGGATGGACATACTGCCGAAAGATGTCTGAAGGCTATTCTTGATTTTACTCCGACATCATGAATATAAGTACTTAAAGTGAACTAGAGTGCCTAAAGTGCCTTGAGTTTGGAGTACTTAGAGTTGGAAGAGATGGATAATAAAGAATTCAGTAAATTATTAGAAGATAGAACAAAAAAATTTACCAATAGTTAATTTGTTCATTTTTTGCTTGCCCAAAAAACGAACCAAAAAAGGGCAGCCTCAGATCTTTTTTGGGATTAACATTTTCTCGGATGCCCACGCATTACAACTCCCCCGACGCTTCGGTCGGGGTCAAACAGTAATGCTTATTTGGGCCACTCACTTCGCATCCTGGAAAATGCTAATCTCTTTCCAAAAAATCTCTGATGGCATTTCTCGCCTTACGGCGATTTAGGATTTTACCCGGTAACCTGAATATAAGTATTTAAAGTGCCTGGAGTGCCTAAAGTTATGTTAACTCAATATGCCGCTAAAAGTTGGCAAAGGGCAGTAGGCAGTTGGCAAGGTTGTGGTAGGTAGAGGAAATTGGTTAGATGAAGAAGGAATAAGCAGTTAGCTAAGGGCAGTTGGCAAGATTTGTGAAAAATAGAGGATCAATTGAAAACAGAGAGCAATAATATAAAATTATGTCAGGGAGCTTTAGGGATTTAACTGTTTATCAGAAAGCATTTGCTCTCGCAATGAAGATATTTGAAATTACAAAAAAGTTTCCTTCTGAGGAAAAGTATGAATTGACAGACCAGATCAGAAGATCATCAAGAGCAGTTTGTCGAGCTATTGGTGAGGGATATAGAAAACGGCAATACCCTAAACATTTTTCAAGTAAAATGAGTGATGCTGACATGGAGAACACTGAAACACAAATATCTCTTGATTTTGCAGAGAAATGTAAGTATATTTCTAACGAAGAATACACGGAACTTCTTGACAATCTGGAAGAAGTTGGACGAATGTTGAATCATATGGTTGAAAATCCAGAGAAATATAGTCCGAGACACTAACCTTATTAGAAAAATTAAAACTTGCCAACTGCTCTTTGCCAACTGCCAACTTATATACTATGAATTTCAAACAAATTTTATTTATCCTGATAATATTATATATCCCATTGTTCTCTTTTGGGCAAGAGGAAACGTACACAATAAAAAAAGCCCCCTTCAGCTCAGATGAATACGATGAATACTCACCTGTTTATTACAAAAACGGAATAGTATTCTGTACTAATCGTAATCAGAGTGTATCGAGTTACACGAATTCTGAAAACAGGAGCCCTTTTAAAATATATTATATTGATACAACACGTAAGGTTAGATGGCAGAATGCAAAGGTTTTCTCAAAAAGCCTGACAACTAAACTGAATGACGGGCCGGTGACTTTTAACAGTAGTTTTGATACGATTTACTATTCAAGGAACCTGGACGTGGATAGAAAATCTGGCAATCTCTCAAGTACAAGAAATAAGCTGGGAGTTTTTTCTGCTATACTGGAGGGTAAGGATTGGACAAAAATACGGGAATTGAGAAGTAATAATGAATGGTATAATGTTACCACTCCATGGCTATCGCCTGATGGCAAGCAATTATATTTTGCTTCGGATAAACCAGATGGTTATGGTGGCTCAGATCTGTACTATTGTCAATGGAAAGGCGATTACTGGGATGATCCGGTTAATCTTGGTCCGGTTATCAATACGAAGGGCAATGAGGCATATCCCTATATTAATAATGCAGGAGAGCTATTTTTTGCTTCAGATGGCCATCCGGGATTTGGTGGAAAAGATATTTTCTACTCACGTTTTGCAGATAATAACTGGCTTACACCTGTAAGACTGGATGCTCCAATTAACACACAATATGATGATTTTGGAATCATTACTGACTCGCTGATAGGAGAGGGATATTTCTCATCGAACAGGGATAAGACTCTGGATATCTATCATTTCACGACTAATTTTCCACAAATATTCTATACCACTCATCAGAAAGAAAATCAATATTGTTTCAGATTCAGTGATAGCGGAGCTATTGTAGTTGATACTTTGAGTCTTAAATATCTCTGGGATTTTGGAGATGGGAAAAAAGCATCAGGTAAGGTAGTAAGTCATTGCTTTACGGGGCCGGGGAAATATAGAATTAAACTTGATATTGTTGAAAGAAGCACAGGAAATCTGTTTTTCTCAAAGCTGATGTATGATCTTGATCTTAAGGATTTTGTACAACCATATATAAATTCTCCTGACGTTGCTGTTAAGGGAGACTTAATTGATTTTGACGGAAATAAATCCAATTTACCGGGATATACTATAATAAGTTATGCATGGGACTTTGGTGACGGTACAAAGATTAAAGGAGCAAGTGTAAAACATACATTTAAAGAAACAGGTGAATACCTTGTTAATCTGGGCGTGACATTAAAGTCTGATTCAACTGGTATTATACATAATACAGGTGTTACAAAAATGATTATTATCCGTAATGATCAGCAGGAAAAAAATGTTATTCTGGCTAAAGGAAAGGATGTGAGAACTGAATTGCCTGATATATTAGAGTATGACAACGCACATATTAATCAACTGTACTCTGCTGAAAAAGAATTTAATCAGGGTGCCATATTCCAGGTTGAGATAGTAAGTTCCAAAACAAAAATCGGAGTAAACAGTACTGTTTTCAGGAATGTGCCAAAGAAGTACATAGTAAAAGAAATATTTAACAAGGATGAAGGTACCAACAGTTATGTAATTGAACAGCAAATAAACCTTATGTCAACATACCTGGCATATAAGGAAATCTTGAGAGCCGGATTTAAAGATGCACATACAAACATAATTACGCTAAATGATCCTGCTGCAAAGGAGCTGAATAGCCTTAAAAAGATATTTGGTGTATCCACTGATTCCTATTTCGACAGTAATAACCACCTGACTTCTACCTCATACCTCCTGCTTGATCAGTTGGTCAGACTAATGGTCAAATACCCCGGAATTAAGCTTGATATTGCAGTGCATACAGATAATACCAGCTCACCAGACGCTAAACTCAGGCTATCACATCAATATGCTAAGGTCATTTATGATTATCTGATAAACAAGGGAATAGAAAATACCAGAGTTATAGCAAGAGGTTATGGCGGAACTGTTCCAATTGCCTCTAATTATCTTGAAAAGGAGAGGGCGCTGAATAGGAGGGTTGATTTTACTATCGTTAGAGAGTAAAGATAAGTGACTAGAGTGACTAAAGTGAACTAAAGTGCCTAAAGTTATGGATAATAAAGAGTTTGCTAAGAATTTGGAAGAGAGGACTAAGAAGTTTGCAATCAATGTTATAAAACTGTCTGTCTTATTACCTGCATCACCAGAGGGGAAGATAATTAGAAATCAGATTTCAAAATCAGGAACGAGTATTGGAGCAAATTACAGAGAAGCCAACCGAGCTAGAAGCAAAGCAGATTTTAGTAGTAGAATAAAGATATGTGAAAGTGAAACTAGCGAAACGATTTATTGGATCGAAATTATTTCAGATATGAATTGGATTGACAGTAAAGAGGCAGATTCAATGATTTCAGAATCAAATGAATTGCTAGCTATCTTCTCTTCAATAGGAAAAAATTTACGACATTAATAACTTTAACCCACATTGCAGCTATAGCCAATAAAAATAGTAAAAAAGCTGTTAACAACCCAGTATTTATTAACAATTTGTAGTGGCTCAAAATCATAATTACACATAATCAATTAGTTACAAATTAGAA
>Ga0307377_10008088_pt1 | contig 10728 bp, 14 predicted proteins | sample TR3MG_FD_202535 | JGI IMG/M metagenome (GOLD analysis project Ga0307377, IMG submission 202535) | Soil microbial communities from Risofladan, Vaasa, Finland - TR-3 | ecosystem: Environmental > Terrestrial > Soil > Coastal area > Acid sulfate soil | place: Finland: Risofladan, Vaasa | collected... | reverse complement strand
CAGTTTCGCCGCGCAAGGGAAGCGGTCAGAAAACCATGACTGGGAGTTCGCTGGTCAGGATGGGTTCCTGTGGTGTGACCCTTCCTACAGCAGTGTCGCCTACTATGACAATATCTACGATGCCCGTCAGACAGAGGCTCGGATCAACCAATACGGAATAGCGGAGGTGATAGTAGATGACAGCTGTACCGAGTGACATCAGGGGGACTGCCTTGGGTGTAGAACTTGAAACCATTTATAATCTGCTCCAACAAGGGGAGCAATTAACAGGGAAGCAAGTTTACAGCAGGGTAGTGAATGCCATTGACAAGGACATATCTCCAACCGAGGTGTGTGCGGAAACAAATAACTTAAGCTTTTTATAAACAAGAGGAGAAAGTAATGCAAACAGAAGCAAATAAAGTAGATGAGTGGGACGGACTCGAGGAGAAAGAGGAAGTCTCTATTGAAAAAATGCAGGACATGGTGGACACGTATGTATGCCTTCAGTCAGCTTACGATGATGCCCATAAGATTTCAAAGGATGCATGGGCTGACGTTGAAGCGCAGAAGGTTCGCCTTCTATCTTATCTGGAAGCCACGGGCCAAAAGAAGTTCCACGCTGTGGGTCTGGGCACTGTCTCCAGAGTAACTAAGATGTCTGTTCGGGTTCCGAAAGACATTGAATCCAAGAAGCAATTGTTCGATTGGTTAGGTACCAAGGGCGATGACTTTTATCTGGAATCAGTCTCCGTTCACCACGCAAAGCTCAACAGTATATACAATACTGAAAATGAGATCGCAGCCGAAGAGGGTAAAGTATTCTCGATGCCTGGTATCGGTGAGCCCAGTGCAATGACATCTATCCGCTTCACGAAAGAGAGAAAGTAGATGTTACTGTTCGATCAGTTTCTTATGAAGTTTTACCCCAAGCCAAAGCAGTTTTCCCACAGGGATCTGTTGAGGGCTTGGGTCTATGGACAGATGAGTGTCATAGAGTTCGTGCAATACGGAGGATCGCTTGCCGAGCTCAAAGACATCATCGTCGCCACACATACTAAGATGTCCGTCATAGATAAGTCTGGGATGACGGATGAAATGTATCAGAAGATTAATAGAAACCTAGGAATAGCAAAGGAAAAAGCAGATGACGAAATCAAACGCATTACAAGAACAGAAGTCCGGAAAAAACCTACCAGCGATAGCTAGTGACATGGATGCATGGGGAGCGGCTCCCGCCCTATCCATCCGTGACCTAATTATTCCACGCCTTCTACTCGGACAGGGTATGAGCAAGCGTGTAACAGATGGCAAGATGTCCTTCGGTGAAATGATCGACACAGATGCAGACACTGTCGTGGCCAAGAAGGATGAAACAGTTGAAGTCATTCCCTTCAAGCTCGAGAAAGTTTGGCTCGTAAAGAGACAGAAGGCTGGGGAGAAGAAATTCTCTTTTGCTGGAGTAGAAGCCATGACTCCACAAAATGAGGAGCAGGACATCGAAGGTGTAGATGAGTTAGGTCCATTTGAAAAAGACAGAACCTACAACATCTATTTTCTTCTTGCTTCTGACATCACTGGGATGCCACGGGTTGTAAGCTTCAGGAGAACTTCTTCTAGAGCTGGAAAACAAATCGTGAACATCATGTATGTGAGAAACAGAGCTGCCGGACTCGTGCCTCCAGCAACTGTAATCAAATTGGGTGGGGAAAAAGTAGATGGCAATGACCACACCTACATGACCTTCACAGCTGAAGCAGGAAGATCTGCAACAGGTGAGGAGATCGCAGCTGCCAAGAACATGATGATTAAACTCGGAAGCTCTGAACACAAAGTGGATTACTCAGAGGAACAGGGAGATACCAAACCAGCTGGTGGATCCGTTGTCGATGATGAGAACATACCGTTTTGAAATATGATAAGAAAACGGCAGTGATCTATGTAAGGGTCACACCACAAACTAAAAAGAAATGGGATGCCTTGGTTAAGAAAGCCAAGGTTTCTCAAAACGAACTCTTCAGAAGAGTAGTCTGGTTGATGCTTTGATAGTAACTAGAAACAATTTTTTAGAGATCCGTAATAAATTCTTGGAGCCCGGATACTTCGGGCTGGATACCGAAACCACTGGACTCCGAGAGAATGATGAACTGTTTTCATTTGCTATGGCGGATGACAAGGAGTCTTACTATTTTAACTTCATGGAATACGATGGGCTCAATGAGCTATATGTTTTAAAGACTGAACACCTCAAGTATTTCAGAGAGATTTTCCTCCACCCCGCTAGCACTTGGTTCATGCACAATGCAAAGTTTGATATGAAGATGATGCACAGGGAGGGTATTAAATTTGGTGGCACAGTCCACTGCACCCAAGCACAAGAGAGGGTCCTAAAAAATAATTACTTTGGGAACAGGCCCTACTCACTGGATTCCTGCGCGAAGAGAAGGGGACACGAGAAGGATTCAGCTGTTGAGAAATACATCACCAAGCACAAACTCTTTAAGAAGATCCTGATTCCAGGCAAGAAGAAAGCTTTCCAAGAAAGATATTATTACAAGGTTCCCATTGAGATCATGCAAAAATATTGTGAGAAGGATGCTCTACTTACCCGTGAGATAGGTATGGATCAACTCAAAAAATTTATGCCAATGCGGAATACCTCATACGACATCATGAACGTGGTGAGAAATGAGCGCAAGCTCACCAAGACTCTCTTCACCATGGAGAGAAGAGGGCTCAAGATTGACAGAGCATATGTAGAGAAAGGTTTGAAGTATGAGATCCGTGCAGCCAAAGCGGCCACCAATAAGTTTGAAGAAATTTCTGGAGCTGAATGGTCTGACAGTTCCATCTACTTGGGAAAAATATTTGATACTCTGGGAGAACCTTACCCTAGAACCAAGAAGGGAAATCCAAGCTTCGCCAAGGAGGCGCTCGAAGGGATGGAGACACCTCTTGCCCAGATCATCAAAGACATACGAGTCCATGAAAAATATGCTGGCACCTACTACTCGAGCTTCCTACACTACTCTGTGGAAGACACCCTCCACGCCGAGGCCGTCCAAGGAGGCACGGAACACGGAAGAATGAGCTACCGCGAGCCCAACCTACAGAACGTCCCTAAGGAGGAGAAGGACGGGCTTGAGTTCTATGTTAGGAAGAGCTTTGTCCCCAGAGACGGCAAGGCATTCGTGTTCATCGACTACGATGCCATGGAGTTTAAGTTTATGGTTGACTATGCGGGTCAGCTGGACCTCATCAAGCAGCTCAATGAGGGGCATGATCCCCACCAAGCCACAGCAGATCTTGTTGGGATCTCCAGAAAGGAAGCCAAGACTTTGAACTTTGGTTTGCTCTATGGCATGGGTCCAGAGAAGCTCGGAAAAGCTCTAGGAATTAAAGTGTGGGAGGCAAAAGAACTACGTTCTCAGTATTTTTCTAAACTCCCAAAAGTTAAACAGTTTCTGAGAGCCGTGATGGAAAGAGGTAAGGACCGTGGATTCGTATACAATTGGTTGGGAAGACGATGCTCCATTTCCCATGCAGATTTTGCCTACATCCTACCCAACCACATCATCTCAGGTGGGTGTGCTGATGCCATGAAGGTGGCTATGAATGAAATTGATTCTAGGTTCCCGGGACTCGGAATGCTTTTACAGGTGCATGATGAATTAGTATTCGAGGTGGATAGTAAGGTCGAGAGGATGTCAGAGCTGGCACACATCATGGAAAAATCTGTGCCAAGTAAGAATGGTATGAAGTTCACTTGCTCCGTGGAGCACAGTTTTAAATCTTGGGGACACCCAGATAAAATACAGGGGCTGCCATGACAGAGAAGAATTTCCAGAAGCAAGTGTTCAGGGATCTAAAGAAACTACCTAAGAGCTTCTTCTACAAATCCCACGACATGTCAGTTGGTGGGATCCCGGATGTGGTGGGTGTACTAAACGGAAACTCTGTATGGCTCGAGCTCAAGGGGGACAAGGGCAGACCATCCCCACTGCAAATCCATACCGTCAACAAGATAAGGCAAGCAGGAGGAGTAGCCAAAATAGTATACCCACACGAGTGGCCTGTAGTTTACGAAGAATTAACAAGGTTGGCGCATTCTATTATCTAGTTATAACTCTGGTGACGGAAACCTTTTCCCCACTCACGGCTGCATCCAGATAAATCTCAGTGAGATCATATTGCATTCCTGATTGGTAACCAATCAAATCATTCAGAGCCACGGCATCCCCGGGAGTCAGAACAATTCCATTCCCAGTAGCTGCCAAAACATTAGATCCTCCAAGAATCATGTTCCCAGTGTTCGCGGGATCAGCTTGGATCAAAACATCTATGCCCAGCATAGGACTCGGAGACAAGGGTTCCGCTGTTCCAGCTGCTGCCAGTGTCTTGACAAATCCCGTGAGCCCAAGCTCCGTTGTTGCATGGGAAGGGACTGAAAATAATAGAACCAGTATCAGTATTAATGCTTTCATAATCTCTCCTATCGTGGTCCGTGGCACATTAATTGAACATTTGCATTAACCTCAGTGCCAGCTTCATCTGAAACATAAAAGTCATAACCTGTTTGTGTTACTGATTGATTTAAACAGTAGCCACTATTTGGATGGCCCCTTAAGGCGTTACAAACACAAACTGGAACCCCTGAAAAAGTCCCTGCTTTAAAAGAGAAAGAGCATCTACCTGCGGACACTCTAGTTGGTGTCCCGTCTATCCAGTCTCCTATCTCTGTAAGATTTACACAATTCGATGCGTCTATTGAAAGGTATGCACTGAACAGGGCAAAAGTCTTATCTGTGCTCGGAGTATTCAAGCTACTGATAAGCAGAGGAGCTGGTTGGTGTGGGGCTATTGGCTTCACAGTTATGCTAATATTTCTCCCGCCATTTAATGCTGCCCTATCTGCATTAATCTGGTTGGCGTTAACAGACCCAGTTCTTTTATTCACAATAAGAAGTGTCTTTATGCCGGGAGTAGTGAATGTCATCTGCCCGCATAAATGAATAGCGTCATGGTCTAAACCATTAATGTCATTGTGTCCGTTCTCTAATCTTGCAGAGGCTTGCTGTAAAAAGTCAGGCCCATCACACACACCAGTGCAGACATCAGGAACTTCTGCCCAACTATAGGTGTTGGTTATCTGCTGGTTCGCGGCTGTAATCTGGTTCATAAACTGACCACAAAATTCATACGTTCCGCTAATAGGTATGTTTGTCTGGATACCGACTGACTCTAAACCAACAGCACATGTCAATCCGGTTGAGGGATTTGCACCATCACAAGGCACTGTCGCCGGGGCTGAGTTTGCATCAAGCACAAGGTCTAGTGTGGCGTTGGTCATCTCAGTATGATCTGCGTTGGTAGTGTTTCCAATGATAACGTTCCCGCCGCCGAGATTAGCAGAGACAAACCACCCCTGCATCTCAGGGATGATTGCTCTTTGATTTATTGGAGCTGCCCATCTCTTTACATGAAATTCTGTCTGCCTTGTTCCCCCACCGTCATCGTTTAAAACTAGCCCTGCACTTGCTCCAGTTTCAAATGCTTGCAGCCTGTAAGTAACCGCTTGAGATGAAGTAAGTGTTTCTGTTAATGTGCAAATCATCCTATGATTTGATGGGCCATTGGTTGCAACTTGTGAAAGGCATGTATTACCAAAAGCCCCTGTGCTTGAAGCTATTCTCATTCCAATCACAGCCAATGAATCTGGGCTTTCCATGTGTGCAAATGAAGTGATTGTATATGTGCCAGCACTCAAGTTATCAAAAACTATGTTCAAAGTGTCATCGTCTACTACATTTACCGTTTGTGTTTCATGCACCACTGTCATAGGTGGACAACTACCTAAGGCTGGAACATCAACAAATGTGGCACTGTTTATAGAAGGATTACAACCTGCTACAGGAGCATAGTAAGCACTAGCCACAAGCGTAGATCCCTGACTTATCAAGGCATCATTTAAACTCTCTCCAATGTAGAAGTCATCGAAGTATGCTACAGGGGCATCGGCTGAAGCTGCGATCTCAATGTCTACCGACCCAGAACTAGGACAAACAAATGTCAGGATCTCTTCTTTGTAAACCGAAGGAGTGCTCATAACTCTGGAGGCAAGCTCATTGGTTCCATCTGTAACTTTGAATGTAAGCAGTTCACTTCCACCCTTAACCCAGAACCTAGCCTCACACTGTTGTCCATATAAACCCGGAGGTATAGAGACTAGTGTTGAGTTGAGTGTCTCTGCTGCCGAACTATCCCAAGCTAGAGCAACAGCCCCAAAGCCTACGTTAGTTGCGGTAGTTTCAACAGCAAAAGCTGTAGGTGATCCACTAGCCGTGAAGGGAGTAGTCACTCCATCCTCAAGACCGGGGTTAGAATCTTTTAATATGTTGTAATGGATTCCCGCGCGGACCTGTTCAATGGTTGCTTCAAATGTGGTGCCGCCAGATTCTTTTGCTTTGAGCTTAAATTTATTGGCTACTTCATCAAGAGACATTGACCACTGAGAGGGAGAGAAATTTCCATCCGCTGCCACACTCGCTGGCGCTGGTAAGTATGCCTCTGATCCTACTACATCCAAGGAACCATCGGGGGCTTGGGTTCCTATACCAAGGCTAATGCCTAAGTATCCACGGTCCCTGAGAAACTCAGAGTCCGCGAATCCAAAGATAGGTATTAAAAATAGGAGGAATACAATTAGCTTACGCATTTAAACTCCTTTAAGGTGCTGGGAATGTGCTTGTCTTAATCCAAACATCTACCTGTCCTGCTGTGGCGACGTTTAAATCAGCTCCGGTAGAGGTAGCTCTGAACTTAATCGAAGTCACACCAGCAAAACTTTCAACATCACCACTAGAACTATATTGTTTGGTCCCATCAGCCGCAGCTTGGAAGGTATTAAAGTTACTTGCATACTTCTCAAGATCACCTGTGATTCCAACGCTAACTGTATAAGCAGTAATACCTCCACCACTAAAGGCTGTGCTGTGCTTTACAATAACAGCCTCAATCGCAGTATTGGCAGGAAGTGATACCACTTCAACATCATTGGTAGTTGCGGCAATCGCAAATGCGTCCCCAAATGCAAAGGTGTATTTGGCCCAGCCACCAACTTCACCCCAACTGAGATTACCAGCACCATCGGACTTGAGTGCCTGACCCGCAACGGTAGCATCAACCCCCGGAAGGACATACGTGGCCGCCCCACCAGCAGCAGGGGCTTTAAGTTTAACTGAACCAGAGGTCGAGCCTCTAAGGTCCAGTGTGTTGGTCTTGGCTTCTGTAATAGCGTAGGCATTGCCGATGCTTCCAAGCAAAGCAAAAGCCACAATAAGAAATATTTTATACATTGCATCCTCCTATGGATTACTTACTAATAGTCTAACTCGCACTGTTCCTGCCCCCAATGTATTTAAGTTTACGTCAGAGGTAGCCCTTATTCTAACAGGGATTGCAGCCCCTGTGTTCGCGTCATCCAAGACTAATGTGTCTTGGTGGTTTGTATTACTCACTCCCGTAGCGACATCAAAGTCACTAGCAAATCTTTCATAATCTCCCATGATCCCAACACTCGCTAGATAAAATGTAGCCCCACCCCCAACAAACTGAGCGGTGTGTTTGATCTGAACCCCATGGAGCACGGAGTCCGCTGCTAAACTAATGAGTAGAATATCTTCACTGGTAGCAGCTGCTGTAAAATCCGTATAGTTGATTGTAAACTCTTGCCACTGTGGAGCCGTGGTAGCTGCCGCTCCTGCCCCGGATGCTGGGAAGAACTCTATGGTATGCGCCTGAAAACTCAGTAGACAGGCAAACAAAATTGGGAGAATTCTCATCTTCATATCCTCTTCATTTCAACATACTCTTTAAACCTTGTGAACCGCATTCGTTTTCATCCTCAATAGGATTTGACCTACCGCAACAGTAGCCATCCCTGCATTACCTGTGGCTAGGCCAAGCGCAAGAAACGCCCAGCCGGCCCAGAACCCCCAAGATTTTAAGATCTTTAGGTTCACTAGAATATCAACCCAAGAGCCTCTTTCAGAGACACTGTGACCTTCATAGATGGTTCGCCATCCTTGTCAGAATCAATCAAGAGCACAATGCTAGACAGGCTTGAGTCAACTTCAACAATCTTCACGCCTTCTTTAGCCACGCCCTTATCAAGAATCTCCTGAAGTGCTTCCTTGGAGTAAACCTCCACCTCAACTATAGGATCACCATCACCATCAAGATCAAGAGAGGCTTTAAAAGAACCATCATCCCCTGCTACTAGATCCCAAATCTTTTTCTCTTCAACTACTACTATTGCTTCTGGCTCTGCTACTTCGTTCTCACTCATATTCTCTCCTATCTAAGTCCGACCTGCTCATATTTAGGACGGAGTATTGCTACAACGTCACTCCTCACACTATATAAACGCTTTCTTACTGCAGCACCTGTGCTTACATGTTTGTTTGCACCAGCTTTGTGATCACTCCCACCACCACCAGCTTCAATGATCCACTTCTTATCCAAAACAAAGGACACATGCTTAATAGATCCCCGCCCTCTTCCGTAGAAAACCAAACATCCAACCATGGGATCCTCGCAGGGAATACCATGGGATCCCTGTCTAAAATATTCATACAGACCCTGAGCTGTTTGATCACCCTTAGGATCTAGTCCAACAGAAGCAAGGAGCCACTGTACATATCCGCTACAGTCAAATCCTGTGAAGGGGTTAGCACCACCCCAAACATAAGGAATACCCAAAAAACTTTTCGCATAGTCTTGTAACTCATTCATCTTTCTACCACATCCGGCAAAGGCTCTATGCCCTGTGACCTCATAAAGTGTTGCAAGTCTCTCTTGATAATTGCAACTGATTCTTGTAATGGGTGGATGTCCGTCTCCACCCTGTAATCGACATATATCTTCCCCAACGCTGGGACTCCAACAGTTAAGAGAAAAAAAAGGATGTTAGCCCACCATCTCTTGCTCATACGGCCTCCCACGCTAAGTGAACTGGAGGGGGGTTGTGATCTGAGGCATGTTTGTATGTAAAGTATTTCTCGAACCATTCTGCCCTATCAAACGCTTTGTTTAAAGTTTCACTCCATCTTCCAGTAAGAAATGTGGCATCAAAGTCAGCAATTTCCAACCTTAAAAAATTCTTAATTATGCTACTTGCGTTAGGACTGATCTTATCTACAGCTACATCCAAAAACTCTGTGGATTCTGCAGCTATTTTAACAGGATAGAATACCTTGTTGCCCATTTGACGCTGCATGTGGAGCCAGTTATTTGGGAACATGGGTTTGAGTTTTGTCTTGGCGTAAACTTCTCTGGCAACATCCCTGCCCATGATCGCATGAATCGGGAAGAGAATTGCCATCATCTGATCTCTGTTGCATAGCTCCAAAGATCCGTCTTCCAGTATATTTCTAGGGTGTCTGGTCAAACCTCTGTCAGTATTCCGAAGTGCAAAGCCCTTCTTGAAGTTGGCTTGCTCCTCAACGCTCAGAGTATTTGTCAAAATTTTGGCGGTGAAATAGAATCCGGTGTGGTGAGGACTGTCCCCAAAGCCATCTGTAAAATGCCTCTCGTCCGTGTTCGGGTGATAATGCAACCACCCTGTGTCATCAAACCACTTGTCCACTTCGTCTCCTAACAAAGAATTGAGGTAAGCCCTGTTGGTGTTCCAGTTGGGATACCTGTTATTTCAATCCAAAAATAATCATTCTCTATAAATGCGAATGCTGCTCCAAAGGCTGAATCATTTGTCACCAAGGCCCCTGCACTACTAGCTATAGAAACCACTTTATTGGCAGGGCCTGATGGTCCGTCCCTGTGAACTGTAATCCCTGTATTCCCAGAAGCTCCGGAATCCTCGATGATAGATTTAAGTCCTGCCCACTCACCTGTTGAACAAGCAATCCAATACCCATCCACCTTAGGAACAACACTGAGTGCCCCGGATTCCTGGAATGTTGGTTTGTCAGTCGGAGCTGCTGCTGCCCCTGAACTTTGAACCTTGATGAGATAGTTCACATAAATATTTTTAGGTCTGGTTTCGTTTCCACCAGTGGCACCAGTTGTTCCCGCAGTTGCGCGTGTAGAAGCTCCAGCAACTGTCCCTACGTTGTTAATCTGCATTTCAGCTGTGTGAGTGTGGGATTTGAATTCGTCACCCTGTAAAGAACCAACCAAGTCACCAGTGTTTCCACCTCCGGCTGATTGAGTTCTACCAGCTGCATCCGGATCGTTCCCAGAAGCATTGTCTCTGCCTCTCAAGAAGCGGCCTCTAAAATCTGGAAGAGTGAAAGTTGTTGTACTATTCCCGTCACCAAAGGCATCTCCAATGGCCGCGTATAAATCAGCATAAGTAGTTCTTGAAATCTCAGCACCATTACAGATTAACCAATCTGCACTTGGTGGAGTCGGCCCAGCATATGGAACAATCACACCTACAGGTGTAGCTTCCCCGAGTCCGTTAGCTCCGTTGATTCCTGCAGAGCCTGTGGATCCGGTAGCTCCTGTGTTTCCCTGGATTCCCTGAATCCCTTGAATCCCTTGCGGACCGGTTGGTCCGGTGGGTCCAGTTGGTCCAGTTGCCCCTGTGGGTCCGGTATCATCTTTGTCGGCTACGAGATCCCAGTAAATTGGATCCGTTGGGAGCTCTCCTGCTGTATTTGAAATACACACATATGAAGATCCCAAATATTCTACGGTGTCATTTACAAGATAATTTCCTCCTGCAAA
>Ga0307377_10008087_pt1 | contig 10728 bp, 11 predicted proteins | sample TR3MG_FD_202535 | JGI IMG/M metagenome (GOLD analysis project Ga0307377, IMG submission 202535) | Soil microbial communities from Risofladan, Vaasa, Finland - TR-3 | ecosystem: Environmental > Terrestrial > Soil > Coastal area > Acid sulfate soil | place: Finland: Risofladan, Vaasa | collected... | reverse complement strand
TTGCGCAGTTAAAGATGCAAACCTTGTTGCATCCCATGAATAACCGTCATTTAAAGCACATATATAAAAATGATTTGTCCCGCCTTCATTTACAATGAAATATCCATCTATATAAACAACAAATTCTGGATTTGTTGGGAATCCAGGGTCGCTTATAATAGAAAACGAAGATGCAATTTCATCGAAAATATAACCATTAGTACCATCAACTAATATTACCTGCTGATTATTATTTGCAGCCATATAAACATTACCAATAAATGTTGAAATTGATCCAACGTTATTTGGTACAAGCAATGTATCGAATAAATAAAGTTTATCGCCTATAACACCATACAGTCTATTGCTATTAGTCTTTGGGAATAGCTTTCTTCCGACTAAAGACTCAGACAAACTAATAACTTTTTTATACCCAGGCATGTCTATCAGTACCGAGAATAAAGAACTTTGATCTCCATGAATATACATATTAACCGTGCGTTGAGAATCAACCAATGGATATGTATATTCATTGCTAAATCCAACTATGTTTAATGCTTCTTTCACTAAGTTACAACTCCAATTCTACTATCACTTACTACTGATTGGACTCCAAATGTAGGATTTTGGTCTATTGATAAAGCAATATCACTATTACCCCTTATTTCATTAAGCATTACTTCATATTCTTTTTCTTGCTCAGCAGACCAGTTCTCAGACTTGTATATGCACTTTAATTCACGAGCAAGAGAATATCTTAAAAATCTATGATAGTATCCTGGCAATTCATCAAAAGTGTCTTTTAGTAACAAATTATATAAATAGAACTTACCTCGCACATTGCATATATAGTTATAATCAGGGACTGGAAAGAATATAAGCTTAGAACTGCTTGCTTGACGCTGCAGAATAACTTTATTAGGCCTTGCGTATGATTGTTGATTACGAACTATAGTATCGTATTGGTCATATGAAACAATTGACACTGGATACGAAACATTATCAGTTAAACTATAAAATAATGTCACCCAATCAATTTCTACTAATGGATTATTGACAATATCAGGTGAACCGCTACTTGCTATAATATATGTATCTTTATTTGCAGTCATGGTAAACTGCAAAGTCTTAAAGAATGGTATATATACACCATTAACCTGATAATAATCTAATAATTCATTCAGATAATAAAGACCACTAAGAATATCTTGTCCATCAACTATTTTATATGGAGAATAAACCCCTATTGTTGCAAAAGCTGAAATTATTAGCTCATTTACAGTAACATTAACAGTCATCTTTTATTTCTTCTATTTTCTTTGGTCTTCCTTTATGCCTTAATTTGGGCATTACTTTAGATTCGCAGCATCCTAAAACTTCTTCACTATTTTTTTTTGGCTCCAATGAAGGATTAGGAAACCATTCAACGTAGTCTAATTCTTTTGTGTACACATCATCCGTTACACATTTAATCTTTTTTGTTTCTTTATACGTTTTGTGATAAATAATATTGAACATATATTTCCTTAATAATTAGTTGGGGGGCAAGCCCCCCACACTAAACATGTTACGTAATAATACGCCATGTGTGAGATGGGATCCAAAGGAACCCAGTAAGAATGTCGATTCTCATTATGTTTTTGTTGCTCAAAACCTCTGCGGTCTTGGAAACACGTAATGATACTCCGGTCTTGGGGTCTCTGAATGTAGACGACTCAACACCCTCGAATTGCACCAATGGAGGAGTTACCATATACAAAGATTCATTCGTATAAGCTAAATTACACTTATGAGTATCAGGCCTTAAAAGAGCGGCACCATTTGGTATTTCATTAGTTGCAACAGCAGGAACATTGATAATATTCTGATTAGGATTTGTAGAATCACCAATGATTGATGGAGAAACTGTAATAGTACAAGCTCCGCCAATACCAGAATCTGCATCTTGTGTAATTACAAATTGCATTCTACGTCCGGTATCGGATTTAGAGATAGGATCTACTTTATGCAAAGTATCAGTATCAAATTCGATAACGTCACCAGCTTTAAATATACCTGTGATTGAAGCTGTTAATCCGCTCAATACAATAGTATTACCGCTGCTTACAGCTCCATTAACAACTGGAGTACCAAGAGCTCCAGAATATGTTGAATGAGTGGCAATCAATTGTTCAGAGAACATGTCAAATGTTGATAAATGCCCAAGTCTAGAAGCTAAACTGATACCTTCATTTAATGTTTGGTTAAACGAATTTTGCAGTGCAGATTTTAGCGAAGAGCTATTTGATGGAGTAAGAGCCATATATCTATTTGCCATAGGAACGGCCATTTCATCCATTTCAGCGCTTACTTCATCAACTGCAGCAAACGTACTGATAGCAGTACCAGGCGTCCCAACATAGTTATATGTAGTCAAAGCTGCTAGAGCAGCAATATCCTTATTAATTTCTGCAATTAATGCGTTAACGCCAGGATAGAACACTCTTTCTTTCCAGGTATTTTCGCGTATTTTTGTGGATAAATCCTCAGTAGTATAAGCAACTGGGTAAGAGTAAAGCTGTTGCAACGTTAGAGGTAGTGAAGTTTCAACGATATCACTAGCAATAACCGTATCACCACGCTGAACTTTACCAAAGTTACTTAATCTGATGTTGATCGTATCACCAGCATCGTAGGTTCGGTCAGTAAACATTCCATCGTAAGAATGGTTAGCTGTGCCATAGAAAGTGTTGTTTAATGTGAAATGAGCTGCCGCCTCTTTAGATAGCAGATCACTATTAATAAAACTATTAGCCATGAGATTCTCCTAATTGTAAAAATGAACCAAATCATCTTTGGAGGAGTACTCTCAAATAAGAATTACCTATCTCCAAAGCGTTTTTTCTGTACAGCTTTCATTCGATTTACGATAGCATCAAAACTATCGTCATTCGATATTGAAGCCGTTTGTTTTACAGGAGATATAGGCTTTGGGGCGTTTGATTTAAGCTTTTGCTGAATCTTATTTTCTTCAACAAATTCTAAACGATGCATTTCTTTTATTTGCTGATGGACAGGTAGTTTTTGTATTTCTTTTATCATGTCAGGATTATTCTTCCATACATTATACACAACTTCTACGCTACTAGGAGAGGCAACCATTGTTTCTAACATTGTTTGCGAAAGGTATTGTTTTGCTTCTTCAACAACATCTTCATAATCATCATATTTATTTTTGACCGAATCAACGGTCTTAGTAAATGACTTTAACTGATTATTTACTTCATCTTGTTGTCTTCGTAGAACTTCGGCCTGCTTTAATTGCTGTAATTTTTTTATAACCTTCCCATCAACACTTTCTTCATCAACATAACTACCAGTTACAGGGTCTAATACCTGTCCTTGTGTAGCTTGTAACGCTTCTTGTTGATACGGTTGGTATATAGCATTTAATTGCGCCCTAAGTTCCGAAACTTCCGCATCTTTCTCTTTTAATCGCCTATTAGCTTGTCTATCTTTTTGCGCTAATCGTTTTTTAACCCAATCTAGTGCCTCATGGTCTTTATTATCTGTTGACGCATCATCTTTTGGCTCTTTACTTGGCTCATCAACAACATTTTCTTCAGTAGAATCTTCATCGTCCTGAGCTAAAGGCTCAGAACTAACTACTTCTTCTTGTTGAACATCTTGCTGCTCTTGCTCAATCGAATCATCAGATAAAATTTCTTCAGACATAAAACTCCTGCTATACATTTTAATAGGCGTACATAACCTCATGCTAATACATGATAGTTAAAGTATAGCTAGTATTTTATTAATTGCAATAGTTATCCACAACTTATTCACAGTTTATTCACAGCTTATTCACAGGTCGTGACAATTTGTCACGACCTGTGAATAAATCGTAACGATCATCTCAAAAAGAAGACAGGAAGAAGACGGAAAGAAAAACGGGGAATATACAGCCATTCTAAAAGTCTTGACATCTGAGAGCCTGTTGAAGTATCATTCCACCCGTCTTGATTATTAGATAAGTTGACTTTTCCGAAACCCAGTGATTCACGTAACTGGGTTTCTTCTTTCGTTTTCTTGCTCATTTCTCGCCCCCGTTAAAATTTTTCGAATTTTGCGAACCTATCCAAGCTTCAAACTTTTCACAATCAATCACTATTTTTCTCCCAATTCTATGAAAGCAACCGTTAAATCCGTTAATTTCAGAATTAAATATCAACCAGCGAATTGATGATTGACTAAAAGCAGGATAATGCTCAGGCAATTGACGAACAGTTAAAAAATTTTTCATGTATTTACCTCTCTAAATTTATTTGTGGGTGAATGCGCATTCAGCAAGATAATATGGCTTTTCGTCGGTTATACAAGCTTGGAATGTTACTAGGAAACTAGTCGGGAAATCGGGAAACTAGCCGGGAAGTTACCCGGGAAGTCGGGAAGTTACCCGGGAAGTCGGGAAGTTACCCGGGAAGTTACCCGGGAAGTTACCCGGGAAGTCGGGAAAAAATCATCTTGAAAATTTAAATTAGAAACTCATGTTACGCACTTAAGCTAAAAATGACTTGGTCAAAAAACATCCACATTCTACGAGTCATGGAAGGCGTTAGAGAGACCAGATTAGCGTTATATTGTTAACGTATAAGGTGTGGTGATTTAATATGTAAGATAGATATTAGAATTTAAATAATAAAGTCGTCTCTATACTCTAGATTATAGATTTATAACCAAGCACGCCGTACGGTGACGATTCGAGTATAAAGACTAGGTTCCAGCAGTATAACGCATAAATATTAAAAATAAAAATTAATTATAGTTTGTGATGGAAAGCGGGTTAAAATGTAATGGGCGGTGGGTTAATCGTTGTCGTAGTCTTCATAGTTAAGAGAATATTCTTCATCCGGAGACTCGTCATCATCAAAATTTTCATCATTAACATACGGTATCTTCGTGTCACCACCTTTGAACACAAGTGATATTAGACTCTGTAAATTGAATAGTTTTCCCATTAGCAAAAGCATGATCCATTATAAAACATAACGATCAAAAGTACTACTGTAATCGCGAATATTGCTATACTCATTCAACCCCAGCAATCCTTCTTAGAGCTTGATTCTCACGCTCTAACTTAGCATTATTTGTTTTAACAACTTCCTGTTGGTATTGTAAGGATGCCTTCCCAACTTCCGCTTCAGCTTTGATTTTATCTGCCTGCGATGAAGAGAAATCCTTCTTCAAGTCGGCCTGAGCTTTGATCATACGCGATTGAGCGGACATTAAACTTGCGTCTGCTTTCTTAGCTTCTGATGTAGCCATACTTCTCATCAACTGATCCTGTGGCGATGGTTGCGGAGGAGGAGGCTGTTTGCCCTGCTCTTCCATAGCGATGTTTGGTATTAGATATTTCCTTATACGCTCTACGATCTTAGGAGTATTGCTAAGCTCTAGGTTCTCAGCAGCTAAGTCAGGTAGAATGCCTGCTGCCGCAGGTACTCTTGCCATGAATTCCATCAATTGAGAGTATGCCTCAGCCTTTTGCATCGAGAATGAGCTGCCGCCTGTAATTGCTATCTCGTAATCTTTCTTCTCGATCTTGTTTTCATATTTATCTTTATCTACCTGTTTGTTAATCTCCATCACTTTCCTTGATCCGTCTTTTGCTGTAACAGAAATTGGCCTGAAAGTATCGTAGATGGTGGGTATCATATCTAAGATAATCCTCCCTACCTGCGTTTGAGCCCTTAACAAATTATCTGGATAAACCATTGCTGTAACATTGCCCTGTCTGATACGGTTAGCTACTGCTGCGCCACTAACCTCGTTTCCTTGGGCTCCTACACTAGACTCATATCTTCCTAAGATCGTATGTAAGTCGTGTTCTGCTCGATTGTACTGCATTAAAAGGGTTTGCGGAATCTCTAAAGGAGGTATCGGTATAGGAGCTGATCCAGTACGAGTGTCAGGATCATAATATAAGCCTATATTATCATTATCAATTCCCTTCCAAGCCCTCTTATTGTTTTCGGTATTTGATTTGGTGATAAGGAATTTCTCTTTCCGCCCACCCTTGATGTAACTTATCGTCTCTGTCGAACAGAAATTAATAAATTTTTGCGTGTCAACGGTGAACATTATGTATGGTCGCACATATTGCTCCCCATCAATAAAATAACTGTCCCCATCTACAAATACTATTGGCAATAGTTTAGACGGCCACTCCTCCTCCTCTAAGATTTCGGTACGAGTCATCCTGCAATGCTTTATCTTGCAGTATGACGTCTGCCTTTCGTCTATTACTTCTATCTTGTCCATGCCATTAGTTATGTTTATCGGCTTTCCTTGCGCGGATGATAAGATCTCAAGCTGTTGCATCATCTTCAATTTCTTGTTCTTATCTCTTAATTCGCTGTCAACATCATCTTTGTCGACAGTGGATCCGTCGCTCAATAAGCAAATTTTCTTTTTATGCCATACTTTATAATAATGATCAGCGATTGCGATCCTATCTTCTCCGTACCATGCGCGACTATACCCAGTATCTGCAATAGCAGCGTCCTTGGCACTATCGTAGTCAGCATCAGGATATTTATTTTTAAATTCATCTTCGCTCATATCAGTAATTGCGCCACAATACTCGCCGTCAGACTTATCGCTCTCTCTGGATGATGGGTCAAAATAACAATTTTGCGGTTCTTCAAACGACATCAGCCTTATTTCCTGATGAAAAGAATTTTCACTGGTGTAATCGGAGTATACAAAAACGGCACCATACCCAACGACCAGCTGATTTTTATATGTAGTCTGCCAGACGATATCTGTTTTTTGCGCATATCCAATCTCCTGGATCAAACTTTCGTACAGTGATATGTCTTTGCTTACCTGGGCATCATCCGGGTTATACGCAAGAGGAGTGACCTTTAAATTGGGGGAGATTTGCCTCTGCTCTCCAACCAATTGCATAACATGCGCGTATAATTTATTTACTGTCATCGGCACTTTATTATGGGTTTTATAATACGACGTAGAGGCATCGTCCCACTGGTCGCCCATCAAAAACGCCTTAAGATCTCGCCCAACTTCAGTGTTCTTCTTCCAATAAGAATACCAACTGTCTATTTGATCGATTTTGTCTTGTACTTCTGCTTTATCTTTACCCATTTTGCGCCTTAGTTTGATTGATATGACTGTAATTATTATATATCTTTATTTGGCAAAGTACCACAGTACCAAAGAATTTATGCAATGCAACCGTGCAACTATTTCCAAATTGGAAAAAGTTCATGACGCGAGATTTTATCGCCACCTTAGCACCACCCTGGAGTTTGTTCGTAGCAATCATCAGACGATATTGGCTTTTTAATCTCGATTGCATATTGTAGACAGATATACTGTAAGCAGTCATGCAAATCACTGTATGGATGCGTCTTGTCAGGCGCGTCCTGGAACTTCTCTTCTCCTAAGACTCTTAGGCGCTTGTAGTTGTATTTTCCCAGGAACCCCTTACGGAGATAAGGGCATCCCTCTTTCGACACCACTAGAGCAGGTTTTCCTGCGATTAGTTTAGACAGGTATGAGTCTACTGCATCAATCCTCTTAACAATGTTGTTTGTGATCGCTTTTGATGTAGCTATCCCGCACTCGTCAAGGATCATGATACATGACTCACGAGTTGATGGGCTCATGCTGTCACTTGGATCTCCTATAGAGATATATGGATAGTCCTTAAAATTAGCGTGCAGGTACGGTACCACAAAGTTTGCGGCAAGTGTCCTTATAGATACTTCTTCGGTATAAAACTCTTTAAGTACTCTTATCTGCCCGTTGCTGGTCAGTTGAGCGATGACACACGCAGGATGCAGCGCAAAGTCCCAGCCTATGACTAGCTGAGATCCCGGCTCTGGTCTAAGATTCAGCATGCAATGGATGTCATCATTATAACTCTCATATATTTTACGGCCCAGAATTACAGTACCGTACTCTCCTAGGCAGTAAACATTAATAAATTCCTTTGTCGACCCCTCAGCTATATCAAGATAGTAATTTTTGTTTACGAGGTTAGCGTAGTTATCACAATCTGTATTAACAACATACTCTCCTTTATTATCCTTTATTAGCCCTGGAGGCTGTCTGTAGATAGCATATCCACGCGGCCTATCTACCTCAAACATCCTATATATCCAGTGATCTGTATCAGGAGGATTGCTGTCAGCTATGATGCCAGACCAGTAGCTCCCGTCTATCATTGTACTTGATGGGTATCTATTATTTACTCGTGATCTCATATGGGTTAATGTCTCAAGGGCTATATGCGACAGCTCATTAATGTATGCACCAGTCGCTTCCATAGACTTTGCCCTCTCAATGTCTTCCGGCCTGTCTAGCGCCAAAAATATAAGCTCTAACTCTATCTTACCCACCCCGTCATTAAAGATATGTTGGTACGTTAGTACTGGCTTTTCTTTTTTTATGAGCGTCCCAACGCCATCAAACCAATGCAGCCAAGTCCTAAGAGTTGTTGTCTTAAGCTCCCCTGTTGTGTTACGTATAACTACCCATTTAGATCGCCTAACTCCATCTCTGCATGGCGGTATTGAACATGCTTGGAGCATGATCTCTGCACACATTCCAGTGCTCTTGCCAGAGCCGTACGCCCCCATAATGAACTTTACCTTTGATTTCTTATCTGCGTGTAACTTCTTGAATGTTTCTGAAGGCCTATATATTTTAGGAATATCTCCGTCTATCTCTATAACATAAGATTTGTGATCAATCTTTATGTTCTGCGTATCTGATCTTGCAAAGTTTTCCTCAATCCTGTCGAGGTCTTCAAGGATTTTCAGTTTATTCATTGCATACTTCTGCGGCTAATTCTTTTGGTAAGCAGATCTAACTTTTCATTGATCTCTTTATTTATCCTGAATTTCTCATCGACACTATATTTGGCGTTCAACATCTCTATCCATGTTTTTGCGCATGTTTCAGAGATTACTCCTACAGATGCCATATGTAGTATCATTGCCGACGCCTCCTCAGGATTTGTAGGAAGTTGGTCAGGTAAAGCTCTCGATGGTGGCTCCCAGAAGATTCCTATCATCTTTCCAAGCATCTCAAGCGCTTTTGTTGTCTTGTGGTCGCCTGGGTGCGCCTCTACGATAGCCATCAATCCTTCAATTATATAGTTAGCATCTAGATTTGTGTTCCCTCTAATATCAGCCCTTCTCTTTTCTATATAGTCTTTTACAATTGAGTCAGAAAAGTACGCTCTCATCCTAACCTCAGCTTGATCTCCGCTCATATCTCCGAAGACTGACACAAAGCTTTTATATTTTTCTCCAGTCTTAAGATACTCCTCAAGAAATGCTATTGTCTTCTGGTTTAGAGTCTTATAGCCATCAACCTTCTCAGTTGCAAGCCTTGGCCTGCCTGTTGGCCTACCCATAATGTATCCCCACAAAATAAAAAAAAGACCTAGATATACTATCACATAAGGCGAGTTAGTCAATGCTTTATTTTATTTTAAAAATAATCATAAATAATTATTGACACCGATGACAAAGTATGACAAAGTATGACAAATGATCGCGTCAACAATTGGCAAAGAGGAGATGGATACAATGACAACGACAGAAGAGAGTATTGAGATAACAATTAGTGATGTTGAGGAGAGCGATATATAGAGAGGACGATTAGTATAAAATTTAATAAACATAGGAGCAAAGCAATGGATAACATTAAAGACATTAAAGACATTAAAGACATTAAAGACATTAAAGATGAAAACGGGAACATAGACTGCGTAGACTGCGTAGACTGCGTAGATTGTTATAACTGCAAAGGATGCATAAGATGCGTAGACTGTAAAGACTGCAAAGGATGTGATGGATGCAAAGACTGCAAAGGATGTGATGGATGCAAAGACTGCGATGGATGCAAGGGATGCGAAGACTGTAAAGACTGCGCAGGCTGTAAACTGTGCGAAGACTGCAAAGACTGCAAAGACTGTAAACTGTGCGATGGATGCAAAGACTGCGAAGACTGCAAAGACTGCGATGGATGTGATGGATGTGATGGATGTGAAAGATGTTATGGATGTATAAGATGCGTAGACTGCAAAGACTGCAAAGACTGCAAAGACTGCAAAGACTGCGAAGACTGCAAAGACTGCAAAGACTGCGATGAATGCTATGGATGCGTAGACTGCATAAGATGCGCATTAGACTGCGCAGGCTGTAAACTGTGCGAAGACTGCAAAGGATGCGCAGACTGTAAACTGTGCGATGGATGCAAAGACTGCGAAGACTGCAAAGACTGCGATGGATGCTATGGATGTGAAAGATGCGAAAGATGTAAAGGATGCATAAGATGCGCAGACTGCAAAGACTGCAAAGGATGCGTAGACTGCAAAGACTGCGAAGACTGCAAAGACTGCGCAGACTGCAAAGACTGCGATGGATGTGAAAGATGCGAAAGATGCGAAAGATGTGATGAATGTATAAGATGCGTAGACTGCAAAGACTGCAAAGACTGCGCAGACTGTAAACTGTGCGATGGATGCAAAGACCGCGAAGACTGCAAAGACTGCATGGAGGATGATTAATATGGAAAGTATAGTCGAGATAACTCTTAGCGACGTTGAGGAGGCGTGGAGATTGGCGGCTGTAGAGTCTACATATAAAGAGGCCGATGAAGCCTGGAGAGACTCCGCATGGGCTCCTGTAGTATAAAATTTAATAAACCACTGAAGGGGGGGGGGTATGGAAA
>Ga0307377_10008086_pt1 | contig 10729 bp, 16 predicted proteins | sample TR3MG_FD_202535 | JGI IMG/M metagenome (GOLD analysis project Ga0307377, IMG submission 202535) | Soil microbial communities from Risofladan, Vaasa, Finland - TR-3 | ecosystem: Environmental > Terrestrial > Soil > Coastal area > Acid sulfate soil | place: Finland: Risofladan, Vaasa | collected... | reverse complement strand
TTGTGATGAGCCACGCATCCTTTCCTTATTATCATGCCCTACGTGATCTACAACTGCTGCCATGCAATTCATTGTGATCTGCAACTTACGCAAAGCGTTAATCCAATTATTCATTGTGGCTGCATCGCTATCGCTTCCTGCCATGTTTGCAGACTTTGTATCTACTATGATGAAATCAATCTCATAATCTAGCGCTAAGATATCAACCATTAACTGATCCATCTCACGCCTCTCATTTATCATCACAGCATTGATTGATACCTGTAATAAATTCTCTCCAAGCTCCACACCATATCTTAGCTCTAATCCTTTCAACCGCTTAGCTAAACCTCCTGCACCCTCACCATTGATAACGAGCACCTTTCCCTGCCTAACCTTATTGCCACACCAATCTCTCCCTATAGCCACATGATATGCCATATCTAGCATTAGGAATGTTTTGTAACTACTCCACTCACCTGCAAGCCATGCAATACCTTCTGTGGGTAGATAGTTTTTTATCAGCCATGTTAGCTTTACTGGATTATGCGTTAGATCATAAGCATCTACCCAGAATTTAGAGTTAGGCGTTAGAGTTTGTTGAACTACCTCATCATCCACGTTAGATGCTTTCTCTAGTGTGGCCTCAATATAATCCTTCCTTAATCCTTTATCAGGATTCTCATTCCATTTACACCTGTGCTCATAGATCAGCATTTGCGTTTGATAAACACTGAAGCCCCTAATGTATGCGCGTGTGGCTATAGCTAGATCATATTCATTCTGGCTTGGCAGATCCTTAAGCTTATTCCACAGCTCATAAGACTGGCTTTCTTCACAGAATTGTATAATTAGCTCATGGGCTTCATTTGTGGTTGGTGGCAGCGCTATAGGTTTAGGTGGCTCAATATCGCTAAGTGGCTTCTCAGCTATCTTCTGACTGATCATATCAATAGCTGCTTGATTCTCCCTAACCACATCAATACTATTAAACTCCTTACCTGTAATAGTAAAAAATCTACCTTTATTATAAATCTCGCCCACTGTACGCTTAAGGCATACATCAAGATTTCCTTTAATATAAATATGGAAGCCCTTTCCACTTGGAGAGAACTCAGTATAACTGTTAGCCTCTTCAATCCAATGCAATGCGTATGGCTCAATCACTCCATCATCATCAATGCACTTATCGATATCCACACCAACAATTCCTACTTCTTCAGTGAATACAAATCCTATTCCATCAAATTGATCCGCTTCTGCCACAGCTTCATCATAGCTGCACCATGTATCTGAATTTGTGCTACTGGCTTTCTTTTCTGGTTGCTTAATCTGATATGGAACTTTAGTAGTATTGAAGCCTCGCTTCTCAAAACGCCATCCTACCCAGTTTGAATGATCGCGCAATTCATCGGGTATATTGTCATAATCCATGCTACTCTCCAGAGTCTATAATATTCTCGGATGTAGCATCTAACGCTTGAGGTAAGTATATCTCTGGGAAAATATCTTCTAAATATAAAGGGATATCTGCATCTTCTGCATACTTAGCAAGCCTTAATCCGCTAATAGGCGGGATGCAATTCTTCCAGTGGCTGACAGCACTAGGATTAATATTAAGTATCTTAGCTACTTCCATGCGCCCACCTAGCTTATCGATCACATAATTCACATGATCATTTCTTCTAATTTGATTACAGTTTGGGATTGGATGAACTGGTTTTTTAGGTGCTTTAATTTCACTCATTGTGATCTCCTATGTTGAATCTGTTTTTGCTTTTGGAGGGTGAGCATTGCCTAGCTTAATAATAATCACAAGAAAAAAACCATTAAATTAGCATCGCTCACCCATAGTTTAACTGGTAGTTGAACTCTTAGTTGAACTACCAGATCAAGAGTACGTCTAGCTCTGCGACTCACTCATCAACTGTTAGTTGAACTCTTAGTTGAACTAACAGTGAGCATCACTTCTTCCCCTTGCGATTGTCATTTTCTGTAACTAATCTTCTCTTCCACAAAACAACAACAAAACAAAGGAGAAAATTATGGCTGATTCTACAGCTAAAAAACCAATGATCACTCTCGAATCATTGAAGCAAAGTGTTAAAAAGCCCCCTCGAATATGTATTTATGGTGATGCAGGTATCGGAAAGACTACCTTCGCAGCACAAGCTCCAAGCCCTATTATTATTCAAACTGAAGATGGACTAGGTGATCTAGATACACCTGCATTCCCATTGTCTCATTCGTTTGATGAGGTAATAGCTAACTTGGCTTGGCTTGCTACTGAAAAGCATGACTTCAAAACCTTATGCCTCGACTCATTAGATTGGTTAGAAACATTAATATGGAACGCTGTCTGCGCAAAGATGAAAGTAGAATCCATTTCTGATATCCCTTATGGAGATGGCTACAATCAAGCCATGATTTTTTGGGAAAAGTTTTTTAAGGCTTTAACGTACTTACGTGATGAAAATAATATGATAATCATTCTAACAGCTCACGACAGTATCAAACCTATTACTGATCCACTTCAACCTTCCTATGATGCCCACGGAATTAAACTCCACAAAAAAGCTTCTGCAAAAATAGAAGAATTTTGTGATGTTATTTTATTTGCTACTTGGCAAGTAACTGTATCAAAAGAAGAGAAAGGTTTCGGCAATACACGTAATCGTGCTGTTAGTACAGGTGATCGTGTTATGTACTGTGATGGCGCTCCTAGCTATGTGGCTAAGAATCGCTACAAACTCCCTAAACTTCTCCCATTATCATGGGATGAATTCAATAATGCATATCAAAACAGAGGTAAATAATCATGGGTAATTTAGCTAATTGGAAACAAAAAGACATTGAAATATCAGAGGGAGGCTTTATGCAATTCCCAGATGGATGGCACGCATTCATCATAACAAGTGCCACAGTTATTATTAGCCAGTTAGATGGATCTGATCAGGTGCAGATAGACTTAACAGCTATGACTGGCACAATGGAAGGGAAAACGAAAAAGATATGGCTTAATATCTTTAGTGAGAATCAACAAGTTAGAGATATTGCTAACTCGCAACTTAAGCAGATAGCAGAAGCTGTAGGCATTCAAGATATGAATGATACTAGTGAGCTTGAAAATAAAGGTGTGGATATTGAGCTTAAGACTAAAGGCAAGTATCAGAACATTAATGGTGTACGCGCACAAGGTCGCAACAGTGGATCTAACAGTGTAGCTTCTAACACGCAAAGCACTGACGATTTCGATTCACCTCTTCCAGATGCATTCAAGTAATGAAAACAACTGATTTAATAAAGCAGCATATTGAGGACTCACAACCAGATAAGCCCACTCGTGGCTATCTGGGAATGAGTGCTATAGGGCATGACTGCTCACGTAAGCTATGGTACGACTTTAGATTCTGCACAATGCCTCATTTTGATGCTATATCATTGCTACGCTTTGCAGATGGGCATAACTCTGAAGATATTACAGCACAGAGAATACGTGATGCTATTCCTGAGATGGAATTCCTAACACATAAGCAAAATGGTGAGCAGTTTGGATTCATTGATATAGGTGGTCACTTTAGAGGGCATTGTGATGGTATAGGATCTGGCTTCCCTGAGTTTGGAAGTGAATGGGCTATCTGGGAGCATAAGTGCAGTGATCGTGTGAATGTTAATAAGCTTGTACGCGCTATTGAGAAGTATGGCATGGATGCAGCGTTAGCAGAATGGAATTATAACTACTATATACAGGCGCAAGCTTATATGCATTATGGACAATTAAAGCATCACCTTATGACTGTATCTCACAGTGGCTCACGCGATTATGTGCAGGTAGAGACTAAGTATGATGCTCATGTGGCAGAGGGCATAGTGGTACAAGCTAAGTACATCATAGCCACAGATACACCTCCAGAGCGATTTAGAGTTGATCCTGAATATTACCAGTGCAAGTGGTGCGATCACTCTCCTATCTGTCATGGGGATGCTACGCCACCACCCACATGCAGAACATGTATACATGTTAAGCCTGATCTTGAAGGTGATAAAGGTTACTGGTTTTGCCATAAGCATGAATTCTTTATCGATATGCCTACTCAGCTTAATGGTTGTGATGATCACAGGTACATACCTCCAGTGTTAGATAACTGGGCTGATATCACAGGCGCTAATGAGAATGATGGCGTTACCTATCAAAATAAAACTAATGGTGAGCACTTTGCTAACGGTAACGGTAAAACTGAGTACAGCAGTAAAGAGTTGTATAAGTGTAATCAACCTAGCCTTGTGGGTGATGCGTTAGTAGAGCAAATGAAAGGCTTGTATGGAGCTAAGATCGATGCACCAAGTAAGTGATGGTTTTGATCTAATTAAGCCTATTAAAAAGGGAGGTATGTACAAGTATCTCCAAAGGCAGCCTAATGGGAATTATTATCCCATTTGGCTACCACTAAAATATAATGAAATTAAAGAGAGATTTATGATGACTACAGATTATACAAATTCAGATGTATACATACAGACTGATAACATGCGTGTGGCTATTGATATTAATGACCACAATGATTTAGAGATACTATCCACAGTGTTTTGCGAGATAGAACGCAAAAAAAGGAAACTGTTAGATCTAAAGGACATTAAAGAGGCTAAGTGCAATTGTGGCTAATTGCACCAAAGAAAATAAATACCCTCTTCTCACTGTCGCAGATGTTAGGTATAGAACACCTGCCATCTGCATGACATGGGAAGATTACGGAAAATACATAGGAGCATTAAAATGCTTAAGGTAGATATCAATTTTGGAACGAAGCATGGCTTCAAAGTGTTAGATGATGAAAATCCACTAACCATTGTGGCAGTGGATGATGCAGGCAATCACGTATATAGTGGAGATGATTTAAGTGGAGCTATCACTGGAGCTATCATCCTTAAAGCCCCACTCGCTTTCGGAAAAACGCTTAAGACTGGTAAGATCCCCTTTCCTAGCAAAGGCTAGCTGCTTCTGTATAGACTCCTGCCTTTGTCTAACACCTAATATCATCTTATTCAGTGTTTTCACTTGTTCATCGTGCAGGGTATTAAGCCCTGCTAGATTTTCGATCAATCGATCTAATGTTTCTTTATCTAATTTACTCATAAATGCTCCACTCTTCTGTAGTTTGATTAATTGTTATGGTGAGATGCTCACCCACAAATGGAGTTAAACCCATTGTGTGTACCTTATCTGCCACTCTAATACCTATAGATATCTCTTTAAATGTTTCCATAACTAACTGCTTAACTTCATCTCTAGCCTCTCTGTTTGATGCATTAAGTGCATCATGCTTGATCTTCTTCCACTTCTTAGCTAAAGCAGTGCGACCTTTAGCGCTTACATTATCACCTGCCAATACTGAGAGCTTTCTATCAATCTCTTTTTTCTCTTTCTCTATTTTCGATATCTTTTTAACTAGCGAATCAAAAACGCTATCAGGAATATCACCTGCTAACCTTTCATTCTCTTTATTAAGCGAAGCAGATAATGCTTCCTGTCTATCCTGTAGCTCTCTAACATCTTCATTACCTGCACTGCTTTTAAATATCATCTGCTGAATTGCCTTATCTTGCATAGCATCTACTAACGCCTGTTCAAACAAATGTATCATTGCCTGACTTGTTATTGGGCATATTTCATCATTGCGCGTAGGATATGATGCATTACCTACGCGAGAAACTAGAACCCTATCCCCATTTCTATAGTTACCTTCTGGAGTAAGTCTATCGTGTCGAGCTTTAGCACATATTGCATTGCCACAAGATGCGCAAATTGTTATCCCTATGCCAGTAACAAAATTTACTATTGCATTCTCTCTAGTGTGCTTTTTAGTTGGCCTGTTTTGTATCTTCTGCCACTTCTCTTTAGTGATTAAAGGAGGTACACAAGCTACATCAAAATCCTTTTTTTCCTGCCCATCCACAGTAGCCTTAATTAGGGTAAATGTTTTATGCCCGTATAACTGGGTGCTTTTTTTCCAACGGTCAAAATTAGTACGCGAGAAGAAATAATCCTGCCCGTTCATATCATTAGCTTTGAAGTATTTATTGATAGCATCCCAACTCTTATTCTCAAGATATAGATCGATCACTCGTGTCAGCATCTCTCTATTTTCTTCTGATATAAACAGCTCTCCATCTTCATCAGATTCAATGTGTTTTAAGTTCATGCCACCCACACCGTTTAAGTTTTTTCCATCGCCACTCAGATAACGCTCTACTTTTTTCCATGTACCTATCCCTGAGTTAGATTTTAGGTTTTGCACGTATTCATGCGCAGCCATCATTTCAAGTATGGGCATGATTAAGTTCTGCTGCTTTTTGATATCTTTTTTGGTGTAGCTTTGGTGTGAACTTGTGAAGTGAATTGTTACTCCTGCACGTAATATTTCTGTAAAGATAGGAAGTACAATATCGACCTCTAAACGAGACATACGATCAATAGACTGGAAGAACAAATGATCCCCCTCTCCCACCTCTTTTGAGCGTATCATTCCCAGTATGATTCCTAGCCCTTTATCAGCATCTAAATTGTGACCGTGGAAAGCAGAAACTGCTTTATCGTTATACTCCATCCAATGATCAATTTTAAGCTCATGGCTGCGCAGATATCCATCTAGAAACTCCTGCTGTCTTTCGATAGAACTGCCATCTTTTTGCCTGTCTGAACTGAAGCGATTATACGCTATGCCTGTGGTCATTTTTATACCCCTATGAAAATACTATTTACGAGGCTTGATTTTACCGCATTTATTGCACCTACACAATGATGCACGAGGTTGACCGAAAGCTACATTGTGTAGGTGTTCCTTAGAGTCGCATGTACAGTGCTTTTCAGACATTTTGCATTACCTATTTAATTAGTCTAAAATTGTAGCACATGAGCAACATTCACTGGGAGGAATAATCATGGCTTCATTTAACTTAGGTATGCTGAGTGATCAAGATATAGAACTAGCAATGAAACTTGATGATGCACAGAAGATCTGTGAGCAGATTATCAAGCCACAGCTCAATGAGCTAAATAAGAAGATCGGACAAGATAATGATCCTAAATATTTAGCCTACTGCGTTATGCACATCACCTCAAAACTCGGATAAAAACTAGTTCATTTTCACTAAAAAATACCTACGCTCTGTAGGTATTTTTCCTTTCTCTCCACAATATTAAAATAGCCTTACAGAAAGTATTGCAACACTTAATAAAATTATGGTAGTTTTCTAACCGAAATGAGCAATGCTCTTTTTTGGATGGTGATGGATCACAAATAATCAGGATAAAAAAATACTGCTGAATAGGGTAAGAAAAATGCAGACACATAAACACACCATCACGCTTGAGAATGAGTGCTCAATTGAGTGCCTGTTTGAACGCGCTAAACGCTACTCAAAAATAAGAACAGTGCCTCATAGTGATGCCTCTCAAATTGTAGAGGCTGCACTGATTAAATATTTCTTAGAGCTTGATGAAACAATAACAACACCACAAAAATCATTAATATAATAGGACTCAGAATTATGAAGTTAGAAATGGTAAAGATCACACCCCCAGTGGCAGCTAAGATGCTAGAGAATAACACTCTAGAGAATCGACACATCAAGCATGGGCATTTACAAAAGCTCGTGTCAGATATGAATAATGGCTACTGGGATCAAAACAATGGCGAGACTATAAAAGTTAATGATAAAGGTGAGCTTGTGGATGGGCAGCATAGACTCCATGCGATTATCGATTCAGGAAAAACATTCACCCTCCCTATTCTATCTGGAGTTTCTTCAGATGCTTTTAGCACATTAGATAGTGGCAGCTCCAGAACGCTAGCAGATATCTTCACTGGTAAAGGCTATAAAGGAGCGAATGTGTTAGCAGGTGCTGTGGGCTGCTTGTTTCAATTCTATGAAGGTGACTTTCACAAAAAGCAGAATAGCCACAGAGCAATGCTTAAAATATTCGAGATGCACAATGATATCACTGAGTACACTCACTACTCTAACACCCTGCGCTTAGTATTTAGACCTAGTGAAGGTGTATTCCTAACCTACTGCCTCGGAAGCATTGCTCCTAAGAAAGGTATTGCGTTCATGGAGGCGTTAGCTAAAGGTGGATCACCTAAAGGATCTGTAGAGCATCAATTGAGAGAGAAGCTTTTAAACTATCGCATTAGAAAGTCTACTGGTTTTGTGGTTGTCTCACGCTTGCATATTATCGGATCAGTATTTAAGGCATGGAATATGGTATGTCGAGGCAAAGGTTTTGATGAATTTAAAATGCTTCAGTTAGGTGAAGATGTATTGTGGCCTGTAGGATTTATTAAAGCATTCCCAGAGATTCAAACAGAGGGGATAGCGCGATGAAAGCAGCATTGACAGCATCAACAATACACAAGGCAACTATATGCAAAGCATTACTAGACCTTAAAAAGGCAGGCATTGAAAAGGCTAGCACTTCAGAGATAGGTGAAGTTTTAATGCGCCCACAGAATTATGATATGGGGGGAAGGCTTCATTCTCTAGCGACTTCTACGCACGCTCTTATGGCTAAAGAGAAAAGCGCTAGTGGAGGGAAGAATGTTTACTTTATTACAGATGAAGGTGAGAGTTATCTAGCTACTAACCTTAGATATGTTCAGCAATATGGTGAATATAAGTTGGCAGGCACAGATAGAGTTCAATCACCTGTTACATCTGGAGCAGCCTTACAAGCACTAACAGAGCTACAACATCTCATTGAAAGTAATGTTAAAGTTAAAACCTTCATAAATAAACTTTATTACCAGATAGATGATTTTTTGCAGGAGATACAAGATGGCGAATAGTAAACTTTCACAGGCAGTTATACATCAAGCCACAGTCTTAAGCGTGTTTAAGGGAGGTAAGATTTATAAAATCCACGAATTAGCAGACATGCTGAAAGCTCCAAAGGGCTATTCATTAAGTGGTAGATTAAGAGGCATGTGTCGTGATGGTAAGATTATTCAGGGTAAGCCATACAAAAGCAAAACAAATAATCAGATTACTAACACCTATTTAATATCAGATATAGGTAAAGAATACCTTAAAGAAAACATAGAGCAAGTTCAGATAGTAGGTGAATATGATCTAGAGAAAGTATTTATAAATAAAGGCATCGATAAACAGAAAGTAAAAACTCAAGATATGTTTAGCCCACAAGCAGCAGGCTTAGGTGCATTAGGTGAGGTTATTAATGAAACAACTAGCATGAAGAGTATGTTATCTAACATTAGAGCTAGTCTTAGGGTGTATGTAGATATACCAGAAGAAGATACAGAAGAAACAGAATAATCACATTAACCAAAATAAGGAGCACAGATGTTAGTCTTAACCCGTAGAGTACAGGAAGCCTTCATGGTAGGTGATGATGTGACTATCACTATATTAAGCGTAAACGGAAATCAGGTGCGCATAGGAATTGACGCGCCCCGTGAGGTAGAAGTTCATCGGGAAGAAGTATACAAAAACATTCAAGATGGCACTTTCCCTGATAGGGTAAAACCTACAGATAAAAAGCAGCTAAAAATAACTCATAAACGCAAACTAGATGGAGATGATAGAGGCAACAAATAACACCTAAACTAAGATAGACAAACTGGAATGAAAAGGATCTATGATGATGAAAAGAGAAAAACAAGCAGCAATCTACTTGCAACTGGAAAGGATTGAGATAGGACAGGACTTCACGCTGTATTATACAACGCTAGAAGAGAGAGCCGATATCTATAAGATCGTAGTACAGGCTGCTAAGAAGTATAATAAGAAATTGAAAACCATTTCATATAATGCGTTTCAATCTAACACTAATGAGCCAGTCTATATACAGCAGTATATAGTTGAAGGGAGTAAGATTCAGTAATGATAAATAGCATGGAATATAGCTATGTAAGAGAGCACCCCACATACGGAAAGTGTGGGCTACTTAGGTATGCTTTCACTGTAGGCATTGTCTGTGGCATAGATGAATTTAATAACTATGCGTTCAGGTACTGCTACAGTGGTGAGCTGCTAGCTAAGATTGCTTATAACGAATTCATTGAGGGTAAGCTAGATGAACCCAGAGAATACATTAAGCGCAAAGGTCGCCACCCAGATGGCAGAGGTGAACTTGTAGGCAGGGCTAACATGGAAGAATATAATCGACTTTGGAATGCGGATTGTAGAGGTGAATTAAATGGCAATAACTAAATATACTAATACCTGTTATAGGGTTTACATATCTAGGAAAGGAAACTCAAAGTACAAAAAGAAAGCGCAGCAGATATACACTAACACGTTAGCAGATGCGGAACGGATTCACGATGAAATGTTACAGGATAGAACGGTATCAACAATAAATAATCCCTATCACCCTTTCTGTGTTCATAGCAAAAACGTCATAAAAATTAAAAACATCAATCTGACAGTTACTAGAGGCGGGAAAAATACTGAGCCTTGTTGGATTAAAACAAAATCCTGCACTATGTACGATACCATGCCCCCCTACTTCTCTGTGTCTTATGAGACAGATGGCCGCAGAAGAACGAAAAACTTCAGGATCGATAACACTAGAAACTTTAAGTATGAATTCACATTAGCTGTAGATTTCTACCTGAAGAATTACCCACAATACAAGCCCTTACGAAAAGAGCTTATTGAATCAATACCTAAACCTGCTTTAATGAGAGTGTATCTTGAGGATTGGCTGTGGAAAAATTACAAGATAGAT
>Ga0307377_10008085_pt1 | contig 10729 bp, 13 predicted proteins | sample TR3MG_FD_202535 | JGI IMG/M metagenome (GOLD analysis project Ga0307377, IMG submission 202535) | Soil microbial communities from Risofladan, Vaasa, Finland - TR-3 | ecosystem: Environmental > Terrestrial > Soil > Coastal area > Acid sulfate soil | place: Finland: Risofladan, Vaasa | collected... | reverse complement strand
CCATTTTTAATGCTTCTTTTTCAGTTGCTCCTGCACTGATTGCTAGGTCTTTTATTAATTTTGCATACTCTTCTCTTACTTTCTTAATATTATTAATTGCTTCTTCAGATGCTTCTTTATCACCAACTCCAGCAAATCCTTTTTTACCACCACCTGCTTTAAATAATTTCTCTTGTTCTTGAGCGAATTTTGCGCTTAACTCCATCATCTTTTCCATAGCTTCTTCTTGTTCTGGAGTTGATGATCCAAAGAATCCTTTAACTGCTGCTGTAGCATTTTTAATAGGTTCAATCATTTTATTAAATTTCTCTGTAACCTCTCCAAGCTTTCCTATCATAGAACCAAGAAACTCAACTACAGGTCTAAGAACTTCTAGTAACAGTTTGAATACTTCCCATACTAATCTTAGAATAGGTTCTAATGCTTTGAATGTTATAACTAAAGCGTCCCATAAAGTTTTTAGAAATTCAAATACTGGTTTTAAAGCTTCAAGTACTTCTTTTATTCCATTAAATGCATCTCCTGTTCCGCCCAAAAATTTCTCAATACCAGAGTTGATAAGGTCTTGATTCTTTTCAATCCAATTAGAAATTCCATTTACTATTTTATTTATAGCTGGAGCAATTTTTTCACCAACCAACTGTGAAATCTTTTCCATTGAGTTCTTCATTCTATCAATACCAGAATCAAGGGTTGCCGATTGTTTTGTAAAGGCTTCTGCAGTTACTCCAGAAGATTTTTTCATATCCTCAAATATAGATAAGAAATCTTTTTTACCTGCTGTTGTTAATGACATTATAGAACTAACAGCTTGAACGCTTCCGAATAATTGTGCCATTTTTTCAACGCTTCCGCCTGTTTTAGTTCCTATCTCTTCTAAAAATCCAACCAAACCTTTTGCTTTTAAAGCTGTGGCACTAAACTCAATACCCAACTCTTCTGCCATATCTGTTGCTTTACTTTGAGGTTTAAAAATATTGGAGAATGCTGCCTTCATATTAGTTACAGATTCACTAGTATTAATACCTGCTTTAGTTGTAGTTGCTAGAGCTGCAAATAATTCCTCTTGTGAAACACCTGCTTGAGCTGCTATTGTTGCAACTTTACCAATAGAACTCGCTAACTCTCCATATGTAGTTTTACCTGCCTTTACAGCTGTAAATAATCTATCATTTATACCTGTAATACCTTCAGCTGATTGACCATAAGCATTCATTATGGTTGTTCCAGCATCAACTGCTGTAAATACGTCAGATAACCCTGCTTTAGCTGCTTTAGCTGATTCTGCTACAAACTGGACTGCCTTTGCAGGTTCAACACCACCTGATATTGCTTGATATAAACCTTTTGTAAGTTCTGTTGAAGATCCTAAGATTGCAGGAAGTTTTAAAAGCTCCTCTTTCATGGCCGTCATATTAATTTTTGAGGTATCAACTAAGGTAGATACATTTGCTAATTCTTTTTCAAGGCTTTGAAAATCTGATACAGCTCTCTTTGCTCCTTTAAAGGCTAAGGCACCTGCGGCAGCTGCGGCAAATGCAGTAACAGCAGCACCAGCTTTCAACCAACTTTTTGCTACCGTACCGCCGGCACTCGAAGCTGTGTTTTCAAAATTCTTAACACCTTTGATTGCTGTTTGACTATCAACTTCGATGATATATTTAATAGCGTTATTTGCCATGTTTTTGTGTTCCCGCAATAGTTTTATTTTTACTGCTTATAGTTCTGGTTGCTCTTTCTCTACTCCTTTCGATTACAGCATTAATGACATAATAAAGAACCTTTTTTAATATGTCTTCACGCCCATCCTTACCTTCAACTTCTAAAATCTTTAAAATTGAAACTATATTTGGACTTCCCATTCCATCAATCATAAATACAACATATTCATCAAGCAACATCATTACTTCAATGTTTTCTGGAATTACTTTAATGAATCCACAAGAAATACAATCCGGTTCTTTGGTTGTTTCAGAAAGATATTCAATACACTCATCACAACTTATTTCTCGCTCTTTGGAATTTCTCCAACGGGCGATTTCGGCAAGTTTTTTACTGCTTGCTCCGATATTGCATCTGTCTTGCTTTGGATTTCATTTGCTTTATTGATTAAAAATAGAGATGCTTCTTGATCCACAGCTGAAAATGCTTTCTTGTTTTCTAAATTACATTCCAGTTCATTCCCATCTTCATCACCAACACCTTTCCAGTCAAGAAGAATATAATTAACCATTTCCCAATAACTATCCGCCGTAAGATCTAACCCTTCTTTTTCACTAGGTAGTTTTTGGAATGTATAAATCGAGATTGGTCTGATTAGAAACTCTGCTGGGTCTTTTGAGTCTTCGGGATACTTTACCCATGTTCCTGAGTAATGTTTTTTGTTAATTTTTCTCATGCTTCACAGTCTCCTTATTAAAATGATTTTTTAATAACCGAGCAGTGGGGAGACCGCATTTATAACAGTTGGGAGCTTTTCCGCTCCCCATCGCTCTTACTTCTACGCACTCTTTGCAAGGGATTCGACCCTCTTTAAAATACCAACTACACCAGATAAGCAGTTCATACAGATCTGTTTTTAAAGCACCTTTTACTAAATCGCCAATTGTCATTTTTCCATGACTCCTTATGCTATGTATTTGGTATTATGGTGATTGTCTAGCAATCGGCCCATTTCCAGTAATCGTAGCATCGAATGCCACAACACTGTTGTTATCTGAGGTGATTGTTATCGAATCTATAATACATGAAGCATCAGGATCTTCTACTGTGTCGATGTAGTAGTAGTTTGTTGAATCCATATAGAACCTTAAAGTTGTTAATTCGGTTCCTTCTTCAGCAGCTGTAATAAATTGCAGCGCATATGTGTCATCTAGATCCATCATTCCTGAGATGCTTGCAGTCCACGATTGCATACCTCTTGCGAACTTGGCCCATTCGTCACCGAATGAAGTTATATCAATAGTTTCATTCCCGATTACGACTGATAAAGTTCGCATCTTGGCGATTGTATTAGTTCCTAATTTAATTCTTGATAGACGTCCTAAAATTTCTGACATGGTTTTTTACTCCTTTTAACTCTCTAAACCAGACTGAGAGTATAGTATTGAAAAATTGAGCACAAACAGACCAAGTTGTTCTGTGGTGCCACCGTATGTAATCACTACGTTTCCTAAATAAGTATTTTCTTTATATGTGTTATCATCATTATAAAAGAATTTCTCCAAATCTGCTATAAAATCATACATCTTTGAATAATTATCAAGCCCATCACTATCAACATAAGCATAGGCAATCATGTTTAATCTTCTGAACATTGCATTGTCCATAAGATCATCTTCAATAATATCTTCTAAAACCCATATGCCCATTGATGGCAACATTGTAAATTCTTGTGAGTCAAACACTCCAACTCTAACATCAACAGGATCTGTATTATAACCCCTTGAGCTTTTAACACTATCTCTAATGTCATTTTGAAGTTGTTCAACTATTGCTTTTCTTGTTGCCATTATGTTAACTCCCGAGTAATGGAATTTTGAATAATTTCTTTTATTGATGGTTTACTTTTATCAATAGCTGGTCTAAGATATGGTCTTGGTGGAATAATTACTTGTTTAACTGATACAAAATTACCACCAACTGAAAATTTTAAATAATCGCTTGCTCTTGCAGTTATAGTACCTCCAAATTCATGAATCGCTGCGTAAATTGCAGATGCACCAACAGCTCCAATAACTTTATTACCCTCAACCTTAACCGAACTGTTGATTGATCTTCGTAAGTATCCTGATCGTACATTTAATTGATTAGACCCGCTAAAGTCTTTCTTTGCTTTTTCTTCAACAAAAAGTATCGCTTTTTTACTACCTTTAACAACACCTTTCCAAAATTCCATTGGAATTGCTTTTAACATTGCTTCTGATTCAGCAGAAAGTTTTATTGTAATTTTATCGCCTTTGTTTGTGACTGCCATTATAACGCCCTCAGTCTCTTGTACTTACTTAACACCTGAACTGTTGAATCCATTAACGATGGATTAACAAAGTGTTGAGAACCATCTTCAAGCGTTTTAATTTGAACATCCAACTCTTTTCTTCGTTTGTATTTTCTCCAGACTTCTTCTATACATGATTGCTCTAAATCATCTGGAATAGTAGCATAACCTGCGTTGTAAGTAACCTTATATGATTGTAATCCACCATCCCAATATGATTTATTTACAACATACAAACCATCTTGGTTGATTCTATAGTCATCTGAATCAACTATATCCTCAGATGAAGTCCAAACCCAATCAGGATCATAAACAATCTCTGTAACTGAAATAATTGGAATGTTTTTCAAAAACATAATTGATCCACCAACTCCGTCAATATATTCAACATAATTGGTCGCTTTAAAATGTGTGACTCCACAATAATTCTCAAATACTTTCGTTAATCTATTTATCAGGTCTTCAAGCAGATCATCGTCTGCTGTTGTAGAACCTGTAATTGAGACGAACGCTTTAACATTATCAAGAGTTGTTAGAGCCTCAGTGTTTACACTCATCTTATTTCTCCTTGATTGAATCTTTTACTTCAAAGGCAATCGAACCACACTCACACTTTTCTGCTGCTACAGGAAGTTGTTTATAAACCTTCCTACATTTCTTGCATAAAAATACTTTTTTGTTTTTCAGCATAACTTTCCTTTCATGTGGATGGGTGTGGGAAAAATCCTTCCCGAAAAAACCCACACCCATCCTCACTATCTTTTACGCAGTATTCATTGTTACGAATACGTCGTTGAAGACCGGTGCACCGCATAGTCTGGCGTACATTCTATACAGTACCTCAAATTGTTTGAACTCAGTCCCTGAAAATGGGTTAAGTTCAATACTATTCGGTAGCAGTCTTACACCAAGGGCGTAATTCTGTAGATTTCCAAATGAAACATAATCAGTACTTGTCGCATCTGTTCCATCTATAGCTTCCACCTCTGTAAACGGATAACCACCGATTGTTGCTGTTTGTGCTCCACCTAGCATACTCATAAGAGGAGTTCCACCTGTACCAGTTGTTAATGACTGAATATAAGGCATTAACTCTTTAGGTAAGTAGAATTTGGCTCCATTTCTACGAACACCTGCTAGAGAGAAAATAGCATCATAGAAATTTCTTGCTACCATATCTTCATAAGATGTAGCGGCATTAGTTGCACCAAATGTAACTGTATTTGTTGCTGAAGTTAACAGTCCAGTAAATTCTGTACCATTAAATAATTGAGTATCAATTTCTTGACCCAGTGCTTCTACTACATCACGAGTAATGTAGGAGACGATATCTGAGACCGCATCATCAAGCAATTCTTTGGTAAACTTACCCCAAAGACCTACTCTTTTAGCTGTCAGATCAATGTCAGCTGAACCTGGTTCACTTTGTGACGAAGCTGCACTTTCATTCGCCCATGTAACTGTTACTGATGTTCCCTGTGAAGGAATATGCAGTTTTTCGTGTGCCATTGGATATCTACGGGCATCTTGAAGAGCAACTGAGATAAGTCTAGCTTTTTCCTCAATTGTCATTACCCATTCCTCAGGTACAAACTCAAGACCTCTGCCAGCATCTCCTTCAGTCATGGTTGCTTTAACAATTTGACCACTACGAAGAGGATGTAGCAAATCTAACACTTCTTTTACAACTCGATCCCTAACTGCTGGATCGGACGGCGCCATTGCTGGGTCATCCATAAATTGTTTTCTGAAGTAAAACCCTTTATATAATCCAGGTTTTCCAACTTCAATATCGCTCTGTGTTAGCTTTGTTACAGGAGCTGCTTCCAGTTTAGCAATTTTTGCTTCTAGTTCAGCTACCTTATCTGTTTCATTAGCTGCTTTTGTTTCCTCAGCTGTTAGTTTGTCTAGCTCTGCTTTAAGAGCTTTTACTTTTATGATGTCCATTAGTTTAATTCCTCGAATAATGAATTTAGATCGTCCTCTTTCGAATCTTTATTAGAAGAATCAATAGACTCATCGTCAGATTCCTCAAAAAGCTCTGTTAAGAGTTGATCTACTGTATGAATATCCCCTATGGGTTCTTCAATAGGAGTTATATCTTGTGTTTCTAGCTTTGTTTTTAATGCTAGTACTTCTATTTCTAATTCCTTTAATCTTTTTTGAATATTATCTTCTTCAACTTGTACGTCAATAACTTTTACTTCGGGTATTTCTTCTTGGAGGGATAATTCAAAGTCTTTCTTTTCAACTTCATCAATTATACCCGCCTCAAATGCTTTAGTTAATGATCTCTCGATAACTCTAGCACCTTGATTGGCGCCTACATTGACAACGCTTACTTCTAACAACTCTGATTTTGGAAAATTATACCCACCACGTTTTTCATCAAATTTTGCTGTAGTCCAATCAGGAGCAAAACCAATAGACAGGGAATTTAACATTCCACCCTTTATCATTTGATATACAGACTCAGCTTTAGCATTCTGTTCAGGTTCTGCAAATTTGATTTTGAATTTTAGCTCTTTGCCATCTACCCAAGTCTTTGTTGCCTTACCAATTGGCAGCTCAGTTGATTGATGACTCCAAAGGACAACAGGATTTTTCTTGAAGTTGGATAGGTTCATCCCACCTAATTCTACAAGATCACCATCCCTATCTGTCACTTCTTTTGAACCAACTGCAGTGATTTCTCTTTTAGAGTCATCACTTGCCTTCACCTCAATGTTAAAAGGTTTAATAAGTTTCTTTTCTTTATCCATTGCTTCGTGCTCCTATTATTTATTTGTTCCAGATTTAAGAATTTGACCTACTTCTTTCTCAGATAGCATAGTAACACGTGATTTTCCAGTATCACCAAGTTTCTTGTCAAATTTGTTATACAAATTCTTAATTTGGTCAGCATTTAGTCCTTTAATCAATTTTTTGTTAAAATTGTTGATTGTTAGTAAATCATCCATGTTTGCACCGTATTCTGCGTAAATGGGATCAAATTTAGCAATCAACCGGTCATTTTCCTGTTTCCAAAAGGCATCATCTAATTCTTTATCTTTTCCGTGTATTTTCAATACTTTTTCTCTCTGTCTATATAGATAGTTATGTAAATTCTTTGAAAATTCATTAAATAGTGTATTATCTACAATCTGTTTTGGAGTTACATCTATCATTTTGGTGTCAGTATTATTATTTGCATCCAAGAATGATGTACCAACCTCAAGCATAGTCATAGGTTGGAATCCAACGTCAAGACCTTCTTGGTGTTCAAACGGTAATTCAAATGAATCAATAAGAGCATTCATTGGAATTCCATGATTAGCATAGATGTTTACAATCTCTGCAGTCTCTTTAGCATCATGTTTTAGTTCATCAATATCTGAAAAATTGAATTTTGCTACTACTCCAGGTGCATAAATTGATAAAAAGAAGTTGTTTATCTCGTTTTCATATCTACGTGCATAAGATTTTATGGTTTCATTCCAGAAAATCTTCTTTGCAGTCTTTACATTACCATATGTGGCTTCTTCGTAGAAACCTGCAATTGGAGGTGGTACACCAAACGCTGATAATACTCTTTCGGTGTTGAATTTCCTAGTATCAATGAAATCCATCTCTTCTTGTGATAATCCTACCTTTTTGACATCCATTCCGGCATTTAGTATTGCTGTCTTGTATGAATTGGATGCTCCTTGGTGTAATTGATTGAATTCCTTCATAAATGACTCTTTTTGCTCTTTCGAACTCTCGTCATCTTCTGCTGTAGTAAATAGCACACCTGGAATTGCACCGTTCACGAAAAACATTTTTGAGTATTGACCTGCTAAATAATCAGAATCAACATCAGCAATCATGCTATCAACTGGAGAAAATCCTCTATATGCTGAATATGGATTAGGAAATTTTATATGTAACACCTCATCTGGTGTTAATGGTAGTCTTTCCTTACCAGAATTGTACAACCATCCTTTTAATCCACCTTCTTTATCATTAACTACTGTTTCCATCCTCGTTGGATTCAATGCTATCAATTCTGATGGTAATGTTGAGGTTCCTGCTAATTGACCTGCACTCTTATTAATATACCAAAAAGTTTCGCCGTAGAGTGCAAGGAATAGAGTTGACTCTTCAAAAAATGAAAAATACGCTCTATTCTGGTTAGGTCTTTGAAATAATTGAACAATTGGAGATTCTGTTGTAAGTTGTTGTCTTGTTCTAGCATCATAAAATAACAAAGGCGCCTGCGGAAGATTCTCTGCAATCTTAGATACAGCAACGTAAACTAAAGTCGAGTCCTTGAATGGTAATGTTACTCCTTTGTCCTTACCATAATTTCCTAACATCAACCCCTTTTTCCATTGAGACCCTGTTAAAGTCTTTTCTCTCGAGAACGCTACTTTGAGTCTTTGAAATATATTCATTTTTTTCATCCTATGCTATCATTGTTAGTATCCATTGAGGTACAAATGATATTCAGATTAAATTTTATACGGTTGTTAATCCTACGTGTTTGTTACTTCTTAAAGAGAAGGTCATAGCAAGGGCATCTGCCACATCAGGACTTGCTTTGTATCTGCCCTTATACTTTTCTTTAGATTCGGTTTTGAATCTACCATCCGAGCTTGGAATTGATCTCATTGTAGTCAATTGTTCAATAAGTTCATTGTCATTTGGAATCTGTGGCTCTTCATCTCTAAAGAACTCCGCCATAGTATTCCACCACTCAGATTTTGCATTAAAGATATATTTCTTTGCAACTGCTCTTTTTGAAGCAACTGCTGGAATTATAGGTAATCCCTGTTCCTTTAATCTATCACCAGCACCTTTTCCAACACCGATTGTATCTACGTATATCCCAGAAGGTCTAAACTCTTCTGGAGTATCATTATATTCACGAATAACTTTACCAACAACTATCATAGTATCTTTATGATTCCATTTCCTAATATCTGGGAATACAACTGGTCCTTGCCTTTTAACAAGAACTGATTTATCATTTCCAGCACCCATATCTAATCCCCACCTGATTTCCCCTGCCGGATCAGATACTCTTTCTGTTGAAGCAACAACTAAATCCCAAGGAATGATACTCTCATCCTCTCGAGTAGGAAATTCACCCAACACTTCTACAGCATAAATGTTAGAGTCCTCACCATATAGGTTCTTCCATTGTTCAATCGAATCTTTTGAAACCCATGCTGAATTGATTGCAGACATATGAAGTTGTGCATATGTATCCTTAACAGATGGTTTATGACTCGCAAAGAAAAACCCTGATAAACGCCTAGGATTTGAAAGTAGTAATAAATAGTTATCTTCTTCAGTCAATGAACCAAGAATGACTCTAAACATCTCATCTGTAACTCCGGATGCTTCATCTACAATATAAAGCATGCTCTTAGCATGTGAACCAGCCATCGCATCTGGATTTTCAATCCTTGCAGTCCTTGTCATAGCAAACCAAGTATAAGGATGTTCCTTATGTTTAATCTGTGATGCCTGAAATTCAAACTGCTCTTTGTAAATAGAGTTCATCTTATCATGCATCTTTCCAAGTGTGGGCCAAATAGCTCCTTGAAGTGTTCCACCTGTAGCTGCTGTAATATAAACCTGAGACATTGATCTAGTACATAAGAAATGCCATATAATGATTCCAGCAGCCCATGTCTTACCACATCCACGTCCAGATCTAACAGAAACCTTCTTCCTTTCATATAAAGCAAGGATAACCTTAGTCTGCTGTTCATCTGGATAAATATTCATCACTTGCTGACAAAAGAGAATCGGATCATCATAATACAACTGAATTAATGCTAGTAGGTTCTGTTCAAGGACTACTTCATCCTCATATGGGATCAATTGTTCCATCAACCACTACCTCATCACCCATCATCATATTTTCAAATTCAATGTCCTCATTCTTATCAATCACTCTCTGCTCATTGAAGTCATTAACCCATTCAATGATCTTTCCATTAACAATAGATTCAATAAAGTTCTTCTTTGCTTGCCATACCTGAAACATCTCATCATATTCTTCATTAGCATCTTCATCAATAACTGAAAGTATATCCTTACATAAAGGACAAAAAGTCTGTCTCTTATGAATTATACCTTTAAAGTTACAAGACTCACATTCCTTAACCTGAAATTCACCAATAGGTACTTGTTTAGGTTTATGTCTAACAGTATACTTATATAAACTGAATAGATCCTGCTTATGAAGGTGTTCAATGTCAGGTTCTAAACTTAAATACAGTTCATCGTCCTCATTCTTCTTAATCTTAACTGCTAAACTTTCCTCATCACTATACATTTAGTTTAGTCCTTTCTTTTCAATGGATTCCCTTCCTTCCATTCTCCCCAATGACCAGCAAGATCATCCTGAGGTTTAGATGAGTTATAAAACTTATATCCTTTCTTTGATAACTCAGTATGTATTACTTTTTCGTTTTCAACTTCTACTATAAATACCTTTTTCATAATCTTATTCCTTTCTTAGTTTTTTATTCTTTACCACCTTTCACAATTTGTAGTTTCTCATGATTAGCATTAATGATCTTAGTAAGGTCTGCGATCTGTTTATGGATTCTAATATCAACAGTCTTATCCACTTGTATCTTTTCAGCTGGTGAACCAAAGTAATACTTCATAAGGAGTGTTAGCGCTTGTAGTTGGGTTGTAGCATTGTAAAAATGAAACAATTTCTTCTTAGTCTTAACATCTCCAGTCTTCTTG
>Ga0307377_10008084_pt1 | contig 10729 bp, 7 predicted proteins | sample TR3MG_FD_202535 | JGI IMG/M metagenome (GOLD analysis project Ga0307377, IMG submission 202535) | Soil microbial communities from Risofladan, Vaasa, Finland - TR-3 | ecosystem: Environmental > Terrestrial > Soil > Coastal area > Acid sulfate soil | place: Finland: Risofladan, Vaasa | collected... | reverse complement strand
ACCGGCGGACTATGGGTCTCCATCAGTTTTTTGCTGAGCAGAATCCAGGCCAGGGCAATGAAGAGCGAAGCGAACACCATCAGGTCGCCGGCCAGCGTGGGCACTTCAGCTGCGCCGGCGGTGGTGCGGCTTGCGCCCAGAGTGACGAGCGCCGCGCCCACCGTGGAGCCACAGAGGGCGACCCAGCCGAGGCGATCGAGCTTTTCGCCGGCAAAGATGGCGGCGGCGACGGCGAGCATTACCGGCATGGCGCCCACCATGAGCGAGGCGTGGCTTACGGTGGTTCTGGCCAGGCCGTGGAACTGGAGAAGGAACTGGATGGGCACGCCGAAGGATGAGGCAATCAGCAGCATCCGCACTTCTGCGCCGGTGAGGCGCACCCAGCCGCCACGGTAGAAGAGCATGACCGGCAACATGCCGAGTGAGGCAAACAGAAAGCGGTAGAGTACCATGGACTCGACGCTCATCTCGTTCAGCGCCAGCCTGCCGAAGTAGAAGCCGGTTCCCCACAGGCATCCGGCCAGCGCGCAGGCGCCATAACCTAAAAACCGCAACCGCCCGCCGACAAGTGTTTCTTCCGCCATCTCATCTTTACTGTCGCACACGCGGAAGGGACGCGTATCGATGGGCAAACCTTCGGCGGGCGCAACAAAATCGGGATGATCTCAACTGCGGAGAAAAAATCTGGTTGAGCCATGCCGAAGCCACATGCGCAGAACTAGGCACCGTATTGCGCGTCGCTTACGTGCTCCATCCAATCGGCGGTTTTTCCGTTCAGATTTTCCTGAATGGCGTAGTGCGTCATTGCGGTGGTGGGTGCGGCTCCGTGCCAATGCTTTTCGCCGGGTGCAAACCAGAGGATATCGCCGGGGCGAATCTCCTCGATTGGCCCGCCCTCGCGCTGCGCGCGGCCGCAGCCCGCTGTCACGATGAGGGTTTGGCCGAGCGGGTGCGAATGCCACGCGGTGCGCGCGCCGGGCTGGAATGTGACGATCGCGCCCACAACGCGCGCAGGATCGGGCGCGCTGAACAACCGGACAAGGCTGACCGATCCGGTGAAGTAGTCTGCTGGCCCCTTCTCTGTGGGCTGGGAGCCGCTGCGCGTGATTTCCATTGCTTCATCCTTTCGGTGAAAAATGAACGGGTTCAGTCAACCAGTTAGAGGCCGGTCATCTTCTCCAGAGCCTCGGGATAGCGCGCGCCCTCAACGGTGATCTTCGCCAGAGCGGCTTCAATCTCGCGCATGTCTTCGGATGTCAGTTCCACCGCTGCTGCGCCGATGTTTTCTTCCAGGCGATGCAGCTTGGTTGTGCCGGGAATGGGAACGATCCATGGCTTCTGAGCGAGCAGCCAGGCCAGCGCGATTTGGGCCGGGGTGGCGCTTTTCTGCGCTCCGATTTTGCCCAGCAGATCGACGAGCGCTTGATTCGCAATGCGAGCCTCCGGTGTGAAGCGCGGAATGGTGTTGCGGATGTCGGTCGAGGCAAAGGTCGCATTCTCATCCATCTTTCCCGTCAGAAAGCCCTTGCCGAGCGGGCTGAAGGGAACGAAGCCGATGCCGAGCTCTTCAAGAGTGGGAATGATTTCCGCCTCTGGCGCGCGGTACCAGAGCGAATACTCGCTTTGCAGCGCGGTGACGGGCTGGACGGCGTGTGCGCGGCGGATGGTCTTTGCGCCCGCCTCTGACATGCCGAAGTGCTTGACCTTTCCCTGTTGGATCAGTTCCTTCACGGCTCCGGCTGTTTCTTCAATGGGCACTTTGAGATCGACGCGGTGCTGATAAAAAAGATCGATGGCGTCGACGCGAAGGCGCTTGAGCGAGGCCTCGGCGACCAGCCGAATGCGCTCCGGGCTGCTGTCTGTGCCTTTGGGGCCGTGGGTTCCGTTGGGATTGAGGTCGAAGCCGAATTTGGTGGCGATTGCAATCTGTCCGCGGAAGGGCTCGAGAGCTTCTCCGACAAGTTCTTCGTTGTTGAAGGGGCCATAGACTTCTGCCGTGTCGAAGAAGGTGACGCCGCGTTCGACGGCCGCGCGAATGAGCGCGATCGAATCCTTTTTCTCCGGGAAGGGGGCGTAGGAATGGGTCATTCCCATGCAGCCAAGGCCGATTGCCGACACTTCAAGATTGCTATTTCCCAATTTGCGTTTCTGCATTTGTTTCTCCTGCGGACTTTGTAAAGCCGTTTCGGGCTGAACCGCCCCGCATGGAATGCAGGGCGGCTCGGGCTGGAGCTATTCGGATTTGAGCGATGCCATGTCGATCGAGAAGCGGTACTTTACGTCGGACTTGACCAGCCTCTCGTAGGCTTCGTTGAGCTTCTGAATGGGGATGATTTCGACGTCCGAAGTAATGTTGTTCTGGCCGCAGAAGTCGAGCATCTCCTGAGTTTCAGCAATGCCGCCGATGAGGGAGCCGGAGAAGCTGCGGCGCGCGAAGATAAGGCCGAAGACGGAGACGGGCAGTGGCTTTTCAGGCGCGCCTACCATGGTGATGTTGCCGTCGCGGCGGAGCAGATTGATGTAGGCGTTGATGTCGTGTTCGGCGGCGACTGCGTCGAGAATGAAGTCGAAGCTGCCGGCATGCCTGGCCATCTCGTCGGCGTTGCGCGAGAGAACGACTTCATCGGCGCCGAGGCGGAGCGCGTCTTCCTTCTTGCTGGCCGATGTGGTGAAGACGACGGTGTGGGCACCGAGCGCATGTGCGAACTTTACGCCCATGTGACCCAATCCGCCGAGACCGACTACGCCCACCTTCTTGCCTTTGGTTACGCCCCAATGACGCATGGGCGAGTAGGTGGTGATTCCCGCGCAGAGCAGTGGCGCGGCGCCGGCGAGATCGAGATTTTTTGGAACCTTGAGGACGAAGTGCTCGGTGACGACGATGCGGTCGGAGTAGCCGCCGTAGGTGACGCCGCCGGTGTGCTTGTCGGGGAAGTTGTAGGTGAGGGTCATGTTCGGGCAGAACTGTTCGAATCCGGCCTTGCACTCGGGGCAGGTGCGGTCGGAATCCACCATGCAGCCAACCGCGGCCAGGTCGCCGGGCTTGAATTTGGTTACGGCAGAGCCAACCTTTGTGACGCGGCCGACGATCTCATGGCCGGGAACGCAGGGGTAGACGGTGGGCATGACGCCACTCCACTCATTGCGCGCCTGGTGGAGGTCGGAGTGGCAGATGCCGCAGAAGAGGATCTCGATCTGGACGTCGTGCTCAGTGGGCTCACGCCGCTCGATGGTGCTGGAAACAAACGGCGATGTCGCGCTGGCAACAGAGTAGGCTTTTGCTTTGTACATGGAGTGACCTCGGTTTTCTGGGCAGATTGCGAACAATTCGCTCGTACATCAGAGTACGAGAGCGAGTGTCTGGAGCGGTAGCACGATTCTGCCGATCTATTGCCTATTTCTGCCGATGCCTGCATTTTTGTGCACAGAATTTTGAATTGAGCGTTAAGGTGGTTCTATGGGAATCAAGCGGGTGAACGGGTCTAAAGACGAAGAAGCGCGCGCAGAGAGGCGCGTGGTTGAGATGCGGGATAAGCTGGCCCGCAAGATTGCCGATCGCGCCGTTGCGGAAGGCGATACGCGCACTGAGATACCGGGCCTTCGCTTCTACCGGCGCTCCGCGCCGAGCGCTTGCGCCTCGGCTGCTTACGAACCAAGTCTGATTGTGTTTTTGCAGGGAAAGAAGCAAATTAATGTCGGCAAGACAACCTATGTGTGCGATGGATCGAACTTTTTGCTTACGTCGATCGATTTGCCGGTTGTGAGCCAGGTGACGACGGCCACTGTGAAGGAGCCGATCCTCGGCTTGATGCTGAAGCTTGAAATGCCGGCGGTCCGCGAGATTCTCTCTCAGCAGGAGTTTCATCTGGCGGGCGAAGCGGCGGATGCCCGCGGCATGGCCGTGGGTGTCACTTCGCTTGAGCTGCTGGACGCATGTTCGCGTCTGGTGGATCTTCTGGACGCGCCGCAGGATATTGCCTTTCTCAGCGGTCTGATCCAGCGCGAGATTGTCTTTCGCTTGCTGCGCAGTCCTCAGGGCAAGCATCTGCGCGCCATTGCGACACTGGGCGAGCAAAGCCACCGGACAGCCAAGGCGGTTGAGTGGCTGAGAGTGAACTATGCCAAGCCGCTGCGCGTGGAGGAGTTGGCGACCATGGCGCGCATGGGAGTATCGACGCTGCACCACCAATTCCGATCTTTGACCGCGATGAGCCCGTTGCAATATCAGAAGCAGCTTCGGCTGCATGTGGCGCGGGAACGCATGCTCAACGAGGGCCTGGATGCTGCCAGCGCCGCCTTTGAGGTTGGCTATGAAAGCGCAAGCCAGTTCAATCGAGAGTACAGCAGGTTCTTTGGCCAGCCGCCCATGAGGGATGTAAAAGCGCGGCGGATAGTGGGGGCCGCGACAGCGGGTGTTTGACGACAGCCCAACGGTAACGGGCGAGTGGGCGATTCCGCATTCAGACTCGCCGGATTTCGCTCACAATGCCACGGCATCCGCTGCCGGCAAGCGCATTTCGACAATGAGGCCGCCTTGGGTGGCGTTGCCGGCGACAACAACTCCACCGTGAAGCTGCACCGCACGCTCGGTAATGGCAAGCCCGACTCCAAAGCCTCCCGTGGACCGGCGGCGTGAACCATCTAACCGATAAAACGGATGGAAGATGGATTTTAGAGCTGCCTCCGGCACGCCTGGGCCGTGATCCTTCACTTGCAGCACTACCAGGGGTGTTTCTGCGTTGCTCTTATGAGTCAACCGAATTTCGACCGTAGTCCCTTCCGCCGTATAGGCGATGGCGTTGCGTATCACGTTTTCGATAGCTCGCCCCAGAAGCTCCGGACTGCCCAGCACTTCGGTTTCCTTCGAGCCATCACTCACGAAGGTTACGTGACAATTGCGCCCCTGCGCCTCAAAGTCCATATCAGGAAGCAGCTCTTCGACAATGCGCGCAACAGAGACGCGCTGCTTTGCGGGCAAGCTGGTTGTCGAATCCATATGCGACAGGCTCAATAACTGTCCTATGAGCGCATTGAGCCTGACCGTCTCGCTCTCGATTCGTTCCAGGTGCTCCTCTATCCCAGGCTGAGCCTCTTCCCGGGCCCACTCCAATGCCACGCTGAGGCGGGCCAGGGGCGATCTGAGTTCGTGAGAAACGTCCCTGAGCAACAGCTTCTGCGAATCAACAATTGATTCAAGCCGGTTTGCCATTACATTGAAGTCGTCCACCAGCCCGCGTAGCTCGTCGCGATTTTTTCGGTTGGTTTTCGCGTTCGGCCATCGTGCGCGGGCGCTCAGGTTGCCCGCGGCGAGCTGCCTTGCAGCTTCCCTTAGACGCCCGATCGGGCGCGTGATCACCAGCGCGATTCCGAAGGTCACCAGCACGGAGACAATCAGCGCAATGATGATTCGGGGCAGAATATCGCGGTACGGGATATAGATTTGCGTTGGAAAGGTGCCGCGCATTACGTACACGAACTTCCGGCCGTTCGCGTCTGGAACTTCGACGCCCAATACATAGCCTGCTCCGTGCTTCTCGCCGATCATATACCCATCTTTGCGAATTTTCTGTACTGCCGGAGCGAGGGTGCTTTCATCGATGTTCTGGCATAACGGCTTGTTGGCCGGATCGAAGAGCACGGCGGGTTGATCTGAGGGGCCCTCCTTATCCAGAAAGAATTTGTTTGGAACCGCCTTGAGGGCGGTGCAGCCTCCCGCATCGTAGGCCTGCAGAGACAGCCTGCCCAGAGTTCGCATCACGGCAAAACTCGACGTATAGCCAATCGCAGTGGATTCGAACTGACGGACCGAGACGAATAGCGTGAAGATAATGATCAGCAACTGCGCGAGCCAGAAGGAGAGAAATATTTTGGTAAATGTGCTTCTCATACCTGTCCGCCGTCCTGCCTCTTGCGGACTATTGTGTCTGGAGCAAATTCCATATCTTCCGCCGATTCTGAGGGCGCCAACGATGGAGCGTCTGAAATTGCCGCGGCGACGGCGAGTTGATATCCGACCGAGCGAATCGTCTTGATGCGGTCTCCCACGATGCCCGCATCGTCCAGCTTGCGGCGCAGGCGGCAAACGTGCGTGTCTAAACTGCGATCGAACGGAGTGAACTTTCTATCCAGAACCATCTCCGACAGAAACTCTCGCGTAAGGATGCGACCTGGCGCCTCCATCAGCGCTTGAAGCAGATCAAACTCCACGCCGGTCAAATTCAATTCGATACCGTTGCAGGTTGCGTTGCGAGCGCCGGTATCCAGTTCAAGACCCACGGCAACAAGATGCTTGATGGCAGGCCGCCCCGCGTGGTTGGGTTGGCTGCGCCGCAGAATGGCCCGTATGCGCGCAAGCAGTTCTCGCGGATTGAATGGCTTTGGCAAATAGTCATCCGCGCCAATTTCCAGGCCCACAATACGATCGATATCCTCGCCGCGCGCAGTCAATAGCATGACGCTCACTTTTGAACTGGCCCGCAGCCGCCGCAGGACTTCGAATCCATCCATGCCCGGCAGCATTACGTCCAGCAACACCATGGCGAAGTCGCCACTCAGCGCCCGCCGCAGGCCTGCGTCTCCACTGTTTTCTGTAATTACTTCAAAGCCGTAACGTGCGAGATAACCCTGAAGGATTGTGCATAACTCCACGTCATCGTCAATCAGGAGTACAGTTTCCACACTCATCCTCACGGGCCGCCGATTACGGACGGAATGATGGCTTCCATCCTCTTTCTACTCCAATTGGCTGCCTTTTGCGGTCACGATTTGTGACGACAAAGCCTAATGCTTAACACTTCTTTACAATTTTGCGACGCGATTTAACTGTATGCCTTCTCCTTTCATGGTGTCATCAGGAAGATCATCGGCACTGCGGCCCTTGCAAGCGCGTGCCGGGAACAGACCCCACGAATCCGATGGAAGTTATTGAGGAGAGGTTCGATGAAGCTTGAAGGTCCGGAACTTGTGCAATTGTGTTTGAATGGCGACGACGCTGCCTGGGCAAAATTAGTTGAGGAGTATAGGAGTCTCGTCTACAGCATCTGCAATCTCTCCTACATGGCCGACCAGGATGCCGATGATCTGGCCCAGGAGGCCTTTGTGAAGATCTGGATGAATTTGTCCAGGTACGACCCCAAACGCGGCGGCCTCACAAGCTGGATTGCTTCATTGACCCGCAATCTGCGCATCGATCGCTTTCGCAGGAACCAACACGAACGCATCACGGACTCGATGGATGAGGATTGGGAAAATCCTGGTTCCGTGACTTTGGCCACGCAAATCACCGACCAGAGCCAATCACCACACGAATCAGCCCTTTCAAATGAAGTGACAGCGATTGTTTCCCGGGCCACCGAGCAGGTGACCCCAGTGATGCGCGATGTGGTGGCTTTGCGTCTCTTTCATGAATTAGACAATGGCGAGATTGCTCATCGGTTGCGCATCCCTGAGGGCACAGTGAGATCGCGCTTCAATCGCGGCCGCATCCAACTTGCCTACTTGCTGCAACCCGATCGCGCTGCCCTCGGCATGGCTTGAATTGAGGCTTCTTGGCTGCCTTGCGAGCGTTACCTGCGGCAGCCGCCCCGCTTGCGCCCCAGTTGACTGACCTCCCACGCGCCTGACGCGTAGATGCGAATTATGCTTCAAGGATTTTGCGGGCGGAGCCGGGTTGCTGGGCAAGACATGTCCGGCCCGCAGATCAGGCGCATCCAACTGAAAATATGCCTCTGCTTAGATTCAGGGAAACAATGCCACTCTGAGCTTTAAAGAGCTTTTCAGATTCGGCGCTGGTGCCAAACGCACACCCCATCGGCGAGCGCACAGGGGGATGGGAAAACGTGTGAGGGCTGGCGTCTGGTGGGGCTAGTTTTTGGTTTCCCGGTAGTTCCCAATCGGTTCTTTCCTCGTTAGGTTAGACTTGAAAAGCTCCGCTATGCCCCTATCCTCAGGCGACAAACTCGGCAAGTACGAAATCCTCTGTCCCATCGGCGCCGGCGGGATGGGCGAGGTGTTCCGCGCGCGGGACCCGCGCCTGGGGCGCGACGTTGCCGTGAAGGTCCTTTCCGTGGGTTTGGCTCACGATCCGGACCACCTGGCTCGCTTTCAGCGTGAAGCGCGTGCCGTGGCCGCGCTGAATCACCCGCACATTGTCACCATTTTTTCGGTGGAAGAAGCCGAAGGCATCCACTTTCTGACGATGGAACTGGTGGAAGGGCAGCCGCTCGGACGGCTGATTGGAGCGAATGGTCTGCCGGCGGAACAGATTGTCGAGATTGCCGGCGAACTGGCCGACGCGCTCGCTGCGGCGCACGAGAAGGGAATTATCCACCGCGACCTGAAGCCCGCCAACGTGATGATTACCCGCGATGGCCGCGTGAAAGTGCTGGACTTTGGACTGGCCAAGGACATCAGCGAGGGCGGCATGAACGACGCCACGGTCACTTCGCTCGGCAATACGCAGGCAGGGGTGATGATGGGGACGCCGGCGTATATGTCGCCGGAACAAATCTCCTGCAGGCCGCTGGATCATCGGACGGACATTTTCTCGCTGGGCGTGGTGCTTTATGAGATGGCGACGGGGAAGCAGCCGTTCAAGGGCAATTCGTCTGCTGAGCTGATTTCGGCGATTCTGCGGGATCATCCGGCTCCGGTAACGGAGAGCCGGCCTGAGCTGCCGAGCGATCTGGCCCGCATCATCCGGCGCTGCCTGGAAAAGGAGCCGCGGCATCGTATTCAGACGGCACGGGACGTGGCGAACGAGTTTCGCGATCTGGCTCGGCCGAGGCCGCATCCCATCGAGCCGCACATTCGGGCTGAGGCCGCAGCCGCGAGCCCGACTCCGGCCCCAAGCACGCCCTCGCACACTGTTTCCGGGGTTGATTCAGGAAAGCCGCGCGAGGATGAGGGGTTTTGGGTTGCGGTGTTGCCGTTCAAGGCGCAGGGGGCTAGCGCGGAGCTGGCGGCATTGGCCGACGGGCTGAGCGAGGAGATTGTTACGGGGTTGTCGCGGTTCTCTTACCTGCGGGTGATTGCTCGAAGCTCTACGTCTCGGTTTGCCCATGCCGCGGTCGACATTCGGTCCGCTGGCAAGGAACTCGGTGCGCGTTACGTGATGGAAGGCAGCTTACGCCACGCAGGTTCCAAGCTGCGCCTTTCTGTCCAGCTTGTGGATGCCGTCACGGGTGCCCATCTTTGGGCCGAAAATTATGAACGCACCTTTAGCCCGGAGATGCTCTTCGACTTACAAGACGATCTTGTGCCTCGGATAGTTTCGACCGTCGCCGACGCGTACGGAGTTCTGCCCCACGCAATGAGCCAGACCGTGCGCAGCAAGGCCGTCGCTGAACTTACGCCCTACGAGGCCCTGCTGCGCAGTTTTAGCTACGCCGAGCGCGTCACAGCCGAAGAGCATGCGCAGGCAAAGGCTGCGCTCGAACGAGCCGTTGAGCAACATCCCGGCTCTACCGATTGCTGGGCAATGCTGTCGATTCTGCTTACGGATGAATTCATCCATGGGCTGGGCAATTCGCCCGATCCGCTGAGCCGTGCTTTGCAGGCCGCACGGCACGCAGTTGATGCCGGCCCGGGAAATCACAAGGCTCATCTGGCCCTGGCGTGGGCACTTTTTTTCTGCAAGGAGTTTCAGGCATCGCGCGTCGCCGCGGAGCGAACGCTTTCGCTCAATTCCATGGACGCATCTGCTTGTGTTTACGTGGGCCAGATAATTGCTTTCGCCGGTGTCCTTGATGAGGAGTGGCAGCGCGGCTGCGAATTGATCACGCGAGCGATTGAACTGAATCCAAATCATCCGGGGTGGTATTGGTACGCTCCCTTTCTTGATTCCTACCGTAAGCAGGACTACAACTCTGCGCTCGACATCGCGTTCAAGATCAACATGCCCGGCTTCACGCTTGCCTATGTCGCTGTTGCCGCGGCGCATGGGCAACTTGGAAACCAGGAGAGCGCAGCCAATGCGGTACGCCAAATCCTCTCTGTGAAGCCGGATTATGCAACTGTGGCACGAAGGGATCTTGAGAAAATCTGGGCGCCGCAACTTGTCGAGCACCTGATCGAGGGCCTCAGGAAGGCCGGCCTGCAAATGGAAAAGGCCGAGAAGCCACAAAATGCTCCGTCTTCAGCACAAAGCGGCGCACTGCCTGCGGCATTATCTCCTTCCATCGCGGTGCTGCCATTTGCCAACTTGAGCGCGGAGAAGGATCAGGAGTATTTTTCTGACGGGCTGGCGGAGGAGATTATCAATCTTCTGGCGCAGATCTCAGGGCTGAAGGTGATTGCGCGGACTTCGGCGTTTGCTTTTCGGGGCAAGGAGGAAGACATCCGCGGGATAGCAGAGGCGCTGGGCGTAACGAGCGTCCTGCAGGGCAGCGTACGGCGCGCTGGAAGCCGCATTCGCGTGACGGTGCAGCTGATCAACGCCGCTGATGGCGCACATTTGTGGTCGGAGCGCTATGACCGCGAGATGGCGGACGTGTTTGCGGTGCAGGACGAGATTGCGGCGGCGATTGCCGGGAAGTTGAAGGTGAAGCTCTCCACGTCTCCGCAAAGGTATGTGCCCCAGTTGCCCGCGTATGAAGAGTTGTTGAAGGCCCGGCACCATCTGCAACGGTGGAGCCCTGAGATGGCGGTCCGCGGCAGGGAATGTCTTGAAAAGGCCATTGCGCTCGACCCCGGATTCGCGCTTGCTCATAGCGATCTTGGTTGGTGCCAC
>Ga0307377_10008081_pt1 | contig 10730 bp, 7 predicted proteins | sample TR3MG_FD_202535 | JGI IMG/M metagenome (GOLD analysis project Ga0307377, IMG submission 202535) | Soil microbial communities from Risofladan, Vaasa, Finland - TR-3 | ecosystem: Environmental > Terrestrial > Soil > Coastal area > Acid sulfate soil | place: Finland: Risofladan, Vaasa | collected... | reverse complement strand
AGTTCATTATAATGGTAAATTTCTGTAACAGCTTCAGGATTGGATATATTGTAGATTTTTAATCCATTATTGTAGCTTGTTGTATAACACAAGTCATTTTCAATATAGAATCTTTGGAAGAAGCTTACACCATCTGAAACAGCTGAAATTTTAGTTGGTGTTGTGGGATCTGTTATATTGATAAATAATATCTTTACATAACCAAGAGAAGCATGAAATTCATTGGCAACTAGGAGAGTTTCAGTAGCACATACACCAGTAATATGTCCATCTCCCTCAGGAAAGTATTGTGCGATTTCTTGCAAATTTGAAGGATTTGTAATATTGTATATTTTAATTCCATACAATGAATCTGCAAGAAAGAAAAGATCATCATAAATATCAAAATGATGACTATAAAACTCTTCTTGAAAACCATCTAATAAAACTGGTTGTTCTTTATCAGTGATATCATAAGATTTCGGACCTTTTGGTACAGATAAAGTAAAAAGGGTATCTCCAATTTTTTCACATTGCCCAAAGCTGTCTTGACTTGAAATTATATGTGATTGTTCTTCAAAAGAAATATTAACAGTTGGATTAGCATCCACTTCAATAAAGTATAAACTAAATAATATCAAACAAATGAAATTGAATATAATGAATAGTTGATTCAATTGGTTATATTTTACCAAATAAAAACCACCATTGAATATGTTAGTTACACTTTCAAGAAGTATTTAATATTTAACACCAGTATGAGAATTAATTCTCCAATTTATTTCAGTAAGTCGATTCTCTACGAATTACTAAAAAACATTTATATCTTGATAAGCACGGTAAAAATAGAAAATCTCTTAAACTTGTCACTTTTATATTGAATGGATTATACCTCTAAGTGATATTTATGGTGAATTAGCAGCAATTGCTGGTGCAGTTTGTTTTGAAATTATTAAAGATAATATAATCAAAATCGTTTCTGTATAATAAAGTATTATTGGAATTATTGTAAAAGTCGTTATTAAACTTTTAAAATCTATCAGTCGTTTTCATAGCATTTTGACATCATGTCGGGAGAATGAGTAAGATTGATCGAAATGGGAATAAAAAAGTGTATATATGGATGAAATATTGCAAATTATCATCTAAATTATTTGTAAGAAACTTTCAGATGTAAAACTACGATTTTTTAGAATCATGATTAATTTATTTTCTTTCCATTTCCCTTTCATTTAAACCCCTTCCATTGAGAATTTGTGGCACACATTTTTCAATCCTTGACTCCCGAGTTTTGGATTGTTTAGGAGCAGAAAAATAAAGGATGTATGCTCTTTGCTGTCCCAGCGTCAATGCATCAAAAGCAGTTTTCAAGGCAGGGATTTCATCTAATTTATTTAAATTATAGCAATCATTTAATTTTCCTAATCTATGGAGTGAATCCATATGACTCAATAATTACTTCTATCATTTCTACTCTTCTTTATCATATGAATTCTTGCTACGAAAAGTTCCGAGGGATCTTCTCTCTAAAGTGAAAGTAATAATATTTTTATTTTCATTTCATCCATTGAGTTGTTTTAACACCACTCCAACGTTTAATGTCTCCTTTTCTCATAGCTCTAAAATCAGGAATTAAACGTAGAGCAAGGATAATTACACACCCCCAACCATGAACCATAACAGCCCATGAGCTCCAATAGATATTTGGAACCGAGAAAATAAAAAAGAATGTATCAAGTAAAGCAACAGATATGGTTGCAAGTAAACCAGCTAAATAGCTGTATCGGATAATAGCTAGAAACAATAGAATAGATAACACCCAGACAAGGTTTCCATAGGGATTTAGAACAATATAAGCTCCTAATAATACAGAAAATCCCTTGCCACCTTTAAATTTCATCCAAGGCATCCATAAATGACCTGCAAATGCTCCAATACCTGCTAGAGCAACACATAATATGGATAAATCATCTGTACCCATTGCGTCTGTAGGCGCTAAAAAGAATCTTGTGAGAAAAACTGCAAGAAATCCTTTTGTAACATCAAGTGTACCTACAAGGATAGCCCAGAAATATCCAACAGTTCTAATAGTGTTTCGTGTGCTAACAGAACCAGAACCTTCTTCACGAACATCTTTACCAGCAACTAATCTGACAACAATCCAAGCAAAAGGCAAGGATCCGAAAAAGTATCCCATAATTGGAGCAATAAAATATTGGTACATCTAAATCTCCTCTTTTTTAATTTCTGATAGATGTTGCCTGATAACTTTGATCATTTCTGCTGAATGTGTTTTTTTGTTGGTTTCAAGATCAATATAAGTTGAATTTTTCATTCTCTTATGAATTCTCATTGATATCTCTCTCTCATGCATTTTGTCCTTCTCCATACCAACAATATAACTCCTAGTCTCTATTTTTTCATACATATCAATAAAATCAATCCAAGCATTAGCATATCCTGTAGCTCGCCACTTTTTAATTTCTGCTTCTTCTAGAGCACGGATATATTTTGCTGCTTGTTCAGGATCCTCGCTTTTCTTTTTTCGAATCCACCATAGCCATAATGGTTTTGTTACTATAAGAAAACAGTTTGGTACTAGATACATGTAGATTCTTGATCCCTTAGGCATTTCAAATTTATGAACCGGACCTACAAAGTAAGCAAGAAAAGGGTCAAACTTTTTACTACCAAGTCCATGAGCGGAATTTATTGTTCCAAATGAAGAACATAAGAGTACCATTTTCTTCTGATCAATTTGTAGTTCTTCAATTATCTCTTTAATGTCGGATGAAAAACGATCTACATCAAATTTAGCTTTTTTAACAACAATACTTGAACCTTTTTCCCTTGTTTCAATATACACTACATCAAAATCTTTCATTGCTTCAAGTAAAACTTCATCCCATCCTGGAACAACAGTATTCCAACCTGCAACTAACACAAGAGTAAATTCATTATGTTCTTCTCTAGGGGCTTTTGATAACAAAACTCTAATTTGAGAACCATCTGAAACTGTTATATAGCGTTCCTCTGCATATTCTTCATATTCAGCTTTAAGGAACTTCTTGTAAGCCTCTTCTTCAGTTAGTGTCATATCATAGAAAAAAAAGAAGATTAGTTAATAATTATTATGCCTTTACTTAATTTGTTGATTATTATTGATTCAGATTATGTAAAATGTGATAGGACGCGATCACAATTAGATTTTAATTCTATAACTCTTCAGCTGTTGGTCCAATCCAAGCTAATCCAAGTAATCCTGGACCTAGATGAACACTTGATGCTGGACCTGTTTCCCAAATTACTATTTCTAAATCCTTGTTAGATACTTTTTGAAGATAATCCTTTAATTCTGTTGCTTTTTCCATGTTTGATGAATGCATGATTACAAATGTTTCGTTTTCTGGTAGAAAATTAACAATTTTTTCTCCTAGATTTTTTAGATAATTCATTTTTGCTTTCTCACCACGGACTTTTCCATGGGATGCAACCACACCATTTTCTATTGTTAAACATGGCTTGAATTGAAATAATTCGCCCATTAGATGTTGTAAACTAGCAATTCTTCCAGATCTTTTCAAAAATTCCAATGTACCAAGAAAAGCTTCGAATCGAGCATTAGGTATTAGAGTATTAGATAGATTATTCAAAATCTCTTCAATGCATAGACCATTTTCTGTCATTCTTGCTACTTTCAAAACAATTAATCCAAAAGGATGAATTGAATTTCTTGTATCTACAACAGTTACTTTACCATTTGTCATCTCTTTTGCATATTTTACTGCATTTTCCCATAATCCACTTAGGTCTTTAGAGGCTGTAAGAAAAATTGCTTCTTCGTATTTTTCGAGTACTTTGACAAATACTTCTTTGAATCTCTTGGGTGGTGGAAGACCAGTAGTAGGAACTGCGTTTTCCGTTACTATTTTTTCAAAGATTTGTTCTGTAGTAAGATCAACATATGGTATTCTTATCTCATCGTCAAAAATAACATTAACAGATATTATAGCTATATCATATTTTTCAATAGTTGAAATTGGAATATCACATGACGAATCAGCTATAAGACCTAACTTCTTCTTAGTTTTTTCACCCATTTTTTTCACCTTTCTATTCTTTTTATTGCTAATTTATGTAGCTCTATATAATTTTTTGTAGAATAGTTAAAAATGATTCATCTGTTAATTGAATTAGATTATATCTCATACTAGAGGATTTTCAAATTATCAATACAAATGTCTATTTAAGCTTATTAAGAAAATCAATGCGCTTTTCTCTGATAGCTTCTGCATCGAATCCAATCCACACAAGATGTCCACCAAATACTTTGAATATTTCAGCTTGATGTATAGAACTAATTGAAAACTCTGCATGTTCCCATTTTACATCATTATCTTACTCACTATGAATAATTAGCATCGGGCAAAGGATTTTACTCATCTCCAATACTGAAAGGTCCTTGGTTCGAATCCGCGCGGGTCCACCATTATGTTTTTCTAATCAATTCTATTTTCAATATTTTTGTACAGAAAAGAATATCCATATAAATTGTTTAAAAAAAGATAGTGTAATAGGTTATAACCTATTATTTCTTCTTCTTCTTGTATATAATTGTGACACAGACAAAAGCAAGTGTAATTGTCGATGAAATTATTATCGCATCGTAGCTGGCACTTACAGTTGGAGTATTTGGTGTAAAATTGGTCCAAGTTTTATTGCTGGTATGATAAAGCCAATAATCGTTATACAAATAAGAGGCGAATCCTTTTGTACCACTAAATAGGAATATGCAATCTAATTCTTCATGGTAAACCATGCTTGACATGAATCTAGAACCTGGTTCACCAGAATTTATTGTTTGAGTCCAATTTTGTGTTATCAGATTGTAAGTAGCAAAATGTCCAATTGCACTATCTGGATAACCATCATTTCTTCCACTAAAGATATAGAATTCATTTCTTTCTTGAGCAATGGCATAGGAGTACCAGTATCTTTTGGTTGGCATTTGGGTGGTTGTTATTTGAGACCATGTCATATCACTTGTATTAAATTGCCATGTTTCATCAGTATAAGTAGTAGTTCTTCCTCCAAACATCAATCCCACTTCATCTTGGGCATTATAGACCATATGATGACCATATCTTGATCCAGGATTTGTGGTAATAATTTCTGACCATGAGTTATTACTAGTAAAGAAAATCCAAGTATCAGAGAGAAGCGTATCATTTTCTGCATAACCTCCATACATCACACATCCATCAATTATTGGATCATAATAAAAACTCGAATCACTTCTTGTTTCTGGTTTTACAACTAGAGAATGTTCAGTCCAGTTTTGTGTATCTAAACTAAATGTCCATACATCTGCTAACATATCGTAATTATCAGTTTTAAAACCACCATAAAGAACCAATTGGTTATTGTTTGAATCATATACAAAACCAGAATTCTCTGTTGATGGTGGACCAAAATCATTCGCTATCTCAGTCCATAATCTTGATGATAGATTAAAACGCCAAAGAGATTTTAGTAGTACACCTGATTGATAACCATAATCTCCACCATAAAGATAGATAGATCCATCGGTTGGAATATAGACTAAATTGTGACCATATCTTGGTTTTGGAAAATAATCGGATTCAGTTTCTGATTTTGAAATTAGTACACTTGGAATAAAAATTAATCCCATGATAATAGCTAATACAAAAAATCTTGGAAAAGCTGATTTACTTTTATTAAAAATCAAAGTTCAATCTCCATTAAGTTCAATAATCAACTATGGATGTAAATATAAGGAGATTATTATTAGTCTAGGAAGAATATCTATGTTATTGATTCTGCCATAGGTGTCTGAATCCGCGAGGGTCCACCAATTCAATTTTAGTTAATATTCTTAAGAAACTTTTCAGCATCACTCAATAATGAAACAATTGGTAATGTGTAACTCTGATTAGTTAATTTAGCTTCTAATTCATGAGTAAGTTTTTTTGTTGCTTTCTGTATTTTCTAAGATCTGTCGATTCTAATAGAAAAGTAAGATTTCTTTGAATATCTTCAAGAAGCTATTTTATTTCTTCATAAGCTGAGAAGAGACTACTTTTATTCCATTTTATTTCTAGCAATTAAGTAAAAACGCATAAATCAAAACTAACCGGATTTACTATTTTTTACAAATAACCATCTTTTATGGATTTAAAAAAAAAGAAAAAGGACAAGTATCTTGTCCAATCATTTAACAATTGATTTTCTTTCAAACTCTTAAATTAAGTGGTTATTTTATAGAAGCGATCCCAATTACTGTTAATCCACCAATCACAACTATCGCATAGAATGTGAGTAGAAACCGGATTATATAAATGAAGTCCTAAGAAATATAGATATTCATGTAGGTAATCCCAAATAGGAGGCCATTGCAAACGAATATCAAAAGCATTTACACAGCATTCTGAATCATGACTTTCTCCAGATCGACAACCAAACAAATGGGATAGTTGATGTTCTACGCAACCATCTATATTTTCTTTCCAATAAAGGGGATGAGTAGAACGTCCAGCTTTGAAGAAAGTATAAGAATTAGCTATTGATACACCCATAGTGTCATGAGATCTTGCAGCACCCATAATAAGAAAATCAAATCCACAATTAAATGGATTTGTATAAGATGAATCTCGCCAACCGCTTGTGCCTAAAATATTTAGTAGTGAAGAGGCATAATTTCTACCTCTTAGATTTATCTCAGTTTCATCTATTAATCCATCTTCTATTTCCCAACTGTTTTCATCCCAGCATATAATGAAATCAAATGTTACTGGAACATTAGTTGGATCTCTGAATGCAAAAAATCCTGCTTTTCTATTACCATATCCTTCTTCGAAATAATCTCGAGGATTTTCAGTGCCGAAAGTTTCACCAGGTCCCGCAGAATTCCATAGATAGTAAAGAAATACAGCGTGTGGGCCATCCATTTTTGCTTTTGGAATTACATAATATGTATTGATTATTGGTATATAGTGAGCTGTTGGCGCATTACTAGCAGAAACACTAATTTTATTTAATATCCATTCACCAAGGTTCATAGCACCATTAGGGTATCCTTGAAAATTAATAAAGCTATAAAGATATCTGGTTTCTCCAGGAGATAAATCAGCAATTATATTTTGTGTGCCTTCTAGGATTATTGGACCAGCAGCATTTCTATAAGCTATAGTAAAATCTGAACCTGAGCCAGCATGAACTGATTCGCATTGCCAAGAAATTGATTTAATATGAATTGTACTTAAACCATTGTTTTTTATGTAAATCTTAATAGGTATTTTTTCACCTTTATTAATTTCATAATTGCCAGATGTTGAATTGTAACAAAGTAATTCAATACTTAAGATTTCAATAGGTGTCTCTAGAATTTCTTCATCATAAATATATATACTTGGATCTTCAGAGGAGTATTTTCTAACATAGAAATTATCAATATAATATTTATGATACGAACCTGTGGTATAAGTATAAAAACTAAAGTAATCTGCACCATCTATAAATGTATGATAATTCCCTGAACCATCAGTATTATGAGTTTCATCATCTATTGCCACAGAATGATCGTTATTCCAAATATTATATTTCATTTTATGCCATGTATTATAGGAATGATATAAAGGGGCATTATAGCTTTTATAAGGTGGATCGTAGTATTGTAATTGATTACTATAAAACCAAGTATATGGAAGTACATTCCCATCATCATAAGCTAAGAAGTACCCAGAACCAATTTCAGCATTCCAATCAAAGCAAATGGTTACTGTTCCTACATCAGTCCATCTATTAGCAAAAATAGTTCTTACGCCACCAGGATTGTCAAGATACATTTTCATTCCACCACGTTCTATATCAACAATTGCATGGGGCAAAGCATAACTACCAACTGATTCCCAACCTCGAGAGGATCTTGGTTCTTCATTTAACAAATAATCGTTAAAATCATCCCATGCAATGAAAGTGGCAATTCCATCACTTTCAGACATAGCATTAGGATTCCCATAATAAATATTGATAAAGGTGTTTGAAGAACCTAAGAGTTCTGGTATTTCCACCCAAATTTTATTAGTTGTTCCTAATTCATCCCACCTTTCAATCCAAAAATCACACGCAGTTAAATCATCAATTACAAATCTTATATCACTACCATCACTTTGAGTTCTCCCAATGTAGTCATCTGCAGTTAATTCTAGCAATATTTGAAAATTAAATAAATCTTCAGCTTGATTATTTGTAATTCGGATTTCTCTTCTATATAGCCAATCATTATTCCACCAATGAGTTGGTGTTGCTTCAACAAATTTAATGTCATCATCTATTGTAGATGACATTGGTATTAATGGACTAAAAATAATAATTGTTAAGAAAAGAATAATATAAGCATTTTTTTTATTTGTCATCCTATATCCTCCTAAATTTATTGTAATTCCTAAAATTACATCTTACAACCTAATTTCAAAACCATGAGCTAAGTCTAAGATAAGGTATTATTTTTAGTATACTTTATATAAATACTAATTTTGAGAAATAGCTATTTAAAAAAACAAAAAAACCTATTTTAAAAGAATCTAAATCAAAAAAAAATGCTTTTAGATTACTTTCTCTTTTATGAATTTTTTACCTTCATAAATTTAACAAAAAAGAAGAAAAAATTAATCAATTTTCCATTGTTCTAGCTCGAAATCATAGGCATCAACATAATTTGTATTTAAGACTTGTAATTTTCGAAGATAATTAATTTGTATGATTTCAAAATCAAGATTGCATTCTTTCATATATTTTTCAATCATTTTTCGAATCAAACTATCATATATTACATATGGAAAAATGAGTACTACTCGTTCCATTAAATCCATTCTCAGCATTTCCCCTAAATTCTCCAAAGTTTTGATTATTTTTTCCATTAATTCTTTGTTAGATTTTTCAGCTAGTTCTATGTACAATCCTGTTTTGACTAAGTAATGCTCTTGGAAATATAAACAGTAATCAAATAATCCTAATCTTCTACATCGAACATCTATTTGGCTGATGTGATACAAAACTTCTGCTGTATTTGATATATCCAATCCTTTTTTCTCGAGTAATTCGTATATTGTTTCTATTGGTCTAAATCGATAGTATGTTTTTCCTAGATGGTGATGCAATAAGGTTGAGATATATAGTAGTAAATCTTTGTGATATACTTCCTTTTTCTCTTTATGATAATCGGTTATATCATACCTTTCATCAAATGCCGTTAGTGTGTAATTTTCCAATTCATTTGGTTTCGTCAATAATACTTGATATGTTTCTTCTGTTGGTTCCAATTTTTTTGTTGTAATCGTCCAAGTGATTCTTTTTCTTCGTATTTGTTTTATGAAATAGTCTTTTATTAGGTCTTTTCTTTTCAAGCGCTCGAGATATTCTGCTATTTGTTCATATGTTATTAATGGACTTTCCATCCAACCGATGAGTATTGTTTTCTCTTCTATTTCACATTCTCTAATAAATCGAACATATCTGATTGTTTGTAATTTTTCAATAAGTTTTTCTCTAGTTTCTTTATCTTTGAAATTTATTCGAAAGAAGAATGGATATAATCTCAGTATCATCAAGTTAATTTTTGGATACCAATTGATATCATATTTATCCATTATTTGTTGATAATCTCTATTTACAGTGTTGTGACTTCTTCCTAATTTCTTACTTAGATTTAAAGCAGAACCATCTTCATATTTCCCTTGGCCTAGAGCTTTAATTACCTTAAAATGCCTTTTCTTTTCAATATACATTGGTAATAAATCTGATTCCTCTTCTGCAAGATGAGCTTTTAACCAGTATAAAACATCCCATGCTAATTTCTCAATAGGTTTTTCTTCTATTAATGCATCTTTTACTCGTTCTATGAATACTGGATAGAGTTTATCTGAGTTGATGTTTTGTTGATGACAATTTGTGAAGAAAAACACCCAATACTGAGACTGCAGTATATCCTCTTCTTCATAGGCATCTGCTCTTCTTCTTATTGTTATCATTGGAGAACTATTAAACGAAATTTTCTTTTGTTCACAGAACCATAATAATGCCAAGATTTGCATTATAATATCTGTTAATCGTTCGTATGGATTTTCAACTGTAATATCTTGTTTAAATATTACTCGAAATCCTTCTCTGATCAATAGAAACTCAGTCAAATATTCTTTTTCTTTAGTTGATTGAGTATGCAACCATTTCGCTAAAATTAGATTTCCCATTTTATCATAAATTACCCCAAATTTTTTCCCAATTTCAGGTGTTTCATAGGTTGATTCTTTTTCTTGAAAGAGAACTTTAAAACTAATTTTTGATGTCTGACGATTAAGATATTTACATATTTTTTTATTTACTTCAATAAATTGCTCAGTAATTTCCATTCTATTCCCAATCTAACCCAACTTTATCCTTACATTCTAAACAATAATACGCATAATATTAATTTTCTCTTTAGAATTATTTTTTAAATTTAAACAAGAAGGATTTGTGATTTATTTCAGATATAATTGTAAAAGTAATTTGGTTCGAATCCGCGAGGGCCCACCAATTAATTTCTGCAGTATATTCTAATTTATTGAATATTTGCTATTTTCCCAAAGAGCGAATATCATTTCAAAGAAGATGCTCATGTAGTCACTCATCATATTATACGATTCGATATTCTGTAAAAAGAACGAATTCAAGTGCTTTTTTTGTTCATTAGA